>WNGL01004745.1_pt1 | contig 29776 bp, 26 predicted proteins | sample 5400591 | NCBI WGS metagenome assembly WNGL01 (sample SAMN13153377, study PRJNA577476) | soil metagenome | isolation source: 80 cm soil or saprolite under Garry oak tree replicate 1 | place: USA:California | collected 2016-06-15 | reverse complement strand
AGCCTTCACGCACACCCCGCCTACACCGCCCGTACGACAAAGCATTCCCCGCTCACACTCAAAACCTCACAGAAACCTTCTCCTCACCCGTAAACCGAAAAGAAAGTCATCCGCCCTCAACTCTGGTGAGAAATCCGGGATAGAGCCACAGGATTCCCTCGCTGCGGGCGTGTTCCTCGGCGGCCTGCATCAGGGCGTAAGCAAGGCGCATTCCACGAAAAGCAGGGCGGACGTAGAGGCGCTTGACCTCGGCAGCATCAGCGATTTCCGGCAGCGGACGCAGCATGACGCATCCTGCAGGTTCGCCATTTACTGAGGCGATCCAGATTGATGCGTCAGGACTGGCCAGATAATGCTCCAGGGCGGCGCGGTCATCGCGAACCACTACGCCGATGGCCTCGTAGTATTCCTCAATGAGCGCAAAAGCGGTATTGGCCTGCTGCTGAGTGGCGCGCTGGACGGAGATGGAAGGAGCAGGATTCAAGGTTTCGGTGGACCAAGTTTCGGAGGTTTCAGTGGAACAGGTTTCAAAGTTTCAAAGTTAAGATCAAGAACACACGTCTCGGCGACCTTTACTTCCTAAAGAGTAGAGGATGTGGGCTCGAAATGGAAAGAGCTTCCCCTCTCTCGTCAGGAAACTGGCGGAACCTTGAAACCTGACTTTTCAAACTTTGAAACCTAAGAACCTTCCCGGCAAATTAGAATATTCGTAATGACCTCACAAAAATGGAAGTTAGGTACAGTTCGCGCGGGAGAAGACGTGGCTTGGAATTACGAGCCGAGCTACGCGCGGCAGGTGGTGGGCGGAGTGGAACGGCTAGTGATTGCTCCGGGAGCCGAACCGGTTGCTATGTTGCGCGAGTTGCTGCCATTGCTGCCAGAGCGGCTCTGGGTGCTCTACGTGCTGATTACGCCGAGGAGCGATGCTCCCGCGGGACGCTATCAGTCTGCAACACCGCATTCGCGCGAAGAGGTGCTGGCTCTCCTGGATCGCTTCGAAAACTATCTTGCTCACGATGGGCGGCATAACTTGTGGCTGGCCACGCCTCCCGCAGGACAGTTCGTGTTTGATCGCCATGAGGTCATCTACGCCTATGGGCCGATTGCCGAAATCAGCACACGGCTAAAGGAAAAGAACTTCGTCGAGAAAGAAATGATCCGCGTACCGGTGCCGCACTCGCATCACTTCCACGAGGATCTCGATGACGACGAAAACGCTATTCTGGCGCATTGGGAGTGGGCGCAATCGGAGTTACAGGAAACCGACGATCTCTAGAGTTCAGACCTCCGTGCCTGACTCTCTCCGCCCGAGAAAAAACTGTTTTACATTGTGTATACCGATGATATACGGTATACATCGTGATCAAGAGTTTCCGGCACAAGGGCATCGAGAGCTTCTTCAAGACGGAATCGAAAGCAGGAATTCAGCCCAAGCATTCGAAGAGGCTCAAAACCCAATTGTTCGCTCTGAACAATGCAAAGTCAGGGAATGATATGAACGCTCCAGGATGGAATCTCCATCACTTGCACGGAGACTTAGAACGACACTGGTCCATCACGGTCAACGGGAACTGGCGACTGACATTTACGTTCGAAGGCGAAGACGCGATCTTGGTGGACTACCGAGACTATCACTAGAGGTATAAGCAAATGCTGATGTTCAATCCCCCTCATCCCGGCGAGGTGCTTCGCGAGTACCTAGGCAAGGTGACTGTCACAGAGGCCGCAAAGCATCTAGGAGTTACGCGGGCCTCCCTTTCTCGTATCCTGAACGGGAGTGTGGGCATCTCTGCAGAGATGGCGTGGCGACTGTCCGATGCTTTAGGCACCACTCCTGAGTTGTGGACTGGGATGCAGACGCAGTACGACCTCTGGCAGGTGTCGAGAAAGAAACGCAAGAAGATATCGCGCTTAGTCGCGGCCTGATCCGCAAGAGGCGCTGGGTGCTCAGATACCTGCACAAGTCAACGCAGCATCTCACTCTGTAGGTTTGCTACAATCTGTGGAATCTTGCGCCAGTCCGAGCTAACACCATGACAATCCAAAATACCGTCGATAGCAACGTCCGTTGGGATTTGACCTCCATTTTCTCCGGCATCACTGATCCGCAACTTGATCTAGACATCGCGCAATTTACAACGCATGCGGAGCAATTCAGTAGGGACTTCCGTGGGAAGCTCGGCGAGAAACTTGGGCCGGCAATCTCTGCTTATTCAGAGCTGGACATGTTGGGTGGCAAGATACTGGTGTATCTCTCGCTCCAGCAGAGCCTGGACGTAACCAACGAAGCAGTGAAGTCCAAGGTTGCCGAAGCGCAACAGGTCATGAGCCAGGTTCAGGGCGAGTATCTGACGTTCTTTGATCTGGAACTGGTAGCGCTCGACGATGCGACGCTGGAGAAGTGGTACGCAAGCGACGACGTAGTGCGCAGGCATCGTCCGTGGATTGAGCACCAGCGCGTGTTCAAGCCGCACTTTTTGATCGAGCCTGTCGAAGCGGCGCTAACGAAGCGTGCGCCGTTCGGCCCTAATTCGTGGGATGAATTTTTCGACGAATGCGAGGCGGATCTTCGATTCGACTACAAGGCAGGGGACAAGGTCGAGAAGAAAAATTTGACCGAGATGCTGGACATTCTCGGCAACTCGAAAGATGCCGCACTGCGCGCCGAGGTGCAGAAGTCGATCAACGATGGTCTGGGTGGATACTTCGCCAAGTTTTCAGCACAGACGCTCTGGGTAATCGTGGGCAGGGGAGCTGTCGAGCGCAAGGAACGTAACTACCGCCATCCGATGGAGCCAAGGAACAAAGAGAGTCGCATTCCGGACGAGGTGGTCGATGCGCTGCACAATGCCGTGACCCACGTAGCCGGACCGCTCGCTAAACGCTATTATCGCCTGAAGGCAGAGCTGCTCGGGATGAAGACGCTGAAGTGGAGCGATCGCAATGCGCCGCTTCCTTTCACGGACACGACAGTGGTTCCGTTTGAGAATGCGATGTCCACGGTGCTGGCGGCGTATGAGAGTTTCAGCCCCACGCTCACCGGCATCATTCGCGATTTCATCTCTGCCAAACACATCGATGTTCCGGCAACTCCAGGCAAACGCGGCGGAGCTTTCAACTGCTCTTTCGTGCTGCCGGGAAATCGCCCGCAGTCATTCACGTTTCTGAATTATCTTGGCTCCAATCACGATGTGATGACTCTGGCTCATGAACTTGGACACGGCGTTCACGGCATTCTGGCCGGCAAGGCGCAGGGGCCACTGATGTTCCATCCGCCGATTGCATACTGTGAGACCGCTTCTGTTTTCGGCGAGATGACCACGTTCAATTTCCTGAAACATCAGCTCATGGCAAGCGGGGATCGCACGGCGCTGCTCGCGTTAATGACGCAGAAGATTGAGGGCATGCTGAACACAGTGGTGCGGCAAATTGGCTTTTCGAATTTCGAACGCCGCATGCACGGCATGGACGCAACGTACTCGCGATGGGAAGAGCCCAAGAAGCTCTCGGCCGAGGAACTCGACAACCTGTGGCTTACAACGACCAAAGAACTCTACGGCGAAGATGGCGAGGTGTTCACCTATGGAAACACCGAGCATCTCTGGACCTACGTGTCGCACTTCCATCGTCCGTTTTACGTGTACGGATATGCCTTCGGCGAGCTTCTGACGCAGAGCTTGTATGCTCAGAAATCACGATTGGGCAGCCAGTTCGAACCGCTGTATCTCGACCTGCTTCGCTCGGGCGCGACAAAGAATGTCTTCGAACTTCTGGCGCCATTCGGACTCAACCCGGCAGATGAAACATTCTGGGCAGAAGGAATCCGCGTCAGCCTGGAGGCAATGATCGCCGAGGCAGAATCGCTGGCCCCGGTTCAGCAGGGGAAGTAAAGAGCAACAATCCCATGCTCATGAGCACCACCCTCCGCCAAAAGCGGGCGGGGGTGGTGCTCATTTTGTGCATCTGATTTGCGCGAAGTTCTAGTCGTGACTGCAGCCGAAGAACTCTTCGACCTTGCGAATGTCCGTGGTGCGCGTATATGCCGGAAGGCTCTGAACGAACACTTTCCCGTATCGCATTTTCAGAATGCGATTGTCGAGCAGCACGAGCAGGCCGCGATCGCTTAGAGAGCGGATCAAGCGCCCGAAACCTTGCTTCAGGGTGATAACGGCGGCGGGCACGGAGTAGTCGAAGAAGCTGTTGCCGCCATCATCATCAATGGCGCGTCCGCGAGCCTGCACGATGGGATCGCTGGGGACAGCGAACGGAATCTTGTCGATAATCACGCAACTGAGCTGTTCGCCTTGCACATCGACTCCTTGCCAGAAAGAAGACGTTGCAAACAGCACAGCGTTGGGCGTGGCGCGGAACTGCTCAATGAGCGCGGTCTTGGGCGCGGAGCCCTGCAACAGCATGGGATAGTCGAGCTGGCCCAACAGCGCGTCGTGGACCTGCTGCATTTGCGCGATGCTGGTGAACAGGCAGAAGGCGCGGCCGCGAGTGATGTCCAGAAGCTGGCGAATGCGCATGGTGGCCTGCGCAGCGAAGTTTGCATCGCGCGGATCGGGCATATCCGGCGGAACGTAAAAGATGGCCTGCGATTCATAATCGAAGTGCGAGGGAACGATGAGTTCGCGCGCGCCTGCAAGGCCCAGCCGCCCCTTGATGTAGTCAAAGCCGTTGGCAACCGCAAGCGTTGCCGAGGTCAGCACGATGGAATCAAAGCGGTCAAAGAGCGACTGGCGCAGAATGGCCGAAACATCGATGGGCGTGGCCTGCAGGAATACATTTTCTACCTTGGCGAACTTGCCGCGTCCGCCGCGGCGCTCGATCCAGTAAACCGTGTTCTTTTCGTGACTCTCCATCAGAAACGAGAGCTGGGCGTGCAACTCGTCAGTACGGCGGATGAGATTGAACACCTCATCGGGCTTGTTGGGGATCGCCTGGAGCTCGGAGTGCAGTTGGCGAATCACGTTCTTCAGGCCTAGAAACTCCGAGCCACACTCCTCCAGAAATTCCTCACGATTGGTGAAGGCAAAACGTCCATCTCCCTCGGGCAGCAGAGAGAAGAAAAACTGCGAACGCTCGCGCACGCGCCCGGAGAGCTGAAGCAGATCGGTGGAAATAACCTTCTTGTCTTTGATCGTGATTTCCAGATCGCGAAGAAGATCGTCCACCTTGAGATTCGAAACAGAGATGCCGAAGTAGCTGGTCGCCACGTCCTCAAGCTCGTGCGCTTCGTCAAACACCACGCAAGCCGCTGACGGTAGCACTCCGGCGTCAGGAGCGCCCTCGGCCGCGAGTTTCACCGAGAGGTCGGCGAAGAAGAGGTGGTGGTTGACGATGATGATGTCACTCTCGGCGGCCTTGCGGCGCATCTCGGTGACAAAGCATCGCTCGAACTCCGCACACTTGCTGCCAACACAGTGTTCGGCGCTGGCGTTGAGCTTGCCCCAGAGCTGGCTCGTCTCCGGAAGGGTCGTAACCTCGGCGCGATCTCCGGTTTTGGTCTCCTTGTCCCAGTCGAGCAGTGTGCGGAACTCATTGATCTCGTCGAGGCCGTTCAGGATTGGCTGGTCGGTGAGCTCATAGAGCTTCTTGCGGCAAAGATAGTTCTGCCGCCCCTTCATATAGCAGACCTTCAGGCGCGGCTCGCCCTCGATGGACTCGCCGAACAAGGCGCGCTCGAGGAATGGCACGTCTTTAAAGTAAAGCTGCTCCTGCAGATTCTTGGTACCCGTAGAGACGATGACGCGCTTGCCGCTCTTGATAATGGGCAGCAGGTAGGCCAGGGTCTTGCCCGTGCCGGTTCCGGCTTCGACGATCAGGTGCCGCTTTTCGTCGAGCGCTTCCTCGACGGCGGTGGCCATTGACAACTGCCCGCGGCGGAATTCATAGGCTGGATGGCGTTGTGAGAGCACGCCTCCAGGACCGAAAAACTGGTACAAAGACATGCGCGAGAGCTCGACCTGCCCGGCAGGGAGAGGCTTCGGCGAAGCCGCCGTAGAGGACGCCGGGGAAGCTGCGGATTGGGTAGGTTCAGCCACTGCCCCTATAATAGACGTTGCGGCAGATGTGGCGGCGAAGAACCGGAGCGTCGGACTCGACTGCGGGCCAAACTGCGAGGACGGACTCCGGGAAACCAGGCGTCGTGAGACGAACACTGGAATCGGGCGAGAAAAGCGAAGCACATTTGTAGTGACTTTGCTCCCACGAACTTACTTTCAGCGCGTGAGCGCGAGAATCAGGAACAACATAGTGGCGAATATTCTGCAAGACCAACATGAGGGCCTGCTGGCCATCGTGGGACGGCCCAACGTGGGCAAATCAACACTGTTCAACAAAATGGTGGGACGGCGGCGCGCCATCGTAGGCGACGAGCCCGGCATTACGCGAGACCGCCTCTATGGCACCGTGCGCTGGAATGGCAAGCAGTTCCGCGTGGTGGATACGGGCGGAATCGTGCCCGAAGACAAGGACCTGATTCCCTCCGAGATATTCCGCCAAGCCCGAGTAGCGCTCGACCAGGCGTCGGCCATCGTAATGGTCACCGACGTTCGCACCGAGCTGACCGGCCCGGACATGGAGCTGGCGCGTCTGCTGCAGAAACTCGGCAAGCCTTTGTACCTGGCGGTGAACAAGGTGGACGATCCTAAGTTTGAGGCCGAGGCTGAGAACTTCCGTACACTGGGGATCAAGAACCTGTGGGCAATCTCCGCCGAGCACTCGACCGGAGTCGCGGAGCTGATCGAAGAGCTGATGACCGTAATCCCTACGGTTCCCGAGGTGGAAGACGAAAAGCGGCTCAACAATTTTGCCCGCCGCATCGCCCAAGTTGACGATGAAATGGAAACAGAGATCGACGACCTGAAAGCCGAGGAGGAAGACGACTCCGCGCCTTTCGAACCGGCCGACGAGGACGCACTCGAAGACCGATTACTCGAGACCATGCCCAATGAAATTAAGATCGCAATCATCGGGCGTCCGAACGTGGGCAAGAGCACGCTGTTGAATCAATTGACCGAGAGCGACCGCGCTATTGTCTCCTCCATCGCAGGCACCACTCGCGATGCGATCGACGAACTTGTGGAGCACGGAGACAAACGGTATCGCTTCATCGATACGGCAGGAATCCGGCGCAAGGGCAAGACGCACCTGATGGCCGAAAAGATGAGCGTCGTCATGGCCCGCAAGCATCTGGAAGAAGCTGACGTCGCCCTGCTCATCATCGACGCCGTGGAAGGCGTTTCCGCCATTGACGCAAATATTGCCGGATACGCGCATGAGTCCGGGCGCTCGGTGGTGATCGTGGTAAACAAGTGGGACCTGGTGACCACGGCGCGCGAAGACGGCAAACCTCCGGCCGATAGCAGGATTTACGAAGAGCGACTGCGGCGCGTGCTGAAATTCCTGGAATATGCGCCGGTGATTTTCGTCAGCGCCATGAACGGCAAGAACGTGAAGCGCGTCTTTGAAACGGCAGAGCGCGTGGCGCGCGAACGCTGGCGCAGAATCACGACCGGCGAAATGAATCGCTTTCTGAAGAATGTTGACTTCGAGCGCGCAACCGTTCCGATGAAGAACCGCATTCGGATCTATTACATGACTCAGGCGGCGGTCGCCCCACCGACGTTCATTCTCTTCACCGACAAGGACGTGAAGCTGCACTTCTCTTATCAGCGCTTTTTGGAAAATCAGATTCGTGAGTCGTTCGAGTTCGAAGGAACGCCGATCTGGATCAAGAATCATCCACGAAAGCGCAGAGACTTCGTGGCGAGTCCGAAGAAGGTTGCAAATTCGAAACAGGCAAAGCTGGTCTCGAAGAGTTCAAAGAAAACGAGATAAGTACAGGCCGCATGCAGCGGTATTGGAAAGCGCGGGCACATGGCTCGCGCTTTCTTCTTCTACTCGTACCGCAGTGCCTCTACAGGATCGAGCCGTGAAGCTTTCATCGCCGGCGCCATGCCGCTGATGATTCCCACCACGAATAGCACGGCAGCCGACAGCATTACAGTGGCCACTGATATCTGCATGTGAATGTCGGCCTTGCCGGACTCGTCCTTGTAGAGAGGACCGAGTAGCGGGAGGGTTCCGACGGCTTTGGTGAGCAGCCAGGCAAGCAGGATTCCGGCGGCTCCTCCAATAAACATCAATACGAAAGTTTCGGCGAAGAGTTGCAGTTGGATGTAGCGGCGGCGCGCGCCGAGGGCGCGACGCAATCCGATCTCGCGAATTCGCTCATCGACCGAGACGAGCATGATGTTCATCACTCCGACGCCGCCGATTCCGAGGGTGAGCGCGCCGATGAAAAGCAGCAATGCCTGCAATCCAATGGTGATGCCGTCGATAATTGGACGCGTTTCGTCGCGTCCAAACATGAGCACGGCCTTGGTGTCGGTGGGGGAGAAACCCTGGCGCTCGGCGAGTCCGGCGAGAAACTGCTTCTTCGCTAACACCTCCATCGACGGCTTTACGGGAGCGAAGATGAAGACTGGAGTGTTCTTCGTGTCATACACATCGGCAGCGGTGGAGAACGGAATCCAGGTGGACTTGTCGTCGCTGGTGAAGTAGTTCGAGAGCTGGATCTTCTTGTCCATCACGCCGACCACTTCAAAGCGCATCCCGCGCACGAGCACCGTCTCGCCGATTGCATTGCGATTACTGAAGAGCTGGTGCTTGATCTTGTCGCCCAGGAAAATCACGCGGCGGCGCTCGACGATGTCCATGGGACTGAGCCAGCGTCCACTAGAGGGAACCTCGTTGCGCATCTCGCCATATTCGGCGCAGACGGCCCGCACCGCAGCGTTTACGTATTGGTCGTTGTACTGGATGGACAACGTTTCCGACTTCTCGCGGCAGATGGTTTTGATCGCCGGAGAAGTGGCCTTAATGTAGTCAAGGTCCTCTCGCTCGAAGCGAACCTGCTTTCCGGCGCGCTGCCCTCCGGCCTGCTGGCTGGTTTGCTGCGACCAGGCGATCACGGCGGTTTTGCCAAAGGAATCAAAAGCCGTGACCAGCACCGAGCGAAAGCTGGAGCCGTAGGCGATCAGCAATGTGACCGAAGCGATGCCCCAGACAATGCCGAGCATAGTCAGCAGACTGCGCGTGCGATTTTTCAGCAGCGCATTCATCGCTTCGGCGAATACATCTTGAATCAGTCCCATGACGTTTAGCCTCCCGCCTCAAAGCGCAATGCTTCGATCGGCTCAACCCGTGCGGCCTGCCGCGCAGGATACAACGCCGCGCAAAATGCAACGGCGCCGAGCAAAACGACGGCCAGGGTTCCCGATTGCCACGTCGGCAGCAATCCGGCGAAGAAAGGCGGCATGGGGAAGCTGTCTACAAAAGCGCACAGGCCGTAGGCGAGACTGAGTCCGATTCCACCGCTGAGGAATACGACAATCATGGTCTCCAGAAAGAACTGCCGCATGATGCTGTGTGCGGGCGCGCCCAGCGCTTTGCGCACACCGATCTCGCGCGTACGTTCGCGAACCGCAACCAGCATGACGTTCATCACGCCGATGCCACCGAGGAAGAGAGTGGTCACACCGACGGCTCCGAGAAAATACTTCATGCCGTCGGTCATCGTCGCAAAGGCGGCGGCCTCCTCCAAGGTGTCCCAATTGCTGATGGCTTCCTTGTCGAGAGGATCAAAGTTGTGCAGATGCCCCAGGGCCAGCGTGAGCTGATGCTTGCAGTTCTCGTGCTCCGCCGTACTCTGCGGAGCAATCAGCAAACGATCCACACTGTGCGCTTTCTGCGGCGGTTTGTTGGGCAGGTCCTGCTGCATCGCGGGAAAAGGAACGAACACTTTGTTGACGTCCCAACCGTCATAGCTGGAGTTCTGCTTTTTATCACGCATGATGCCGACGACTACGTAGGGGACGCCCTTGATGTAAATGTTCTGGCCAATGGAGCCGCCCTCGGGGAAGAGTTGCTTGTTGACCTCAGAGCCGAGAAACGCTACGCGGCGACCTTCGTGTATGTCCTGCCAACTGTAGAAATGCCCTTCCGCAACATCGATGGAGCGAATCTCAGCAAAGGGAGGAAACGACCCGGCGACGGTGGGATGAGCGCTGTTGTAGTTGCTGCGGACGGAAGCTTCGTTTCCCAGTTCAGGCAACACATATTTGCAGGAGGGCGACTGCTCGGCAACATAGCTCGCGTCGGAATCTTCAAAGCGAATGGGGCGTCCAGCCCGCGTACCACCTGCCTGCATACTGGTGCGTCCGGCGAAGACGATCATCAGGTCGCGACCGAAAGTCTGTTGCTGCTTCTGCTGGCCCACACGCATTCCTTCACCAGCGGCAACCATCAGCACGATAGAGACAATGCCCCAGGCAATGCCGAACATGGTAAGGAAAGTCCGCAGTTTGTTGGACCAGAGCGTCGTGAAGACGTCGAGAAAGAGGTCACGCAGAGACATAATCTACTCCGGCGAGACTTCGCCGCAGTAGTTGATACGCTTACCGGTGGCCGGAAGTTCAGCGTGTAGGAAGGATTTCTTTCACCTGTTGGAACCAGGCGCCAAACTCGGCAAAAGCGCGCTCGCATACCATCTGGTGGCGCAGTTTCTTATCGCGCACTTTTCTCTTTGTAGCCTCATCGAGTTGCTCAAGCAGATCGAAGGTAATGTTCGCTGGCTGGAAGTCCTTGGAATCGGCGCCGCAGATATAGTTCGTCAGCGAGCCATGGGCGCTGGCGCGAGGCGCGGGAATCGGCACTACTCCAGTGGCAATCGCTGCGGCCGTAACTCCGGCAAGCAGGCCGGTGGCGATGGATTCCACATAGCCTTCGACTCCGGATATCTGTCCGGCGAAGAGAACCCTCGGGTGCTGCTTCATCTGCAACGTGGGCGTCAGTAGCGTTGGCGCATTGATGTACGTGTTGCGATGGATCTGGCCGTAGCGCAGGAACTTCGCATTCTCGAGGCCGGGAATCATGCGCAGCACCCGGGCCTGCTCGCCAAACTTCAAATGGTTCTGGAAGCCAACCAGGTTATAAGAGTCTGCGCGCAGATTTTCCTGCCGCAATTGAACCACGGCGTAAGGGATGTTTCCCGTGTGCGGATTGCGCAGTCCCACGGGCTTCATCGGTCCAAAGCGCAGCGTGTCAGGACCGCGGCGGGCAATCTCTTCGATCGGCAGACAGCCTTCGAAATATTGCGCCTTATCCCAATCGTGACCATCGACGCGTTGCGCCTCGGCCAGCGCGGCAATGAAGGCATCATACTCCTCGCGCATCATGGGACAGTTGATATAGTCGGCTGTTCCCTTGTCATATCGCGCCGCCATATAGACCTTGGAGTGATCGATGGAATCGGCTTCCACGATGGGCGAAATCGAGTCGAAGAAGAACAGGCGTTCGGTGCCGCTCAGCCGCTGAATTTCCGCGGCCAACGCATCCGAGGTCAGCGGCCCTGTGGCTAGAATGGTCACGCCATCGAACCCTTCGAGCGATGTGACCTCCTCGCGCACCAGACGGATCAGCGGTTCGGTGGCAATCGTTTCGGTCACCAACCGGCTGAATTCCAGGCGATCGACGGCCAAGGCGTGTCCGGCGGGAACCGCCGTGCGGGCGGCCATCTCCATCAGCAGAGAACCGGCGTGGCGCATCTCCTGTTTCAGCAGCCAGGGCGCGGAGTTCTCGCTATCGCTCTTGAGCGAGTTGGAACAGACAAGTTCCGCAAAAAGATCGGTCTCATGCGCGGGCGTCTTGCGCTGTGGGCGCATCTCGTAGAGATCGACACTGAGGCCGCGACGGGCACATTGCCACGCTGCTTCCGGTCCGGCGAGACCCGCCCCGATAATGCGGATGGGCATGCTTTGCGAATTGACTTGCGAGTTGGTCTGCGAGTTATGCAACACTGATTGTCGTTTCCGTCCCGGACGTTCTACGCGAACGGGTCATGCGCATGATGACAAAAGCTACGGCCACAATGGCCGCGATTACCAGCAGCGTTAAAGTCAAGTGCTGTTTCAGTAGCGTCGTGGTGAGGCCAATAATCTCCGGCCCGAACTTAATCGTAAGCGCTCCGAGCAACAGGAACCGTGCCAAGCGTCCGGTGAAGATGGCGAGCAGAAAATGCAAATAGTGCATCTCCGCCACGCCGGCGCCGAAGACAAAGAGCTTGAACGGAAAGCCTGGGGGCATCATGGCTGGAACGATCAGCGCCAGGTCGCCGTACTTCTCTGACGCCGCTCGAACGCGCGCATATTTCTTCTCGCCCACGCGGCTGGCAATAAGCGCCTCTCCACCTTTGTATCCAATCAGGTATGGCACGGTGCTGCCGAGAGCCGACCCGGCGGATGCCACCAGAGCATAAATCAGCGCACGCCGCGGATCGACGTGGACGTAGAAGGCCACAACTGGATCGAGCGGAATTCCGAAGGCTGCAGCGTCAAGCAATGCAATGATGAGGATCGCCCAAATGCCGCCCAAGGGGGCAAGCACGGCCATAATCCATTTCTTGTAAATTGTGAAGAACTGCTTTATTGCGCTCACCAGGTCTGCTGACTGCGCTGGCTCCAGGCGAACGAGGGGAAGCCCCGAAACGCGGTAAAACCTGCGCTTGGAATATAAATCAATTGTATCAAGTCGCCGCGCTAACCATGAATCCAGGGCTTGGAAGTTGCTTCCCACCGTCGGGCAGTCGGAGTACGTATCGATGCGGCGAAGCACTCGTGGCCCTATAATCTCCGCTGTATGACTAAGCCTTACTCACCCGCTCAGCACGCCGAACTTTTGCGCGAAGAGATTCGCCATCACGAGCACGCGTACTTTGTGCAGGACGCCCCGGAAATTACTGACGCCGAATTCGACAAGCTGGTCAATGAACTGAAGGCAATCGAGCGCGAGCACCCCGAGTTACTGACTCCCGACTCGCCGACACAACGCGTGGGCGGTAAGGCCCGCGAAGGATTCGTGAAGGTTGCCCATTCGGCTCAGATGCTCTCGCTCGACAATGCCTATAACGCGGACGAACTGCGCGATTGGACGCGCCGCGTAACGGAGCTGGCAGGCTCGCGCGAGGTGGAATACGAGTGCGAGTACAAGCTCGACGGGCTCTCGATGGCCCTGCATTACGTACCTGCAAGCGGGAATGAGGATGGACACGGAGAGCAGGGTGCGCGCTTTGAACGCGGCATTACCCGTGGCGATGGCGCCACTGGCGAAGACGTTACGGCGAACCTGCGCACGATCCGCTCGATTCCGCTAACAGTGAGCAGCGAGCGGTTGGCCAAGGCCGGTCTCGTGCCTCCCTTCGAAGTGCGCGGCGAAGTGCTGATGCCCACCAAATCCTTTGTAGCCATGAACGAACAGCGCGAGGAAGATGGCCTGGCGCGCTTCGCCAATCCCCGAAACGCCGCTGCGGGAGCTGTTCGCGTGCTCGAGCCAAACATCACGGCGCAACGCAAGCTTGATTTCTATTCCTACTTCCTTCTGCAAGATGGACGCATGGCAAGCAGCACGCAATGGGAGGCCCTCGATGCCCTCAGCGCCGCAGGCTTCAAGGTGAATCCGCATCGCGCGGTGGCCAAGACGTTTGAAGAGATTTGGGATTTCGTCAGCGCGACTGAGGCGGCGCGAGACACTCTGCCGTATGAGATCGATGGCGTGGTCGTAAAGGTGAACGCCATCCCGCTATGGCAGCGCCTTGGATTCACCGGAAAAGCTCCGCGATGGGCCATCGCCTACAAGTTCGCCGCCCGCGCGGCCGTGACGCAGATTGAAAACATCCTGATACAGGTGGGACGCACCGGCAAGCTCACGCCCGTCGCAGCCCTTAAACCCGTAGCTATTGGCGGCACGACGGTCTCCCGCGCAACGCTGCACAACCGGGACGAGGTCGAACGTCTCGGCGTGCGCATTGGCGATTGGGTGATGGTGGAGCGCGGTGGCGACGTCATCCCGAAGGTGACGCGAGTCGTCGATGAAGGCAAGCACAAGCGCCCATCCCACACGCGCGAGTTCCACATGCCCGTCGTGTGCCCCGAGTGCAGCGGACACGTGGTGCGCACCGAGGGCGAGGTGAATTCCTTCTGCGTCAACGTCAACTGCCCGGCCAAGCTGCGCGAATCGCTGCTGCACTTCGCCTCGCGTCACGTAATGAACATTGAAGGCATGGGCGACGCACTGGTAGATCAACTGCTGGCCCGGGGATTGGTCCACAACATTGCAGACCTCTATTCACTCACCGAAAAAGAGCTCCTGCAACTCGAACGCATGGGCAAAAAAAGTGCCGACAATGTTCTGCGTGAGATTGAAGCCTCCAAGAAACTGCCGCTTGAACGCGTGATCTTCGGCCTGGGAATTCGGATGGTCGGCGAGCGCACGGCGGAGTTCCTGGCCGTGCACTTCGGCGCAATGGACAGGCTTATGGAGGCGAGCGAAGAAGAGCTGGTCGAAGTGAACGAAGTGGGGCCGCGCATTGCCACCAGCATCCGCGAGTTCTTTGCCGAGGAGAAGAATCGCAAACTGATTGAGCGCCTGCGCGAGGCTGGACTGACCTTTACCGGCGAACGAAAAGTACGCGGCACGCAGCTTTCCGGCATGACATTTGTGCTCACCGGAACCCTGCCGACGTACTCGCGCGAGGATGCGAAGAAGATGATCGAAGACGCTGGCGGAAAAGTGAGCGGCTCGGTGAGCAAGAAGACCTCCTACGTCGTCGCCGGGGAGGATGCAGGCTCGAAACTCGACAAGGCCAACTCTCTCGGAGTGAAAGTAATCAGCGAGTCCGAGTTGCTCAGGATGCTGCCGTGAGGCACAGACGATGAGGCGCACCCAATGAGATTTGCGGCGATTGATTTCGAGACAGCCTGCGCATCCCGTGTGAGCGCCTGTTCCATGGGGCTGGCCATTGTGGAAGATGGTGCAATCGTGCTCCGCCGGGAGTGGCTCATCCGTCCGCCATCGCTTTACTTCAGCCCCTCCAGCACCGAGGTTCACGGCATTACGCCGGAGATGGTTGAGCACTCTCCCCGCTTCGATGCGCTTTGGCCGGAGATCGAGCGCGAGGTCGGCGATCTGCCGCTGGTTGCGCACAATGCGGGATTCGATATGCCGGTATTGCGTGCGACCTTGGCGCTCTACGAGGTGTGGTACCCGCAGATGCCGTTCCTGTGCAGTTACTCTCTGGCGCGCCGCTGCTGGCCTGAGTTGCAGAGCCACTCGCTCGGCAGGCTGGCCGATGAATTTGGAATCATTTTCCAGCACCACAACGCGGGAGACGACGCCATGGCCGCAGCCTTGATCGTCTTGCGTGCCGCCGAAGAATACAGCGCGGAGTCCATCGAGGAACTCATGGAACGCGTCCGCCTGCGCATGGGCGAGGTGTCGCCGGGGAAATACGTCTCGTGCCGGCGCATCGCAAAGAAACGTGTACGCGCCAAGCTGACCTACGAGCCTGTGGACGCCGCGACTTAAGAGTGCAACGCCTCTCTCAATCGGCGCGCCGTAACCTCAAGCGCCTCCGGAAGCACTCGGGTTTCACCGATCACCGACATGAAATTTGCGTCGGCCACCCAGCGCGGCAGAACGTGCATGTGAACGTGTCCTGCGACGCCGGCTCCGGCGGCTTTGCCGATGTTCATGCCCAGGTTCACGCCGTCCGGATGATATAGCTCGTGCAGTGCGGTTTCCACCCGCTGGGTGAGTGCCATCATCTGCGTCGCGGCCTCGGCGGGCAGCTTGTCGAGCTGGTCGAGATGCTGGTAGGGCACGATCATCACGTGTCCCGAAGTGTAGGGAAAAGCATTCACAATCACGAAGCAATGCTCGCCGCGATGAACGACCAGATTGCGTTCATCGTTCTCGCAATTCGCGTTCGGGGCGGGCGCGCGGTCGCAGAAGATGCAGGAGGAAGCGCGATCTGCCGTGGTGATGTAGGAGTAGCGCCATGGGGTGAAGATGTGGTCCATATAGGTGAGGGTAGCAAAGTAGCGCGCACTTTCCGACGGGCTTGAGTTCCAAATTTCCAGACGTCGCCACGGTATCAGCGCAGAAGAATGCTGCACTTGCAGGGCCAACCACAGAAAAGTGCTGAATTCTTGATGAATTCTTGTAAATATGGCATTCCGAAGGTTTGACTCCATTCTTACCCGTTGCTATAGTCAGACCCGTTGCTATAGTCAGAACAGTCTCCCTGTTCCGGGCATCTACGCAGGGAGGTCCGGCCGCTGGTTTGTTTAAGCCCGTGCAAGCGGGTTCCATTCCAATTAAGAATGCCAGCAGTCCGTTTATTTCCCATAAGCCTCCATCGTGCTCACCCACGCGAGAGGCAGACGCGAACTTAATGGCTTTCGACGATATCCGCGACGACTCTTCACATTACGAGCAGCCTCAGGACACCAGTTTGCCAACGGACAACCAGCCAGCCGAGCAACAAAGCCCCATCTCAAAAACTATGCTTGAGAAGCCTGCCGAGGGCGTCTCCCGCAACCCAAAAAACGAAAACATGACGGAAGATTTCGCAACAGCACTCGAGTCGTTCGAGCAAGAGCAAGCCGAACTCGCCGCTAACGAAGACCGCGTCCTCAAGGGCACGGTGGTTAGCATCAACAGCAACTACCTGGTTGTGGATATTGGCCTGAAATCCGAGGGCGTAGTGCCTTTGGAAGAAGCCAAGGACCACGACGGTAACGTCAAGTTCCAACCCGGCGACGCCATCGACGTAATGGTCGAAAAGGGCCACACTGAAGAGGGATACGTAAATCTCTCCTATCAGAAGGCACAGCGTCTGCACGCATGGGACGAGATCGAAAAAGCTCATAACGACAAAGCTTCCGTCAAAGCTCGCGTCATCGATCGCATCAAAGGCGGTCTGACGGTAGACATTCTCGGCGCTCGTGCGTTCCTGCCCGGCTCCCAGGTGGATGTTCGCCCCGTGCGAAACCTGGATGCCCTGAAAGGCCAGGAGCTTGAAGTTCGCGTCATCAAGGTGAACAAGAAGCGCGGCAACATCGTGGTCAGCCGTAAGCAGATCCTCGACGAAGAGGTCACTGCCAAGCGCGACGTCACCATGATGCACCTGGAAGAAGGCGCTGTCCTGACCGGCACGGTGAAGAACCTGACCGATTACGGCGCTTTCGTGGACCTCGGCGGCATCGACGGCCTGCTGCATATCACCGATATGAGTTGGGGCCGCCTGACGCATCCGCGTGACCTGGTCAACGTAGGCGACCAGATCCAGGTCAAGGTTCTAAAGTTTGATCGCGACAAGCAGCGGGTTTCGCTCGGCTTCAAGCAGTTGACGCCCGACCCCTGGCTTGACGCATCCGAGCGCTATCCGATCGGCGCCCGCGTGCATGGCCGTGTGATCTCCGTTACCGATTACGGCGCCTTCATCGAGCTCGAACAGGGCATCGAAGGCCTCGTCCACGTCAGCGAGATGACCTGGTCCAAGCGCATGAAGCATCCGTCGAAGCTGGTGAACGTGGGCGACCAGGTGGAAGCCGTGGTCCTCAACGTGAACCCGCAGGAACGTCGCATTTCCCTGGGCCTCAAGCAGCTTGAGCTCAATCCGTGGGAGAGCCTGCACGAGAAATTCCCGGTCGGCTCCACCGTGGAAGGCAAAGTTCGCAATCTGACCGACTTTGGCGCCTTCATCGAAATCGAAGACGGCATTGACGGCCTGGTTCACGTCAGCAATTTGAGCTGGACCAAGCGCGTCAAGCATCCTTCGGAAGTTCTGAAGAAGGGTGACAAGGTCAAGGCGATCGTTCTGGCCATTGAGCCGGACAACCGCCGCCTGTCCCTCGGTGTGAAGCAGCTTCAGCCCGACGTCTGGGAGAGCTTCTTCGAACAGCATCGCGTCGGCGATGTGCTAAAGGGCAAGATCCTTCGCCTTGCAAGCTTCGGCGCGTTTGTCGAACTCGCGGACGGAGTGGAAGGCCTCTGCCACAACTCCGAAGCAATCGACCCCAACGGCCAGCAGATCATTATGGAACCGGGCCAGGAGTTCGAGTTCAAGATCATCAAGATGAACGCGGAAGAGAAGAAAGTGGGATTGAGCATTCGCGCTGTGGGCGAGGAAGCAACTCGCGCCGACGTGGAAGCCTACAAGCACCCGCAATCTTCGCCGGGTACCTCGACGATCGGCGAACTGCTCGACTGGAAGCGCTCAGGCGAGTAATTCGGGCCAGATAGAATCATCTGCATTGAACACCCCCTTCGGGGGGTGTTTTTTTTTGCGCTGCTTCCTTGCCAGCAATGCTGAGTATCCCGTCCTCACAAGTCAGAACCTCGCCGGAAGACAATCCAAGCCCAATGGCCTTGGAACGCACTGACTTTTCTTGCGCGACAGGCCAGCCTGTCAAAGTACTGGTTCTTCAGGCACACGATGCCACTCGCGTTTTGTAGTTTTGCAATATACCTAATGGCAACAGGAAGGTCTCCCTCGACATCATTGGAAGGGTTTCCATGCAAAAAAGGAGCGTGATTATGCCAAGTAACCGTGGTGTTGTGTATGAGGGTCCCGGCAAGGTAGAGGTGAAATCGATCGATGAACCAAAACTCCAGAACCCTGCAGGAAAACGGATTGAGCACGCTGCAATCCTAAAGGTCATCGCCACCAATATTTGCGGATCGGACCAGCACATGGTCCGCGGACGAACCACTGCGCGGGCAGGATTGGTTCTGGGCCACGAAATTACGGGCGAGATCGTTGAGAAAGGAAAAGACGTCGAGTTCCTGGAAATCGGCGATCTCGTCTCTGTTCCCTTTAATGTTGCTTGCGGACGCTGCCGGATGTGTCGTGAGGGAAATACCGGAGTGTGTCTGAACGTCAACTCGTCGCGTGCAGGTGGCGCGTACGGCTATGTGGATATGGGCGGATGGACCGGCGGTCAGGCCAACTATGTGACGGTCCCCTTCGCTGATTTCAATTGTCTCAAGTTCCCCGACAAAGCGCAGGCAATGTCGAAGATTCGCGATCTGGCTATGCTCTCGGACATTCTGCCGACGGGGTATCACGGAGCAATTACCGCCGGAGTCGGAGTAGGCTCGACTGTCTACATCGCTGGAGCTGGACCGGTCGGGTTGGCGGCTGCCGCGTCAGCGCAGATTCTAGGCGCGGCCGTGGTGATGATTGGAGACGTGATCAAGGGACGACTGGATCACGCAAAGAAAGTTGGCTTCGAGCCAATCGATCTGACCAAGACTGACAATCTTGAAGACGCCATCGAGCAGATAACCGGTGAGCGCGAAGTGGATTGTGCGGTGGACTGTGTCGGTTTCGAAGCTCATGCACAAGGAGCGCAATACCAGACCGAAGCTCCGGCAACAGTGCTGAATTCGCTGATGACGATTACCCGTCCTGCGGGCGGCTTGGGCATCCCGGGCCTATATGTAACCGAGGATCCTGGCTCGAAGGATGAGGGTGCAAAACAGGGAAATCTGCGATTGCGCTTAGGATTGGGATGGGCAAAATCGCATCGCTTCACCACTGGCCAGTGTCCCGTGGCGCGTTACAACCGCCAACTGATGCAGGCCATCCTGCACGATCGACTTCCGATCGCGAAGATCGTTAACGCGACCATTGTGGGCCTCGACGATGCTCCGAAGGGATATCAGGAGTTCGACTCTGGCGCCCCGAAGAAATTTATTCTGGACCCGAACGGAGTCCTGGCGAAAGCTGCTTAACCGCTCGTGCAACCAACTGTGGGTCTGACGAAAGTCAGGCCCATCTTTGCGCGCTTTGTTTGTCGCGAAAAGAACTGCCGAGTGCGACCCGAACGGTGCGGGATTGTTGCGCACGCGCAACAAGTTTGCCAACGACGGCCACCAGCTCTTCGTGAAGATCAGTTATCTCTTCCGCAGGTAGGTGGAATGTTATTTATCGAGCTTGAGATTGATATGCGCCTGCTTGTGGGTATCGAATGAGCTGAGAGTCTTGACCTGACTCTTGTGTCCGTTCGATTCGGCGCGCACTTCGTAGTCGATATTAGGGGAGAGATTGTTGAAGCGGTAGCTGCCATCCTGCTCGGTAATGAACGTGGCGACGGCAAGAGTTCGAGTGTTTTTCAGATACACAATCGCGCTTGGGACCACGTGATCTGCTTTGTCGAAGATCTGGCCAGTGAGGTTGCGCGGAGTTGTGGCATCGTCTGTCTTCTTGCCACCAAACAGTTGGGCACCCAGAAATACCGAGAGCAACAAAACCGCCGCACTGATCAAGACGACACGACGCACGGTGACACCTCCAGTAGCGCACCTACCTACTTACAATTCTACTCCTGGAGGTGAACACCGATATCAACGCGCTCGTCGCTCTCTACATGAATACGGGTTTCCGGCACTTTATCTTTTGCGCGCTTCACATCTGGAACAAGGACGTAATCGGCCTTGGCGGCCGGTAGGCGAATGGCAAACTCGCCGCGATGGTCGGACACGGCCCCCCAGCGAAACTTCTTCTCGCTCGCGCGACGCAACTTCACCCGGACGCCATAAAGCGGCCGCTCTCCCGGACCCCATACGGTCCCGAAGATCAGCGCATACGGCGCAGGCTTGCCGCTGCCCAGAGTCGGCGCGACACAGGCCATCAACAACAGCGTTAGCACCGCTGAAGTCACCAGGAGCCTGCGCCCACGCCGCCTAGTAATCGCCATCTTCGTCGGTTTCTTTTACCTCCTCTTCGTCATCGCTAACCTTTGTCAGTTCAAGAGGTCCGACGCTAACCACTTCAAAATCAGTTCCGCACTCTGTGCACGATAGGATTTCACCTTCGTCGAGTTCATCTTCTTCAACATCCAGATCGCTCTCGCACTCTGGGCACAAGACCATGACTGCCTCCACTTCGTTTCTCAGGCCGGAGATGTTTGCACACTCCCGTCGCCCCCGCATTTATATTTAGATTCTCTTCCGTGCAGCGTCAAGTGGCGTCACACAAAGAAGTGCCTGACACGGAGCGATTGGATGCCGAAGATGAAAGTAAGAAACTTTTTTTCTGTATTCGGACTGGCAATTCTTACCACCTGCTGTGCTGCACAAACCGCGCCCCCGGACGCCCTCGATTCCAAAATACAGAGTGCGGTCGCGGCGGTTTCGCCACAGCGCTTGCAGGCCACCGATCAGGCACTGGTAGATTTCGGAAGCCGACATACTCTGGGAAGCCTTCTACCGCCCGAGAAGCATCCAGGAGTGCTGGAGTCTCGCCGGTGGCTTGCGTCGCAACTGCAGCAGATTGCAAGCGATTGCAAGGGATGTCTGGAGGTGAAGAGCTACTCGTTTACCGATGGCCCCGCCCCGCGCATTCCACAACCCACCGAACTGACCGACATTTACGCCATACAGAAGGGCTCCGATCCCGAGGCGGCCCGGCAGATCATTCTCGTCTGTGCGCACTATGACACCATCGCCATGGCCCGGATGAATGATCCTGAGGCACCCTCGCCGGGCGCCAATGACGATGGCAGCGGAACCAGTCTGGTGCTAGAGGCGGCTCGCGTCCTCAGCCAAAAAATATTTCCGGCGACTATCGTATATGCACTTTTCCCCGGCGAGGAACAAGGCCTGTTCGGCAGCCGCGGCTTTGCCAAGCTGGCAAAGAGTGAAGGATGGAAGCTCGAAGCAGTGCTCAGCAATGACATTGTCGGAGGCGACAATACCCGTAACCAGCAAGGCCTCGTGCGCATCTTCTCCGAAGGGCTGCCCGCAGCCTCGACCGAAGTCGAGACCCGCCGGGTGCGAATGCTGGGAGCCGAAAGCGATTCTCCGTCGCGGCAACTGGCGCGATTTATCGCCTCTGACGCTGCACCTTACCTTCCCGCGGCCAGTGTCCATCCCAAGCTCGTCTTCCGCCAGGATCGCTTTTTACGCGGGGGCGATCACACGTCGTTCAATGAGCTCGGCTATTCGGCGGTTCGGATTACGGAGTTCCAGGAGAATTTTGATCACCAGCATCAGCTTCCTCGGAAAGAAAACGGCATCGAATATGGTGATCTGCCGAAGTTCGTGGATTTTGAGTACCTGGCCGGAGTCACCCGGCTGAACGTAGCCACAGCAGCGCTACTGGCTTCGGCGCCAGCGCCGCCTGCGGATGTGAAGTTGCAAACAAAGGAGTTGGTGAACTCCAGCACGCTGCACTGGACGGCCTCTCCCGATGGACGCGCCGCAGGTTACGAGGTGCTATACCGGGACACAACTGCCCCGACTTGGGAGCATGTAATCCCCGCAGGTGCGGAATTGCAGATTACGGTGCCACAATCGAAGGATAATGTAGTATTCGCAGTTCGCGCCTACGACGCGCAAGGACATCGCAGTCTGGCGGTTCTTCCCGCACCGGAGCGATGAGTTAGAGGAGAAATATGGCACGCGGTGGCCCCGTATCGACTTTTGGATTCCCGCCGTTCACGCGCGCGGTGAAGACCCTGATCATCGTCAACGTGGCGGTGTATCTGGTGATGTTGCTTGCCCGTTTGACGGTGCCCACCCTTACGCTGTGGGCCGACTACTATCTCTATCTGCGTCCAACCGCCGTCCTCCACGGACAAATCTGGCAGATCATCACTTACGCCTTCATCCATGATCCGCACAGCGTAACTCACCTGCTGTTCAACATGCTGGGCCTGTGGATGTTCGGCGCGCAGTTTGAGATGGACTTCGGGACGCGCAAGTTTTACGAGTTCTACTTCTGGTGCGTCGTCGGCGCCGCTCTCACAGCTATGGGAGTCGGAGCGATCGGCATCATTGCCTATTCTCACGTTCCCATCCCGCTCTTCGCCGTCATGGGGCAAATCTGGCAGCAGGCCACCATCGGCGCTTCCGGTGGCGTTTACGGTTTACTGATGGCCTTCGGCATCCTGAATGGCGATCGCCAGATGTTCATCTTCCCGTTCCCCATCGCGATTAAGGCCCGCTACATCGTGGCGATCTGGATCTTCATCGCCTTCGTCAGCGCCTTTGGCGGGACCAACGGCGTGGCAGAATTCGCCCATCTCGGCGGCGCGCTCTTTGGCTGGCTCTATCTGCGATTTGTTCCGCGCTACGGTCTGCAGGTCGTCGCCTCCGAAGGCATGTTTGGAATCCGCAACCGCTACTACAAGTGGAAGCGCCGCCAGGCGGCGAAGAAGTTCGAAGTCTACATGCGCAAGAACAAGCGCGAGGACTACTTCGACGAGCACGGAAACTACCGTGACTCCTCACTGGACAAAAAGGACGACGACTCAGGCTGGATCAACTGAGCTGCTGACAACTGCTCTTGATAATGAAGCTACGATGAATCCGAGTGCCCCACGCAGCCAGCGTGGGGCATTTGAATTTCCGCGTCAACTACACGCCGCTCTCGAGAATGTCTTCGACAATCCCTTCCTGGGTGGAAAAAATCGGTTCCAGTTCCTCGTAAATCGTGGTGATCGTTCCCAGCTCCGGCAACTTCATCCAGTAGTGATGCACTGCGGGGTCCTGCATGGCGGACTCGCGCGCCTCATCCGAAAGCCAGATACGGATGTGCACGAGGTCCCCAGGCTGCTTTCGGTCATGAAAGAGCATGTCGCGCGAATACTGTTTTGTGTACATCATCGCGTAAAACTCGCGGAGGAATGCCACCATCTCCGGCTGCTTGCCGGGATGCGGTTTCATGATCGCCATGGACCGAATTGAATCGCTCATCGCTTGGAGTCCTTTGCTCTGGTTTTCTTCTTCTTTGCAGTCGGAACGCTCGATCCGCCATCGGGGCGAATTCGATGCAGCCGGATAAAATTCGTGGAGCCCTGGAGCACCATTCGAGTTCCACCAACAATGCCCACAATGTCGTTCGTGGTGACCACTGCAGTGCGGCGCAACTCGGCTTCGGTTGCTTGGATCATCTCCTCCACCGTATGCGGCGCCTTGATCAGCACGGGGCGCACGCCCCAGTAAAGATTCAGCCGGTTACACACGCACGCTACCGGCGAAAGAGCGTAAATCTCCGCCCTCGGACGGTACTTCGAAATCAGCCCCGCGGTATTGCCCGTCGCCGTAAACACGGCGATACCGCGCATCTTCAACTCTTCTGCTACATGGGCCACACTCTCGCAGATTGCCTCGGGGATCGTCAACTCCCTCTCTTCGCGTCGGCGCTCGGTGCTCATGTTTTTGATGTCGGCTTCCGCCTCCACCACAATGCGCGCCATCATGCTTACGGCCTCGCGAGGATATTTCCCCGTCGCGGTTTCGCCCGAAAGCATCACCGCGTCCGAGCCGTCGTAAATCGCATTGGCCACATCGCTCGCCTCGGCGCGCGTCGGCCGCGGATTCTGAATCATTGAGTCCAGCATCTGCGTAGCGGTAATCACCGGTTTGCGCCAGTACAGTGCGCGCCGTATGACATGTTTCTGGATGATAGGAACCGTCTCCGGCGGAACCTCAACGCCCAGATCGCCGCGGGCAACCATCACTCCGTCCGTAATCTCCAGAATTTCTTCCAGATTTTCAATCGCCTGCGGCTTTTCCAGCTTCGCAATCACCGGAATGTCGCTACCGGCAGCGGCGATAATCTTCTTCACCGCACGAATATCTTTAGCCGAGCGCACAAATGAAATCGCCACCGCATCCACATCCACCGAGAGTCCGAAGGCAAGGTCCTTCTTGTCCTTGGGGGTCAGCGAAGGCACGCTCAGCACGGCGCCCGGCAGATTGATGCCCTGGTGCTCGCCCAGCATTCCTCCATCGATGACCTCGCACAGCACGTCGTCGCCCTGCACCTTCAGAACCTTCAGCGACAGCCGTCCGTCCGACAGCAAAATGCGCGAGCCCGGCTCCGCCTCCCGCGCCAGCGTCTTGAACGTAGTTCCCAGCAGTTCGGCCGTGCCCTCGATTTCCTTGTTCGTAATGGTGACTCGCGAGCCCTTCACCAGATTCACCGGCGTGTGATTTTTCAATGCGCTGGTGCGAATCTTGGGGCCTTGCAGATCCTGCAAGATGCAAACGCTGCGTCCCATTTCCGCGGCCACCTTGCGCAGCGTGCGAATTCGTTGCAGATGTTCTTCCTGGCTGCCGTGGGAGAAGTTAAGACGCGCCACGTCCATCCCGAGCGCTAAAAGCTGGCGAATCTGATCCTCGGTATTCGATGCCGGTCCCAGCGTGCACACAATCTTTGCGCGACGCCGCGCTACCGGCTCCAGTTGATTCTCCTCGGCAAGCAGTGTCTTCAGATTCATATTCCTTTTGGATTCCCTTCACCGGCAGCGGTCTCCGGTTCGAGTTTGGAAAAACTTCCAAACAGGTACCGCGGATAGCGCACCGCGTTAAACTCTGCCCCAATCAACACCACCAACGATACAAGGTAAAGCCAGATTAGTAATGCGATGGCCGTGCCCACCGAGCCATAGATCACGCCGTAATCCGCATAATGGCGAAGATACCACCCGAAGATAGTCGTTGATGCAAACCACAGTCCCGTGGCCAGCACCGATCCCGGCAACACCCGGTGCCAGGGCTGGGTGCGCGGCAATCCGTGGTGATAGATCAGCACCAGCACCGCAATCGTCGTCGCCAGCGCAATCAGCCAGCGCACCACCGTCCACATGGCCAGAATGTAAACGTCCAGATTCTGATTTGCGTGAAAAGCCAGCCAGTGTTCAATCTGATTTCCAAAGGCAAGTAGAAAGCTCGCAAAGGCCATCGGCGCTCCGGCCATAAACACAAGCATGAACGAGACCAGCCGTTCCTTGGTAAGATTCCATATCTTCGGCATCAGGTAGGCGCGGCGGAATCCTTCCATCCACGAAATCATGACGCCCGACCCCGTCCACAGTGTGATCGCGGAGGTCGTAACGAGCATACGAAAGGGCGCCGGCTTCCGGCCTTCAAAGAACGTGAGGATCGAAGGCGCGGTGCCCGAAGGCATGATTCCGCCGATGGCAAACGAAATTTCCCGAATGAAACTAAGAGTGCTATGAGAAGCGGTAAGAATCGATGAGATCAGAAGAACGGCTGGAAACAGCGTGAGAATAGCGGAGAATGCCGTAGCTTTCGCCACCGCAAACTGGTCATGCTCCAGCGTTCTCATTAAAGCAATCTGTAGCTGTTTCAGGAATCGCAGCATAGAGGGTGCAGTCCCTGCATTCTCCGGGCCACATTTGGCCATAGTGATTGTAATTGACAGGCCAAGGCTGCGAAACGGGCAAGCTGAAATGCGGCACTCTAAATTACGGAAACCTTCGCCCTCGGCGCAATCTCCACGACCTCGTGCGTGCGCGCACTGCGATACAGCGCGTCGAGAATCCTCTGGTTCTGCAGGCCATCTTCACCCGTCGCCGGAAAATCACTCCCACCCTCAATGGCCGCTGAGAACGCATCGACCTGTCGTACGTAAGCGTCCACATTCGATGCTACGTCCTTCCGCACGCCTGCCCCCGTGCGAAGTTCAACCGTTACCGGGACATCCACCGTAAGTCCATCCTGGGCGAAGATGCTCCCCTCCGTTCCTGTCACCTCGACCATCGTGCGGTAAGGAGCCCGGAACGACACAAAACTGCTGCCGAGCGTGCCTCGCGCAAAGCGCAGCGATAGCAAGGCCGAAGCTTCCACCGTACCCGAGTGCTCGTCGTTCACGGTCAGCGCCGAACAACTCACCGGCTCATCTGCAAGGATGAATCGCATCGCGTCGAAGCAGTGCACACCCACGTCCGCGACTGGCCCTCCTCCGGCAAGCACGGAATCATTCAGCCACCGCCGTGCGCTCTTCACTCCGGCAAAGCTAAAATCGACTCGAATCCCCATCACCTGCCCAATCTCATGCCGCTGAACGCTCTCCCGAATCCTCCGAACGCTCTCGCAGAACCGGAAGCACTGCGCCACTCCCAGCAATACACCACGTTTGCGGGCCGCCGCCACCATCTGCTCGGCCTCACCTGCATTCATCGCCATTGGCTTTTCGCACAACACGTGTTTGCCATGTTCAATCGCCGTGAGCACGTCATTCAGATGAATCGCATTCGGGCTCGCCACAAACACCGCGTCCACTTCCGCATACTCGCACAACTCTCGCGTGCTGGCGTACGCGTGCTCAATTTCATATTGCGCGGCGTCGATTTGCACCTGCGCAAAGTTCCGGCGCGACAAGGCCACCACCCGCGAGTTCTGCGCCCCAGCAAAACCGGGCATCAGCCGCTTCTCTGCGTGGAGTCCAAATCCTGCAATTCCGTATCGGATCATATCGCCCAAATCATAGAACAGAGCACGCCTTGGGCAAAGGATTGTGAGTCAAGCCCCGTGATCGCCGCTGTTTGTCCAGGCCGTTCCGGCCTACCGCTGAAAGCTACTCAGACCGCCCCAGTGTGCCGCAAACTCTGGCGCATTCCGCATACAGAATGGCGCATTTTGCATATCTTTGCGAGTTCGCGCATCTTAAAGTAAGTCCATGTATAACGCGAAAGCATTTTCCGCTGCTAGTGCGACGTCGCCGCTCGCCTCCACCACGATCGCGCGGCGCGATCCAACCGAGAACGACATTCAGATCGAAATCCTTTTCTGCGGCATCTGTCACTCCGATCTCCACCAGGTTCGCAATGAATGGAGCGGTGTCATGCCCACCGTTTACCCTTGCGTCCCCGGCCATGAGATCGTCGGCCGCGTCACCAAGGTCGGCTCTGCCGTCACTAAATTCAAGGCCGGAGACCTCGCCGCCGTCGGTTGCATGGTCGACTCCGACGGCACCTGCCCTGAGTGCCGCCAGGGCCTCGAACAGTTTTGCCCCAATCTAACCCTCACCTACAACTTCCCCGATAAGCACACCGGAGGCATAACCTACGGCGGCTACTCCGATAGCGTCGTCGTCGATCAGAAATTCGTTCTCCGCGTTCCCACTAACCTCAACCTCGCTGGAGTTGCGCCTCTGCTCTGTGCCGGAATCACCACCTACTCCCCCCTGCATCACTGGGGAGTGACCAAAGGCAAGAAAGTTGGCATCGTCGGACTCGGCGGATTGGGCCACATGGGCGTCAAGTTTGCTCACGCCCTCGGAGCACACGTCGTCCTCTTCACGACCTCGCCCAACAAGAAGGATGACGCTCTGCGCCTCGGTGCCGACGAAGTCGTTCTCTCCCGCAATGCCGATGAGATGGCGAAGCACGCTGGTAGCTTCGACTTCATCCTCGACGCGGTCTCGGCCAATCACGATATCGACGCCTACATCAACCTGCTCCGCCGGGACGGCAACATCACCCTCGTAGGTGCGCCCGAAAAGCCTATGTCGCTCGCAGCATTCGGTCTCATCATGGGACGGCGCAGCCTTTCCGGCTCTCCTATCGGTGGAATCGCCGAAACCCAGGAGATGCTTGATTTCTGCGGAGCTCACAACATCACCGCCGATGTTGAGATCATCCCAATACAGAAGGTCAACGAAGCCTACGAGCGACTCCTGAAGGCCGATGTAAAGTATCGCTTTTCAATCGATATGGCGTCGCTCAAGAACGCATAACCAATATGAGCAAACACTTCCGCGTTCCAACCAGGGTTCCGATGAAGTTGGAAGAGTTAGGAGTCCGTGTCTCTGCAGTTCTCCGCAGAGCCGGACTCCCGCAGGAGCTCTTCGACCAGCCGCGGGTGCTGCTGACGACCGAGGAATTCTTTGCGCTGTGGCGTGCTGTTGGCGAAGTCAGTTCCAATCCAGCCATCGGCCTCCAGTTGGGCTCTGAGAGCAAGCCCGAACTCTTTGACACCATCGCGCTCGCTGCGCTCTCCACGCCAAACTTCGGTGAGGCCATGCGCCAGACTGCGCGTTACAAACAACTCTCCTGCCCTGAAGAAATCATCCTCGAAAGCGATGAAGAAGAGTGGAGTATCCAGTTTCGCTGGCTTCTCGCCGACGATGTCGAACCCGAAGCCCTCACCGACATCTGTTTTGCCTGGGTACTATCTGTCGCGCGGTGCGGCACCGGAACCCGCCTGTCACCGCTACGCCTGGAGATGGTGCGTCCACGCACTTACGCAAAAGTCCTTGAGCGCCATTTCGGCTGCCCCGTTCTATTCGGAGCCCCTCGCAATGCTATTGTCTTCCGCCGGTCAGATGCCGATCGCCCATTCGTCACCAGCAATGCCGAGCTTTTGGCCATGCTCGTGCCACAGTTCGATGAAGAGTTGAAGCGCCACAAGGGTCAGGAGCCCTTCGCTGAACGTGTCCGCGCCACCATCCAGAGAAAGCTCACCGGCCGCCGCCCCAGAATGCAGGACATCGCCCGCGAGCTCCATATCAGCTCTCGCACTCTGCAGCGCCGCCTGCAAGACACCGGCTGCAGCTTCCAGCAGGTTCTCGAAGAAGCGCGCCACCAACTGGCACGTCACTTTCTCAGAAACTCCGTCCTCGAGCTAAACGAAACCGCGTATCTCCTCGGATACGAAGATGCAAGCTCCTTCGTCCGAGCCTTCCGCACCTGGGAAGGGATTCCGCCAGCCCACTGGCGCGAAACTCAACGCACAAAAGTCGCCTCGTAGAGACCGCAAATTGTGCCTCCCTAAATCTGCAAACAGGAAACCAAAAATGGGCTTAGAGCGGTTCCATAGTAGATGTGACTGCCATGTGCTGAGAGGGTCATCCTGAGCGCAAGCGAAGGACCCCAGCAATGCCCAAGTCTCCAGTGCGGCCTCAAGCTTTTCAGCCCGCCATCGATTCTTCTTTGTCCTCGCTCTCACGGGATATACCTTCCTCGAAACCGTTCTGATATGGAGTGACCGTGTCAAGTAGCAGGGATGGCGCTCTTGGGTTTGCTGTTGCTGTTGAAGTTGTTCGAGAACAGGGCGAGCAACGGTCGGGGCAGGTTTGGCGACGATTGATCAGTCTGATATTCGCGGGTCG
>WNGL01001369.1_pt1 | contig 29799 bp, 27 predicted proteins | sample 5400591 | NCBI WGS metagenome assembly WNGL01 (sample SAMN13153377, study PRJNA577476) | soil metagenome | isolation source: 80 cm soil or saprolite under Garry oak tree replicate 1 | place: USA:California | collected 2016-06-15 | reverse complement strand
TTCCCGTGTTCGATATTCCGAATTGGGTGGTGCGTCTCATCGTCGTGCTGATTGTGCTCGGGTTCCCGGTGGCGCTTACGCTTTCGTGGTTTTTTGATCTTACTCGATACGGAATTGTGCGTACTCCCGATCGGGCACCTGAAGTAAAGATCCAGAGTGCCGAGCCGTCAGCTTCCTCGGACAAATCGATCGCCGTTTTGCCTTTCAACGATTTGAGTCCGGCAAGAGACCACGCGTATTTCGGCGAAGGCATCGCGGAAGAGCTTCTTGGAGCGCTGGCCAAAGTGGATGGCTTGCGAGTGGCAGCACGGCGCTCGTCGTTTTGGTTCAAGGACAAGCAGGCCGAACTGGCCGAAATCGCGGGAAAACTAAACGTTGGACATGTGCTTGAGGGTAGTGTTCGGCGGGATGGCAATCGAGTCCGCATCACAGCGGAACTGATCGACGCAGGTAATGGCTTTGCGATCTGGTCGGAGACGTATGAGCGCGAAATGCATGGAATTTTTGCGCTACAGGATGAGATCACTCGCGCTATTGTTGATACGCTCAAACTTAAGCTGGCGATATCGCCGTTGCCTGTATCACGGAGTACCGACGCCTACGATGCGTATTTGGAGGGCCTCTTTTATTCTGACAAGAGCACCGAGGCCGAACTACGCAAAAGCCTCGAATTTTTTGGGCGCGCATTGGACAAGGATCCGCAGCTCAGCCGGGCATGGACTGGGATTGCGAAGGTGTGGCTATGGCTAGCGGACGCCTATGTGCCGCCGCTTGAAGCGTATCCGAAGGTCCGCGATGCTGCCATTCGTGCTTTGCAGCTCAACGATGGGGAGGCAGAAGCGCACGTCTATTTGGCTGAGACTAAACGCATCCTGGACTGGGACCTTGACGGTGCCGAAGTGGAATTCAATCGTGCGGTAGAGATCGAGCCGAACTCGACGCCATCGAATTATTTCATCGCTGCGCTCCATGCCGCACGCGGTGAACGCGACAAAGCGCTGACTTATTTGCGTCGAGCTGATAGAATCGATCCTGCTTCACTTTGGGTGAGTAACTTTGCATGCGAGCTTTATCGTTATTTCGGTCTTTACGATGAAGCGATCGCTGCTGGCGAACGCGCACTGCAACTTGATCCGACATTTGCTCACTGGGGTGAACCGGCGCTGGCAGCGCTATATCGCGAGATGGGACGCTTTGATGATGCAATAGCGCTGTACAAAAAGGCACAAGATTTTACTGAGAGGCCAGGGTTCGGTCTCGCGATCACTTACGCTCGCATGAACCGCAGCAAGGAGGCGCTGGAAACGCTCAACGCAGCTGTCGAAGGCTGGGGCTATCGACCGGGCGATGGGGCTGCGCATGTGCATGTATTGCTTGGCGCGCATGACGACGCGATTCGGGACCTTGAACTCGCCTGCGAGCAGCGCTCCTCATCTTTACACAGCGTTGGCATCGCTCCCGAATTTGTGCAGCTTCGTTCGGACAAGCGTTTCAGGTCGATTCTCCAGAAAATCGGGCTCGAACCGCAGAAAGTCTTCGCGGCGACAGCGCCTTAATTATTGGACAATGACGTCTCGCCCGTGGCCGTGCGAGCGTACGCCATATTTGTTTAAGTCCTGCTGCGCGACGTGCATTCCGAAGAGTAACACCGCAATCAAACCGAAATACAAGACGGACATTGTCCAGCGCTGAGACGGGGTAACCTCGAAGTAGCGCTGTTCCTCCTCGGTTCGTTTACGGAATAGCGAATAAATCCGCGGCAGCGACAAGAGAACAATCAACCAGATAACAAAATTCGGATACTTCCATCCGAACCAAAGAAGCAGCGCGAACCCGGGGAGCCAAAGCCAGCGCGACAATGCTGTTACAATGCGTCCGCCGTCGAGCATTCCTACCGGCGTCAGGTTGAATAGGTTCAGAAAATACCCGAACCACGCCAATGCGATGAACAGGGGTTGCGCAAGCATTTCGCCCAAGACATTGCAGATCAATGCACCAAAACTGCCAAGCATCGGGCCGCCAATGCCGACGCAGGCTTCCATCCAGGCATTGCGCGGCGCTTCCTTCAGCGCAATGAACGCACCCATGAACGGAATAAAAACGGGCGCGCCGACTTTTAGACCAAACTTTCGCGCAACAAGCAAATGGCCGGATTCATGCACGAACAACAGCAGGACGAAACCCAGCGCGAACTGCCACCCCCACAACTGCGTGTACACCCAGATCATCAGCAGCATCGTGCCGCCGGACTTCAGTAGAAGAGGCAGAAATTTCAGTAGCGGCAGAAGTACGAATTTGAGCTTTGCGAAGAACTTTGCGATCACGACGCCGACCACTGCGAGCGGCCCAAGCGCTTTTTTTATCCGGCTCCATGCAGTCTCTTCGGAAGGCGCTTTGTACTCCTCGGTTCTTTCGGTTTGCAGGTTCACTGTGTAGAGTTCGACAAATTGTAGGGCGTTTGTGTCAAACGCCAAATATCGGCGCCTCGCAGAGGCGTCCTACAATTCATCAAACGCGTCGCCGAGATGATCGAGAACGTCGCGAGCCAGGAGCGATTGCTCGCTTTGGCCGTTATTGAAAATCGCGATTTCTGCAGCGCGCCCACATAACCACGCCCCAACTCGCGCCGCGTTGTAGAGAGACAAACCCTGTCCCACCAAACCAGCGCAGACACCGGTGAGCACGTCGCCCATGCCGCCGGTGGCCATTCCTGGATTTCCCGTCGTGTTGTAACTCAATGGACGATTACGTTCAGCCACGATGGTGCGACTGCCTTTCAACAAAAGTGTTACCGGAAAGCGGTTGCAGAATGTCGTTGCCGTTTGGGCGCGTGATTGTTTTTCGCCAGGGTAAATGCGTTTCATCTCGCCGGGATGCGGCGTGAGCAACCGCTGGCCTTTGCATCGTTTGAGAATTGAATTCTTTTCCGACACAATGTTGAGCCCGTCGGCATCAAGCACCATCGGCTGCTTAAGTTTTTCAATTAGCTCGAGAATCTGGGCTGCGCGTGATTGCCCCAACCCGGGCCCCACTGCCCAAACATCAGCTTTTTCCTTGAGCAAGTCGCGATAAGACTGGACCGGCTTCACCATCGCTTCCATTGGCGCAGCCGCGGCGACGATCTCGTAAATTTCTTCAGGAACAAAAACTTCGACAAGACCTGCGCCTGCCCGCAACGCACCCTGCGAGGTCATCAGAGCGGCGCCGATAAATCCCTTGGAGCCGGCTACGACGCCAATGCGACCGAATTGATTTTTGTATGCGCTGTATTGCCGTCTCGGGAGCAAACCTTGAAAGGCCTCCGGGCTGGCAATGATTTCCTTTGGTTTTTTGTCAGGCGGATGCAGGTCAGCCAGCGGCACAACTTCCAGTCTGCCCACGTAATTCAGGGCGCCATCTGCGACCAGACCCGCTTTTGCAAATCCGATCGTAATCGTAAAATCCGCAACTACACAGTCGCGATCCACTTTGCCGGAGTCGCCATCGAGGCCGGTGGGAATATCGACGGCAAACACATAGGCGCCATTTGTCGCCCGTAGTCGATTGATGGAACGGCACGCTGCGCGTATCGGTTCGCGCAGCGGCGGCCTCGCGCCAACCCCAAGCAGGCCGTCAAGAATAATCAACGGAGCAGCCGTGCCCAGGTATGCCTGCCCGGCAATTTTTTCTTCCGCAGCCGCCAACTCTCCAGCGACCTCTGCGTAAAGTTCCAGAAGAGTAATGCCAGGATCGGTGCTGCGGGCAGACGATGGTTTTGCACCCAAAATCTGAGGTGGTCTGCGGCGCAGCTCTTGGAGCTTCTTCCGCATGAGTTCGCTGCAATCCTCCAATTTGAAAGCAAGCCGGACTTCAATTTGCCACCCGCGCTGTCGCAGTACCTCCGCAGCGACCAGCGCATCCCCCGCGTTGTGGCCTTTTCCGGCCAACACAATGCATTTCCCCGGTTTCGGAAAAAACTTTGCGACTGCCTGCGCGACACCAGCCCCTGCCTGGTTCATCAGCGCCTCGACTTGCACTCCCTGCGCAAAAGCAGTTTCTTCTGCGGCTCGCATCTGCGCCGAAGTCAGAATCGGAAGGTCCAAATCAGCCCTCCGGATGTATTGAGCTCGCGCGTGCTTCTGAATTCGATGATTTCGATGAGCTTTTCTTTTTTCGCGCGCTTTTCTTGTGCGAACGCTTGGACTTGCGACGCTCAGAACTGCTCACTTTGGTTTGATCCATGTACGGTTGCAGGGGGATCGTTTCACTCGTCGCTACTCGAGTGCTGGACAGAGGGCTACCGACGGAGTTCCGCCCGCGAACTCCGGCTGCAATTTCTTCAGCGAGTTTCTGACGGTAAGAGGTGCTCTGCGCGTACGCGGCTTCAGTTGGATTGGTGAGGAACCCGCATTCCACGAGCACTGCCGGAATGCTCGTCTTTCGCAACACGTAATAGCCGCGGCGGCGCACACCGCGGTTGGCAGAGGGCGCACCGCCAGTGACGTAGTAATGAACGGCTGAAGCCAATGGCAAGCTGTCTCGGCTGTAAAAATAGGTTTCTATGCCGCTGGCACCTGCTCGTTTTGTCGCGTTAAAATGAATGCATACGAAGATGGCGTTGCGGTAGGAATTGGCGATTGCAACTCGCGTCGGCAGCGGAACAAAAACGTCGCTGTCCCGTGTCATGACTACGCGATAGCCGCTGGCCGCCAGAACGTTTCTGAGACGCTGTGCTACGTCCAGTGTCATGTTTTTTTCCGCAACACTCTGTCCGGGAATACCACCGCGATCATGACCGCCGTGTCCCGCGTCAACAACTACCGTGAGATTGTCGGAGGAGGCACGGCCTTTCTGTGCTGCAGGCGAATTAGTGTATGCCAGGACCGCAACCAGTGCACTTGCGACAAAGAAACGGGGTCGATAACAACTTGTTGGCATTATTGATCCTTGGGTAAGCCGGGCGGCCGAGCGGAAAGTTTTGGTACTGTGCTGCGGGAGCTTTGTGCGGCCGTATCGATCGCGCCCCCGTGAGCTGTTACGTCCCCATTTGTCGAATGCACGAGACGAGGCCGGCTATTAGTTTCCATCAACGAAGAATGCGCCATCAGCTCGCCATTCAAGCCGATCCGGGAATAAGACCAGGCACGCGGTGCTGCACAATGCAAGACATGCAGTTGATTGGCACGATCGATTTCTGCCTGGGGTTGCTCGCCCCCGATGGTTCGGCCTAACGAATAAGTTGCATATACAGTTCCCGTCTCTTTGTCCTGCACACGCACGTACAAAGAGGTATGGTCCGGAAAACGGTTGGTGAGCAGCGAATAGGTACGCACCTCTCCAGCCGCGGCAACGCCGTCTGGAATTCCTACTGTTTGTTGCCAGATGGGATGCGCGTCGGTTACTTCAAAGACTCGCGTTCCAGAGTAATAGAATTTTGCGAGATCGGCGAAATAGACATGCGTCCGCACATGATAAGCGCCGAAATCGTGCACGGGATAAAGCGAACCAAGATCGAATTGTCGAGTGACTCTCTGGCCGGCTTCGATTTTCAACGGTCCCGCAGCCGCGGGATTTTCGGTGGCGAGTAGCGTGATTGGCTGATCTTCATTTCCGGTCACCTCGAATCCAAGCCATGATTGGCCGTGGGCGTCATGAAGGTCGATATCGCGTCCTGCGAGATTTGTGATTGCCACTGTTGCTACGACGGGTTCGTAAGCAATGTACTGCAAACGTTTGAATTTTAGCTCCACTTGAATTTGACCCTCTGCTGCGGCGGCGAAAAAGAAAACGCATGTGGCAAGCAATGACGAAATCCGAATGACGAATGATGAAGGAAGTCCGAATGACGAATTCCGAATTCGCATGTCAATCCTGGACCAGCTCGTCGTCATTCGTGCTTCGTCATTGGTTCGTCATTCGGATTTCGTCATTTACCGGGATGATGGGCAATGGCGTCATTGTGACGAAGTGTTTTTCGAGGGAGGAAAATGTTGCAAAAGCCGCGACGGTTCCGCTTGGACGGCTTGTAACTCATCATCGTAATAAACCCGAATAATGTATCCCAGGTATTTTCGCTTTCCGCTATCTGCGGCAGAACCTTTGGCTCGGCCTTTTTGACCCGGTCGAACCGTTGCCGCCGCCTCCGAGAGCGCTGACTCAGACGAAGCTCCGGCTGTCTTTGCGCGCAGGTACCTCACTGAGAGCACCTCTGGATTCGTCTCCATCCAGTCATGCTTTGGCGTCAGCCATTCGTAATTCACGTCCGCGTTGGTCAGCTTGATATCTTTGTCACCCACTGTGTCGTAAAACTCTACCAAGATTTTCACTTTCGTGTGATCAACGGTCGCGGCGGGCTGCTTTTTTATGCCGATCTGTAGTGTCAGATTCTTCTCGGCGTCGGGATCGGGCGTCTCCGTGGTTTTGACCTCAGTGATACCCATGACCGAACCTTCCGCGTTGCCACCAATATCCCGGCGTGCCGCGACGTCGGCTGAGGGACTCGCCACATCCGAAGCCGTCGCGGCGGGGGGCGACACCCCGAGCTTCAGCCGTTGATCAGCTAGCTCGTATGCTGCGCCAGCGGAGGGTCCCATTTCCTTAATTCTGCGCCAGGTTTCATTCGCACGATCGAGGAGCTGCATGGATTCGTAAGTTTTGGCGATCTCCTCAAGTACCGCCGTGTTGTTCGGTTCGCTGTCCAGTGCTTCTTGGAAACGGGCCAGCGCGTTTGTCATATCTCCGCGGTCGCGCAGTTCGATGCCTTCTTGCAGCAACTGATCAACAAGCGACGGAGCAGGGTTGGGAATCACCGCTGCTGACGAAACCGCCGGCTGTGCCGTTACCGGTGCGGGTGTGGTTGCGGACACAGGAGAGACTACAGGACGCGCGGCGCTTGGTACGACTGCTTGTGCCGAAACTCGTGCAGCGCGCGCTCGAACGACATAATACGACGCTGCGGCGAAGATCTCTGCCACAGCCAGAATCACAACCAGGCTAAGCCCGATGTGAAAGCTTGGATCAACTTGGATCGGGCGTGAGAGAAGAGTCCGCATACCGCAATAAACCCACTTTCTGTAAGCGCGCTCTCACCAGCCTGTCAACACGCCGCGCCACGTTTAGTCGTTAAAAAGTTCAAAGGGTCCAGCACAGTTCATAACGACCCGCTTCAACGGTTTAACGCTTCAGCGCTTCAACCAATCACAGCGCCCTATCGCGAAATATCGTCTTGGCTGAGCATTTTGAATCCTTCGCCTCTCAGCACTGAGGACGCGCATTCGGTATCGTCTACGTGCAACGCGATCGCAGCAAAGCCGCGCGGTCGGATCAGCAACGGATAAGCGAAGTGAACATTCACCTCCGCCATCACCAATGCTGCGAGCAGTTTCACCAGTTGGGTTGCGACTTCTCGCATCTCGATCACCACCACTTGGCTAACGCCGAAAGGGACATTCTTTTCCCGAAACAATTTCTCCACGCGCGCCGGATCGCTGGCGATTAGCCGCGCAATGGCCGAGTCGGTGGATTCCGACACACTGAGGGCTACGACATGCGTATTTTCCGCGTTCAGCAGCTTCACAACTTCCAACATCGCTCCAACTTTGTTCGGCAGAAACACGGAGAACTGCTTCACCAGCGGTCCTTCCATCTTCGAAGTTGTTTCTGGCAAATTGACGGTCATTTGAAAGCAGCACCGGGACGACTTTTGCTTGGCGCGCCAGACCAACTATCTCATCCTCACCGATTTGTTGGCAAACCCAATATATCGTTGGAGGATCAAAGTCTTGAAGCGACCACACGAGCAGGCTCGCTTCGCATCAACGCTTTAACGGTCCGCCCTTCATTCAGGCTGTTCATTTTTCGACGCCGCCCTACATTCGCTTTCCGATCATGGAAGAAGAAAATGAGTTGATCGCGCAGCGCCGCAAGAAACTCGAGGCGCTTCGCGTGAAGGGTATCGATCCGTTCGGTTCTCGTTTTGAGGCAAACGGATCGATTGCCGAGGTGCGCGGGCAGTTTAAAGAAGGCGAGACGCTTCGTGCGGCGGGCCGCATCACGGCGCATCGCGACATGGGAAAAAGCCACTTCCTCGACGTGCGCGATGCCACTGGCCGCATTCAAATCTACATTCACGCAAAAGAAGTTGGCCCGGAGCTGATGGATCTTTTTCGCCTGCTGGACATTGGTGATTTCATCGGCGCGGAAGGAACATGCTTTGTTACGAAAAGCGGCGAACCGACATTGAAGGTGCGCACGTTCCAGCTGCTTGCAAAGGCCTTGCGGCCGCTGCCGGAAAAATGGCATGGGTTACAAGATATTGAAGCGCGCTACAGGCAGCGTTACCTCGATCTTCTAACCAACGAGCATTCCCGCGTGGTCTTTGAAAAACGCATCGCCATTGTTCGTGAAACAAGGCGCTTCCTGGAGGAGCGCGGCTTTGTCGAAGTCGAGACGCCAATTTTGCAAACGATCGCTGGCGGGGCCGCGGCCGAACCGTTCCGCACGCATCACAAGGCGCTCGGTCTCAATCTTTACCTCCGCATCGCGTTGGAGCTGTATCTCAAGCGTTTGCTCGTAGGCGGGTTCAACAAGGTGTTCGAAATCAACCGTAACTTTCGGAACGAAGGGATTTCCCGAAAACACAATCCCGAATTCACCATGCTCGAAGCTTATTGGGCCTATGCGGATTTCGAGAAAATGGCGAATCTCACCGAAGAATTGATTTGCTATCTATCGGAAAAAATCTGCGGCTCACTCACAATTGAATATCGAGGCGCTGAAGAGAGGATTGTTCGCACCATCAATTTGAAACGGCCCTGGCGCCGGGCGCGGTACCATGATGTCGTCCGCGAAGTTGCCGGAAAGGACTGGTTTGAGGTCTCCAGTGAGCAGCGCCGCGAACGCGGCACGAACGAATTCAAATTGGAAATCTTGCCGCAACTGGCCGACTTCGAGGTGACGCATCACGTGTTCGAAAAACTCATTGAGGAGAAGACGATCGATCCTCTGTTTGTCACGCATTGCCCGAAAGAGCTGGTGCCGCTGGCAAAACAAAATGCAGCCGACAACTCACTTGTCGACGTTTTTGAACTCATCATTAACGGTGCGGAGATCGCTCCCGGTTACAGCGAGTTGAACGATCCAGTTGTGCAACGTCAACGTCTGGTTGAGCAGGCGGGCGAAGAGAAGCAATCCATTGATGAGGATTTTTTGCTCGCTTTAGAGTATGGGATGCCGCCCGCCGGCGGCGTTGGAATCGGCATGGATCGACTTACCATGCTGCTTACCGGTGCGGAATCCATCCGCGACGTGATTCTCTTTCCTCTCTTGCGGCCGAAGAAATAAAAACTTCTGTTTTGTAGGTGTTTCTGTGAAACGCCGGGAACAATTCACAGCCTGATTACCGCGTGGTCTCCAAATCAAGACTGACGTGCGCGTCACTTTAACAAGTTTAACCAGAACAGCGTTATTCTCTTTCCTCTAGTTATTGCACATCACGCGCGGGTGCGCGCGTTTTGGCGCGCGCCGTACCCTGCAAAATGCTGTAGCGTCCGCTGTCCTCAGCGGAGATCGAGTGTTTATTGCCGGCATGGATTGCGCTGAGACAGCGCACACTACAGCCCGACAAAGGCGCTTGAACGATTACGGATTGACGCGATGACCCAGTTACAAGCGTTAAAAAGGAAGAGCCGGGCTTGTAACCTTTGTAACTTTTTTAACTATTTAACCTGTCAACCTATCCATGAAAACTTTCGACATAGCCGGTGTGCCGCGTGACGAGGTGAGCAGGTTCGTCGGCGGGACTCACTCGGATCCATTCCGCGTGTTGGGACCCCATCGGGTTGGCGAAAATTTGGAGATTCGAGTCTTTCGGCCAGACGCGCGTGCGGTCGACATCGTTTTTGATCGAGAACTGGAGAAACCGATTTCAGCAGAGACCATCCACCAGGACGGATTCTTTTGCGCGACTGTCCCCGCCGCAACGCGCGATGTCCCATATCATCTCCGTCTCACCGCTTGGGACGGTTCGCAGCTAACCACGCGCGATCCGTATCAGTACGGGCCGATTATGGGCCAGGTGGATCTGCATCTCTTTGGCGAAGGGCAGGACTGGAAGATTTACGAGAAGTTCGGCGCCCATTTACGCACCGTGGGGGATGCGGCAGGCGTTTATTTCGCCGTATGGGCACCTAACGCGCAACGGGTGAGTGTCGTAGGCGATTTCAACAACTGGGACGGCCGGGTTAATCCCATGCGCAAACTCATCGGGGGCGGCGTATGGGAATTATTTGTGCCCGGCATCAAGCAAGGCGCTCACTACAAATTTGAGATTCGCACTCAGACTGGCGCGGTGCTGCTCAAGAGCGATCCGTTCGCATTTTTCAATCAACACGGCAAATCAACCGCATCGCTTGTCTATGATCTGGAGCGTTACGTATGGAACGATGGCGAGTGGATGGAGGCACGCCGGAAAAAAAATTGGCCGCAGAGTCCAATCAGTATCTACGAAGTACACCTCGGCTCATGGCGTCGCAAAACTGAAGAAGCAACGCCCGCATCGCCGCGCGAAGCTGCTGCGGGCACGGGAAATCGGCAGCTTAGTTATCTTGAACTTGCCGAGGAGTTGCTGCCGTACGTGCTCGAAATGGGTTACACGCACATCGAGTTGTTGCCGGTTGCCGAGCACCCGTTCGAAGGTTCCTGGGGTTATCAGGTTACGAATTATTACGCGCCCACCAGCCGGTTCGGCCCGCCCGACGACCTCCGCCATTTCATCGACAAATGTCATCAAGCCGGCATCGGCGTGATCATGGATTGGGTGCCCGCGCACTTTCCAAAGGACGCCCACGCGCTGGCCGAATTCGATGGCACCGATCTCTACGAGCACCTGGACCCGCGCCAGGGCGCGCAACAGGATTGGGGCACGCTCATTTTCAATTTCGGCCGCAACGAAGTGCGCAATTTTCTGATCGGCAACGCGCTCTTCTGGTTTGACAAATACCACATCGACGGCCTGCGCGTCGATGCCGTAGCTTCGATGCTTTACCTCGATTATTCGAGAAAGCCCGGCCAATGGATTCCAAATGTGTACGGCGGCCGCGAGAACCTTGATGCCATCTATTTTCTCAAACGGTTCAACGAAGTTTGTTACGAGCGTTTCCCCGGCATCATCACTATTGCCGAGGAATCAACCGACTGGCCCGGCGTTTCGCGGCCGACTTATCTGGGCGGGCTCGGGTTCGGCTTCAAATGGAACATGGGCTGGATGCACGATTTCCTCGAATACATGAGCATCGACCCGATTTACCGGCGCTATCATCACGGTAACATTACTTTCTCATTGCTGTATGCTTTCCAGGAAAATTTCATTTTGGTGCTCAGCCACGACGAGGTCGTGTACGGGAAGCGCTCGTTGTTATCCAAGATGCCGGGCGACGAATGGCAGAAGTTCGCCAATCTCCGGATGTTTCTGGCATGGATGTACGGTCATCCCGGCAAAAAGCTGCTCTTCATGGGGGGTGAATTCGGCCAGTCGAACGAATGGAACCACGACACGAGTCTTGACTGGGAGCTGTTGAAGTTGCCGCGGCACGATGGCGTGCGCCGGTTGGTGCAACATTTGAATTACGTTTACAAGAACGAGCCAGCGCTTTGGCAGCTCGATGATACCTACGAAGGATTTGATTGGATCGATCTTCACGACGCCGATAACAGCGTCGTCTCCTTCCTGAGAAAATCACGCGACGGCGACATCGTCGCATTCGTCGTGAACGCCACGCCCGTGGTGCGTTACAATTACCACCTCGGCGTCCCCGAGTCCGGCTTCTATCGTGAGCTTATCAACACCGATGCAGAAACATACGGCGGCAGCAACGTAGGAAATCTCGGCGGCATCCAAACCGAAGACGTTCCCTGGATGGGCCGCGAACATTCAATCCTCATTCATTTGCCACCGTTGGCGACAGTGGCCTTTAAGCTGCAAAGGTAATTCCGTAGCTCGTTAAATCTTGATCCCGTTGTGTCAAAAGTGAGGACTGACCCTGACCCCATTTTCTTCCACCATTCTTCCGTTCTTCCTAACCATTCTTCCTTAACTGGCCGGACTGCCATGATTGTCCGGATGAGAAATAACGCCTCGCTAGCGGGATGTCGGACGACGTTCATGAGACCTAACGACAATTAGACGAAAGTTCATAATAGAAGGCGAACATTTTCGGTTTACCTCCCGCAGTTTTATTTCAACGCGCGCAGTCGCATGTTTAATTGACTAACAAAATCCAAACGCGAATAGTCACTGAACCGTGAAAATGTTCTCTGAAATTTTGCTTGTAGTTTTCGGTTTGTCTTTTACAGCGTGGGCCGGCCCGTCGTCGCTGCCAGCTCCGGTCGGAAAAGAAAAGTTCACGTTTCAACAGGTCGAGCAACAGAAGAACGAGCTAAAAGATAAGATCGTCCTCATCGAGATAACTCTTATTGGCGAAGGTGGCGACATTGGTCACGGAATGTTGCGTTACTTTGCCGAAGACACATCGGGTTCGGCCATGCCATACGGCCGGGTCGATTTCCCGCGCGACGCTTTGAAAAAGCTTGGGCTGCTTGACAACCCGAAGAAAGGACCGCTCTCCGTTTATGTCCGGGTGCATGTTTTCGGCGGGAATGCTGCCGCTATCGGTGAGGCGTTAGGCACGAAATTCTCCACCGACGCGCAAGGCAAAGCCACATACGCGTGGTGAGCGCTAAATGGCGAAGCGCCTCTATTTGACGAGCGATTGGTAAAGCCCCTTGGTTTTTCTGCGTGATTCTGCTCGAGCTGAAATTTTCTTCCGCGCGTTTTCGTCCGGCCTTGCCGAATTTTTCGCGCAGATCTCGATCTCTCATCAGCTGATTGATTCGCGCGGCGAGGTCGCGTGAAAATTTTTCTGGGTTGACCCATTTCGAGGCGATTGGGCCTATCCGAAAAGGCAGGCAAACTTGTATCCGTCCTACCCTGCAATGGATCCCATTATTTAGATGTACGGAGGTAGGCGCAGAGCTTTTCGTACAGTTCGAGCTGAATACGACGATCTTCCTCGTTAATCTCGTGCACCTTAAGTTGGTCGGGAGACATCTGGCTAAGGGCATCGCGGAGTGCTACAACACGTTGCAGCAATTCCTCGCGGCTGCCTTGCAACAGGTATCCAGGCGGAATGGTGCTCGCGAAGGAGTTTGCAAAGATTACAACTTTAACGCCGGGCCATAGCTGATACTGTGGACCGCCCTCTAACATCGGTGTCTTCTCGTCATAACTCGAATATTCGAGAGTAGCTTCTCGGGGCTTCGTGCCAGGACTGCGCACAACCGCGAACACGTCCACAAGCGCCCGCGCCTTAATGTCGAACTTTGTTCGTGTGAGCTGCTGCACTTCTTTAACAGAGCCAACATACACAACAGCCGCTTTTCGCCGGACCGCTTCTATGAAGCTGCGCATGTTGGCGGCCGCCACCTGGCTTGTATCAGCCGACGTCAGCAAGCATACCAAGACAAGCGTACGCGGTACGAACCTCTTTCCGTCCATACAACCTCTATAACATGCTATCCAATACGGCCCTATAATGTTGAAACGGTTTCGGTCATTGGCGTGATTATTTTGGCAGCTCTTTGCTCGGCAGCTTCGAGAACTTGGCTTCCATCCCGCGTTCGATTCTCTGCTGCTTTATGCTTGCCTTTTGTTCCTTCAGTGTTTCCACCAATTTACCTAGTCCTTCGTTCAATCCCTTATTGTCTGTGTCCCATTCCGATCGGTTTTTGAAGGTCACGCCCGGGTAAATTTTATTCATGTCCGGAATTGTTCTGCCTTCCTTCTGAACTCTCTCAATGATTGGGACGAGCTGATCGATATCTCCAAAGGCGTATCCATTCATGTTGGGACCTACCAACTGCTGGAAGGCATTCGCTGCCTGCACGAATTCGAACCCGGGATCGCCTATGCTGCCCATTTTCTCCCGGTCGATCAAGGTCGCCAGAAGCCGCCCCCGGTACTGGGCCGAATAAAACCAGTAAATTGCTTCCTTCCTAAAGCCCAAATCATACAGACGGATTGCAGCGACGTACACCTCTGGGAAGCTAAGAGTGTCCCAAGACTGTTTCATCTTGGCGATCGTCGCCACAAAATCCGGCTCACTATTTGCGCCCAGGCCTTTGCTGAAAGGTCCGACGTTGATGGTCGGTCCTTTGGAGTTGTAGTATGGTGTCACATAGACCTCGATTCGCGACGGATCGTTAATGACTTGCCCAACGGCCGCAACGGCATAGCCAAGAAATACGACGAAGAGAAGGGCGTGAAGAGTGCGCTTCATTTCAACCTAACGGCCGCAAGCTCAACCATCGCTCTGGTGGGCGCAAGTGGCAGATCATCCTGCCAAATTGATAACGAAAAGTGTATTCGCTCGCGCAAATTTGGTAAAAAGAAATCTAATGAAATTCGTTTGGCGGAAACATCTGATCATTTGCCTGTTTCTTGGGCTGCTGGCGGTTCCCATCTACTTCCTAGATCGAGCGCTTCTCGGAAGTGGCGGCGGCGGCAACTGGATCACACTGGATTTCCGGGGACTTATCTTTTGGACTTACATCACGTTTATCGCCATCGACGTCACCGTAAGTTCGATTGCTGTTCTGCTATTCCCAAACTCAGGAGCGTTGCACATTCACTTGGGGTCAATGCTCCTTTCAGTGATCTTGCTCGTTGCGGGCGTCGTCGGTTACGAGAAACTGCGCCGTCTGGCCATCGCCAATCAAGAGCAAAGGTTGATGGAAAGTCACAGACCTCTCATCAACGTAATTGAACTGAAGCAGTGGTGGTATGTCCCCGATGAGAGTGATCCAACGGAGATCCGCGTCAACGTCATCGTCCACCAGTCAGGCAGATTTGCGGGCAACGTGACCGGGGAGCAAACAGGTCCATCGGGCTCCACTACAACTGTTTTCGAATCGACGAACGGACCCGAGAGCCAGCGCTGGGTAAGCAGCGGACAGGCCTTCACTTATGTATTCCCGCTAAAAGTCCTGACCACGGCACACGCCGACGACGTGCGCATCACGTTGTATCTGTTTAAGGCTCCCAGTGGGCCTGCACCCGGCGATATTACAAAAGTGTTTATGAGGTCGCCGCAGCGGGACGACGACGGCGAGTATTTCTACGGCGTCCTCCCGGTTCCTTCCCAACCCGCCAAATGACCGTGCGACAAGCTAAGTGCCGAATAGTAAGGCGTCCTCGAATCGGTCGTTGTTTGGTTAGTCGCGAGGGCGGTCGGAAAACTTACTGCGTTCCCTTTGTGTTATAGCTTCCAGCACTTCAAGCAGGCGCGCCTCATAAGAGTCACACATGGGAGACTCGCCATTTGGCTGGACCCATTCGGGATGTTGGATCCGCAGGTCATCGTGCACCTGTTTGCGCAGGTCTGCGTAGGTGTGGACTTGGTGAACCATGGCCATTGATCTGTTTGCGCTTATCTCGGTGCGGCAGCCATCGCGTTAGCCAACAAAATGATCGGCCAGATGGCGGTGAACACAATTAATCCAAAGGCAACGAGCTCAGATGAGTAACCGGGCCGTGCCCTATAAGCATATCGATCACTGAAGAAGCGAGAAGCCCGAACGCGTATCGAATTTGTAGTTTTCATATTGGTATCGATGTAGACAATCATTTGAATGCCAGCGTTTCACCGCAAAGGTGACGCTGCTGTCACTTTTCCATGGCGGCAAAGTGAGACGCCACTCTAGAGGATCTCCGAGCCGAATTCGCCGTCGCTCACGCGAGTGCGAATTTTCATCTTTGGCCGGACTGCCGCGATGGTGCGGATGATTTTTCCGCGCTCGTTCATCGTGATGCTGTACCCGCGGCGCAACGTCGCTTCTGGCCCGAGCACACGCAGAATTCCTTCCACCCGCTGGAAACGGTGCTTTGCGTTGTCGAGTAAGCGTCCTGGACAGGCCGCCAATCGCCGGTGGAAATCGGCAAAACGATTGCGGCGCATCATCAGCTCGTGCACCGGGCTGCGTGCTTGCAAAACGCGAAGGGCATGCACGATGGCGCGCTTCATCGCGTCGATGTTGTGCGCGAGACAACGCTGCAATGTCTCGCGCTCGTGATCCAGGCGTTGCTGCGCGTCGCGTACACGGTTCAGCAACTGGCGCGCAAGCAAGCGCGTGCAATCCTCGATCTGCCGCTGAAGATCGACAATATCGGGGACGATCAATTCCGCGGCAGCACTCGGCGTAGGCGCGCGCAGGTCTGCGACGAAATCGGAAATCGTGAAATCGATTTCGTGACCGACCGCAGAGACAGTCGGCACGGCGGAATGAAATATGGCTCGTGCGACAATCTCTTCGTTGAACTCCCATAGATCTTCGATGCTTCCGCCGCCGCGCGTGACAACGATAAGATCGAGCGGCTGCCAATAATCACTCGGCATGGCGAGCTCGCGAATGGCAACGGCGATCTCTTGTGCCGCGCCTGTTCCCTGCACGCGCACCGGACTGATTAAAACTTGTAGCCACGGCGCCCGACGGCGCAGCACGTTCAACATATCGCGAATCGCTGCACCGGTTGGCGAGGTTATTATCCCGATTCGCCGCGGAAATTTCGGCAACGGCCGTTTCCGTTCTGGCGCAAACAAGCCTTCAGCTTCGAGTTTGCGCTTGAGCGCTTCGAATTTTGCCTGCAGCAGGCCGACGCCGCGCGGCTGAAGAATCTGGACATTCAGCTGATATTGCCCGCGTGCTTCGAAAACAGTGACGGTACCGTAAACCTGCACCTGAGCGCCATCGGCAAGCGGTTTTCGCAACGGCGCCATGGTGTCTCGCCAAATCACGCACGAAATCTGGGCGCGCTGGTCTTTGAGCGTGAAATACTGATGGCCACTCGGATGCAGTTTGTAATTGGAGATTTCGCCCTGCACCCACACTGCGCCGAATTTTGTCTCAAGCGTGCCACGAATATTTCGCGTTAGCTCGGAGACGGTGAAAACTTTCGACGTTTGCGGGAAGAGATCAGCGGTCAACTGCATGCAGGTCACAAATTTAACCACAGAGATCGCGGAGAGCGCAGAGATTTATTTTTGCTCTGCGGCCTCTGTGCTGTCTATGGTAGCAGGAGGATTTAAAACAGCATCGATCGTCCTTGACACTCTGGCCGATGCGCGGACGCTCGCGCGCTTATGAAAATTCGCGCCGTGTTACATCTGATCGTTTGTGGGTTGCTTCTCGCTCTGGTGAGTTTTGCAGCCAACGTCGAAGCCAAACAAAGCCAGTCGCAGCCAACAAAAATTGGCGTGCTCGTGTCGTTAACCGGATCCTGGTCGACACTCGGAAAAAACACGGTTGCTGCGCTTCAAATCGCCGCGAACCAGATTGCAGCCCAGACGCACGGCCGGCAGCGATTCCAATTGCTCATTCGAGACACTCAGCTTGACCCGTCAGAGGCGCTCGACGCGATCAGGGACCTGAACAGTCGGGGCGTGAAGATTATCATCGGACCGCAATCGAGCGCGGAGGTTGCGATGATTAAGCCTTTTGCCGATGCGAACAATATTCTTGTGATCAGTCAGGGCAGCACCGCTTCTTCTCTGGCAATCCCCAACGACGATATCTTTCGCTTCTGCCCGAACGATGCCGGCAACAACGGCCTGCACGATTCGGTACAGATAAGAATGTCGCGGGCGGCGTCAGTTCCTTTTGTGCCGAAGCCAACAACCTCGGCATTAATGTGACTTCGTTTGATCCAATCTACTCCCTGTCGCCGGAAAAAATCATGGAGCGTTCTGAGCCTGACCTCGAAGCGGTTTACCGCGCCATTGGCAGTGTGCCGACGTACCGCTGGGGTTATTACAAAAATCCCGATTACATGCGTAAATTGCGCAAGCGCGCGTCGATGATGTTTCTCTCAGATTACGAAACTCATCCCGAGCGTTATGTAGCGGGCGAACTGCCGAGACTACCGTTTGCCGACCGTGAATTCGATCTGACTCTCGTGTCCTATTTTCTTTTCGCGTATCAAGACCGGCTGGACTACGAGTTCCACCGCGAATCGGTTCTTCAAATCATGCGCGTGACGCGCGACGAGGCGCGCATTTATCCGGCAGTCAGCTTCGAAGCGCGACCCAGCGAGTACGTCCCGATGCTGCAATCCGATCCGGCACTCAACGGCTTTGCGTTCACAGAAATCAAAACTGATTTTGAATTTCTGATAAGTTCCAATTCTTTCCTGCGCGTCAGACTTAAGTTGTAGCGGCGGTCTATGACCGCCGGATTTTTGGTCTCGGCACTCACAGAGCGCCGCTACAGGAGCTCCGCTTGCGCACCTGCCGGCGGTTTGAGTCCGAGCTTGCGATAAGCGTTCGCCGTTGCAACACGGCCTTGTGGTGTGCGTTTGATGTAGCCTTCCATGATCAAATACGGCTCGTTGACTTCTTCGATCGTGCCAGCTTCCTCGCCAACTGCGACTGCGAGCGAGCTCAGACCGACGGGACCCCCGTTGAATTTGTGAATCAATGTCTCAATAATGCGTTTGTCCCATTGATCAAACCCGTCGCGATCGATCTCCAGCATTGCAAGCGCGCGGTCGGCAAGGTCAGCATTGATTTTCCCTTCGGCCTTGACCTGCACATAATCGCGCACCCAACGCAAAAGATTGTTTGCCGTGCGCGGCGTGCCGCGACTGCGCGTTGCAATTTCAGCCGCACCCGCCGGATCAATTTCAACCTCAAGCAAGCGCGCGCTGCGCATGATAATTTTCTGCATTTCATCCGCTGTGTAATAATCGAGCCGCGCCGTCGTGCCGAAACGCGAACGAAGCGGTGCGCTCACCATTCCGGCGCGGGTTGTTGCGCCGACCAATGTGAACTTCGGTAGATTAAGACGCAGACTTCGCGCCTGTGGCCCTTGATCGATGATGATGTCGAGCCGGTAATCTTCCATCGCGGGGTAAAGGTATTCCTCAATCGCAGGTTGCAGCCGGTGGATCTCGTCGATGAAAAGCACGTCGCCTTTTTCCAAGCTGGTTAAAAGACCTGCGAGTTCCCCGGCCTTCTCAATCACTGGGCCGCTGGTGTTTTTGATGTTCACATTCATCGCGTTCGCGATGATGTAAGCCAATGTCGTCTTACCCAGACCGGAGGGCCCGCTCAACAGAACGTGTTCCAGGACGTCGCGGCGCCGTTTTGCTGCTTCCACCACCAGTTCCAGGCGTTCACGAACTTTTAACTGACCGTTGAACTCGCTGAAGGCCGGCGGTCGCAGTGAAATTTCAAATGCAGCATCTGATTCTGGCGGTTTCATTCGCGCTTGCGACGAATTCATAACATTGGGGCGCGGATCGCGCGCGTCATTATTCCAAGTTTTTCGTCAGCACCAGTTCGGTGCCGCGGCGTTTATGTATGTAATCGACTTCATCAAAGGCTTTGCGAATGAGATAGAGACCCAGCCCGCCCGGCTTGATGATATCATGAGAGCGGCCCTTCATTTCATGGTGAAGGACTTGTTCACCATAATCGCGCAAGCGCAGGCGCACGCAATTGCGCAGCCCCTCCATGCACAGTGAGATGAGTTGATCCTCACGCAAGCGATAGGCGTAGCGGATGACGTTGGTGCATGCTTCGTCCACGCCGAGCACCATGAGTAGCCGCTGCTTTTCGGAAAACGGGTACCCATTGAGAAAATCGCGCACGCAGTTGCGCAGCAAAGCAAGATTAGCAGGATGACTGCTGAACTCCACTTTTCTCATCTTCATTGCAACTCATAAAACGTGAGCAGATTCCAATGCACCTTCAAGCAGTAGCACGGGTCACATAGGTCGTATAGATAACACTCACCGTAAAACCCGATGGACAGCGCGCGAAACGCTGTTCAATTTTCGGCATGTGGCGATCGTTGGCTGCGCTTTTACTTTTCGCTACGCCCGTGTGGGCGCAGGAGAACGCTACTGCTTACGAAGCGCTGCGTGTGGTGGGCTCACAATTGGGCCGCGGCGCTTTGAACCACATCGTCACGATTACCGGCAGGAAAGGCAATCCGCAGCCCGAGAAATGGAAAGTTATTTTGGAAGATCCGGACGGTCGCGGTGTGCGCGAACTGCAGATTGCCGACGGTAAGATCGATTCCGAGGATCGACCGGATGACTCCACAGTGGGTTCTGCCGAGGGAGCAACGATCAACATTGGGCGGCTAAATCTCGATTCCAGCGGCGCGTTTGCGGTAGCCAGCCGCACTGCGGAGGCATCGCATACACAGTTTTCGACTGCTGATTACACTTTACGAACGCATGAACGCGGCGAACCGGTCTGGATCGTTACGCTTTTAGGCAGATCGTCGCGCCCAGTCGGCACGATATACATCGGCGCGACTCACGGAACAGTGAAAAGAACCGAAGGAATGTTCAACGGCGCGACAATGGAAGATGTAGAAAACGATTACGACCAGGGAGAAGGAACCGGGGTCATCAGTGATGTTAAAAGAAATATCAAACGCACGTTTCGTCGGACACAGGAGGAAGCGCGCGGAATGTTTGAGAGAGTGAAGCGGTCTTTCTCGGATTTTATCAACCGGGAGTAACTACATCAAATGAACGGCGCGCCGAATTCATGGCCAGCTCTGCCTTTTGCCGAGTGGAAGGACACGGCCATGACTCTTCACATGTGGACGCAGATTGTCGGCAAAATTCGGATGACCCTGAGTCCGTGGACGAATCACTCATGGCACGTCACGTTTTACGTGACCTCTCGAGGACTGACCACTTCGCCTATACCTCACGGTATGCGCACGTTCGAGATACGCTTTGATTTCATCGATCATCAACTGCGCATTCTTACAAGCGATGGCAAAAGCCAAATAATCGAACTGAAACCGCGTTCGGTTGCCGAGTTCTATCGGATCGTCATGAAGACGCTCGAGGAGCTTAATCTACCGGTGACAATTCATATGATGCCGAACGAAATCGAAAACCCGATCCTGTTCGATCAGGATGAAGAACACCGCTCGTATGATCGCGAATATGCCAATCGGTTTTGGCGCGTCCTTGTGCAGAGCGATCGGGTGTTTAAAGAATTCCGCTCCCGGTTCTGTGGCAAGTGCAGTCCGGTGCATTTTTTCTGGGGCAGCTTTGATCTCGCGGTGACACGTTTCTCCGGCCGAACCGCGCCGCCGCACCCTGGCGGGGTTCCACATCTGCCGGATGCAGTTACACGCGAGGCTTATTCGCAGGAGGTAAGCAGCCTGGGTTTCTGGCCCGGCAATGCTGCCATGCCGACACCCGTTTTCTACTCCTATGCATATCCGGAACCGCCGGGATTCAAAGAAGCGAAGATCCAGCCAGATGCGGCGCTCTACGAACCGAAGCTGCGCGAGTTCATTTTGCCATACGACGCAGTGCGTACCGCTGAAAAGCCGGATGAAGTCCTGCTCGATTTTGCGCAGGGCGCCTACGACGCCGCCTCAGAGCTGGGCAAGTGGGACCGCGTCGCACTGGAGGAAAAGAAGCCAGCCTTGCATTTGCCTCAGCAACATTCGTAATTAAGCGAAATGAATCCTGGTTGCGCAGCTGAGCAACATGCGTGGCGTGAACTAAAAGATGGATGGCGTCCGTTGTATGGCGATGTGGACAAAATCGGCGTCGCGATCGAGTGGCACGATTTTCGCACTGAGCATTCCTTCAATTGGGGCCGGACTTTTCATCGGCGCAGTTTGGAGTTTTGTCTCAATCTCGAGGGCCATGGGGCCGTAGGCACAGAAGGCCGCGCCCGTTGCGACTATTCCCCGGGGAACTGTGGATATTACGCAATCGCGGACGAACCGCTGCCCGCATCACGCCGTGCGCACGACCACCATCAATTCGTGACACTGGAGTTCTCACGGGAACACTTACAAAAGCAATTCGTGCGGAACGAAGCCGATCTTGAACCCGAGATTCGCCGGATTGTCTTTGGAGACGAAGAGGAGAACGTCGTTGCTCCAGCGCACCCTATGACCATGCAGCAGCGCAGCGTCGTGGCGAGCCTGGCGGAGCCGCCGGTAGCAAAAGCAGCGCAGATCCTTTGGTACCAAGGCAAGGCGTTAGAGCTCATGGCGCATTTTCTCTTCGTGCCAAAGGACCCGGAATTCTTCTGTATGCGGCAAAAACGCGTCGCACGTGAGCGGGTGGAACGCACGAAAGAGCTGCTTGCTCGCGATCTGGCGAATCCGCCCACGCTGGAAATGATCGGTCAGGAAGTGGGTTGCAGTCCGTTTTATTTAAGCAGGATCTTTTCGCGCGAAGTCGGTCTGACTATTCCACAATATTTGCGCAATCTGCGGATGGAACGCGCGGCCGAGTTGTTGCGCACGGGTCGTTACAACGTCACTGAAGCGGCCACCGAAGTCGGGTATTCAAGTCTGAGCCATTTTAGCAAGGCGTTTTGCGAAACCATCGGTTGCTGTCCGGTGCTTTATCCTGCGGCCAAAAACGTCATTCTTGATCGTTAAAAGTTAAAAACGTTGAAAAGTTAAAACGTGAAGGCTTCAGACCCTTTTTAACTTTTTGACCTTTTTTTAAGCTTTTAACTTTCACGATGAAAATCCGCCGCGCGCTAATTTCCGTCTCCGACAAAACCGGTATTGCTGCGTTTGCGCGCGCTCTCGAGCGGCAAGGTGTGGACATCATTTCCACTGGCGGAACGGCGCAACTGTTGAGAAAGGAAAAAATTCCAGTGCGCGAGATCTCAAGTTTTACCGCATTTCCGGAAGTGCTCGATGGGCGTGTGAAGACTTTGCACCCTCGGGTCCATGGTGGCCTTCTTTACAAGCGCGGCAACGTGAAACACGAAGCCGAAGCGCGCGAATGCGGCTTTGAGCCGATCGATATGGTAGTTGTGAATCTGTACCCTTTCGAAGCCACCATCGCCGAAGCAGGGGTGACACTGGCCGACGCAATTGAGAATATTGACATCGGTGGGCCCTCGATGATTCGCAGCGCCGCGAAAAACTACGAATCGGTCACCGTAGTTGTCGATCCTGCAGATTACGACGCCGTGCTAGAAAACATTCGCGACAACAAGGGAGAAACAACGCTAAAACTGCGTGAACGGCTCGCGATAAAAGCGTTTGTCCGGACTGCCAACTACGATCGCGCGATTAGCAGTTTTCTTAACAAAGAGCAGACAACAGACGCTTCCTTTTCACAGACGCTTCCATTGACGATGCGGTTGCGGTACGGAGAAAATCCGCATCAGACCGGCGCGCTTTACGGCGATTTCGATAAGTACTTCGAGAAACTTCACGGAAAGGAACTTTCGTTTAACAACATTCTGGATATCAGCGCCGCGACGAACTTGATTGCCGAGTTTGACGAGCCGGCTGTCGCGATTCTCAAGCACACGAACCCATGCGGGGTCGGCACGGATGCCGACCTTCGCAAGGCGTGGGACAAAGCATATGCCACCGACAAGCAGGCGCCGTTTGGCGGCGTAATCGTCAGCAACCGTCTGTTCAGCGAGTCGCTTGCGAAGGTAATCAGCGAAATTTTCAGTGAAGTCATCATTGCGCCGGATTTTGATGCCGAGGCGCGCGCGATCCTGCAAAAGAAAAAGAACCTGCGCCTCATTCGATTGAAGACGCCACCGTTAGAAGCGAGACCCACAAGTGATATCCGTTCGGTCTGTAGCGGTGTGCTGGTCCAGGACGCGGATGCCGCGCAGGAAACGTCCAGCGAATATCGGACGGTAACAAAAAGACGCCCAACTAAAACGGAACTGAATGCGATGTTGTTTGGGTGGCGCGTGGTCAAGCACGTCAAATCGAATGCGATTGTCTACGCAAAGGCGGACCGCACACTTGGCATTGGCGCCGGACAGATGTCGCGTGTCGATGCGTCACGAATTGCCATTTGGAAAGCGAAAGAAGCCGGGCTTTCGCTCAAAGGCAGCGCAGTCGCGAGCGACGCTTTTTTTCCATTCCGAGATGGGTTGATCGCTGCAGCGAACGCGGGTGCAACCTGCGCCATTCAACCGGGCGGCTCAGTTCGCGATGAAGAAGTGATCGCTGCTGCGGATGAACGGAACATGGCGATGATCTTCACGGGGATCCGCCATTTTCGACATTAGATCAGATTTCACCCACGAGCGGACGGATTGAGAATCCCGCTGCTCCATTTCACTCGCACCTGGTACTGACGGATTGCATTGAGCCGTTCTGAAAATCAACCGACCGCTCCAAGACGAATTTCCAATTTTCGCAATCGCACGGGCGAAACAAATTCACAGGTAAAATAATCTTTGCGAGTCGCGATTTCCCCTCTATATTCGCGGCTCTCCGCATCAGGCGCGTGAGACGGTTTGTTGCGCGGCTTGGGCGGGTTTTTTGTCGCCCGGAGCACGAGGTTTCTGGCGGCGCTTTGTTTTTACAATGCCGACGATTAATCAATTAATTCGGAAAGGACGCCGAAAGGTGTCGGTGAAATCGAAGTCACCGGCGCTGGTTGGTTGTCCGCAGCGGCGCGGTGTGTGCGTGCAGGTAATGACGCGCACGCCGAAGAAGCCGAACTCCGCGCTGCGCAAAGTGGCGAAAGTGCGGTTGACGAATGGCCAGGAAGTGATTGCCTACATTCCGGGCGAAGGGCACAACCTGCAGGAGCACTCGATCGTGCTCGTGCGCGGTGGACGAGTGAAGGATTTGCCGGGCGTGCGCTACCACATTGTGCGTGGCACGCTCGACGCGCTCGGCGTCGATGGACGCCGGCGCGGTCGCTCCAAGTACGGAGCGAAGCGCCCCAAGGGTGGCGCGGCCGGTGGAGGCGGCGCGGCGAAAGCTGCGCCCGCAGCGGCCAAGGAAGAGAAAAAGTAAATTTGAACAAGACAATCAAGAATGTCGCGACGGAAGAGAGTTTACAAAAAAGAGGAGCGCGTCGATTCCCGTTATGGGAGTCCGGCGGTGGCTCGGCTCATCACCACCGTGATGAAGCGCGGCAAGAAATCGCTCGCGGAACGAATCGTGTACACCGCGATCGAAAAATCGCGCGAAGGTTCTGATTCCGTCGATCCGCTGGAAGTCGTAAACAAGGCGCTCGAAAATGTTCGTCCGCGGCTCGAAGTAAAATCGCGTCGGGTCGGCGGGGCGACGTATCAGGTGCCGATGGAAGTGGCGCCTGGACGACAAATTTCTCTCGCTATGCGCTGGATTGTCCAATACGCGGACAATCGTAAGGGAGTGCCAATGGCGGATGCGCTGGCGCAGGAGATTAAGGACGCCGCATCCGGGCAGGGGAACGCGATCAAGAAACGCGAAGACACACACAAAATGGCGCAGGCGAATCGCGCGTTTGCGCATTTCCGTTGGTAAAAATTATGGCGACGGCGACGATGGAACAGAAAAAAGCCCCGGCCAAAGGTCCAAATTCGCCGAATCGCAAGTTTCCACTGGAACGAACGCGCAACATCGGCATCGCGGCGCATATCGACGCAGGCAAGACGACGATCACCGAGCGCGTACTGTTTTACACCGGCATGATCCACAAGATGGGGGAGGTGCACGAAGGCACCACCGTCACCGATTGGATGGAGCAGGAGCGGGAGCGCGGAATCACGATCACATCGGCCGCGACGACGTGCACCTGGGCGCAACGCAAAGAAGAGAGCGTTTACAAAATTTTCGAGGGCGTCAAGCAGCGCATCAACATTATTGATACGCCGGGCCACGTCGATTTTACCGCCGAGGTGGAGCGTTCATTGCGCGTGCTCGATGGGGCAATCGCCGTTTTCGATGGCGTGGCGGGCGTGCAGCCGCAATCCGAAACAGTCTGGCGTCAAGCAACGAAATACAATGTCCCACGCCTGGCGTTCATCAACAAGATGGACCGCGTAGGTGCGGATTTCGGGATGTCGGTGGACAGTATCCACAAAAAACTGGGCGCGAACGCGTGGCCGGTTTTGTTGCCGTTGGGTAGCGAAGATCAGCTGCGTGGCCAGCTCGACGTTATCAACAAGAAAGCGATCATTTACTCCGAGAACGATCAGCTTGGATCGACGTATGAAGTTACAGATGTACCGAAGGAGTATGTCGAGCGCGTTGATAAGGCGTACAACCAGTTGGTCGAACAAGTTTCCAATCTGGATGACGACGTTGCTCATGTTGTTCTCGAGGAAAAACCGGTCACGCCGGAGTTGCTGAAGGCCGGAATTCGCCGGCAAACGATCGCCAATAAATTTGTGCCGGTTATCGGCGGCTCGGCGCTGAAGAACATCGGCGTGCAATATCTTCTCGATGCAGTGGTCGATTATCTGCCGAGCCCGCTCGACATTCCGCCGGCCAAAGGCATGGAGCCCGACACGCACGAACCGATGGAGGCGCCGACGGACGATAACGGAAATTTCTGCTCGCTTGCGTTCAAACTTTGGAGCGATCCATTCGTAGGCAAACTCGTTTTCTTCCGTGTTTACTCCGGCACGCTCAGCAAAGGCGATACAGTTTACAATCCGCGCACGAACAAACGCGAACGTATCTCGCGCTTGATTCAGATTCAAGCGGACAAACGCGAGGACATCGAGACCTGTTACTCTGGTGACATCGCCGCCATTGTTGGCATTAAGAACATCACCACCGGCGACACGTTGTGCGATGAGGACCATCCGATCCTTCTCGAACCTCCGTCTTTCCCTGATCCAGTGATTTCGATGGCGATTGAGCCGAAGACAAAGCTCGACCAGGAAAAAATGGCGACTGCGTTGCAGCGCCTTTCAGAAGAAGACCCGACTTTCTGGGTTTATACGCACGAAGACACCGGCCAAACCATCATCGCCGGGATGGGTGAGTTGCACCTGGAAATCATCCGTGACCGGATGTTTCGCGAGTTCAAAGTGGACGCCAACGCGGGCAAGCCGCAGATTGCGTATCGCGAAACGATTACGACCAACGCGCACGGCGTCGGCAAGTTGATTAAGCAATCAGGGGGCCGCGGCCAATATGGACACGTGGAAGTAGACGTGCGCCCAGCCGAGCGCGGCAAAGGTCTTGTCGTCGAGAACAAAATCGTCGGCGGCATCATTCCGCGCGAATACATTCCTGCCGTCAAAAAAGGCATCCAAGAAGCGGTGCTCAACGGCGTGCTCGGGGGGTATCCTGTTGTCGATGTTGAGGTCGATATCGTTTACGGCTCGTTCCACGAAGTCGATTCCAGCGAACTCGCGTTCAAAATGGCTGCGATCTTCGCCATGAAAGATGGATTTAAACAGGGTAAACCGATTCTGCTGGAACCGATAATGAAGGTCGAAAACATTACACCGGATGAGTTCCAGGGCGACATCTGCGGCGACCTGAGCCGACGTCGTGGGAGCATCCACAACATCGAATCGCGCAGCGGTCTGGCGATCATTCATGCCGAAGTTCCGCTTGCCGAGTTGTTCGGCTATGCGACTGCCATTCGTTCGCTTTCGAAGGGTCGCTCCAGTTATTCGATGGAACCCTCCCATTTCCAACCGGTGCCGGCGAACCTGGTTCCGGCCATTCTCGATCAGAAAGAGGCCAAATGAGCAACGGCCAGCGCATTCGGATTCGCCTGAAGGCGTTTGATCATCGCATGCTGGATCAATCTGCCGTGGAAATTGTGGAAACGGCCAAGCGCACCGGGGCGCGCGTGGCCGGCCCGATTCCACTGCCGACATTGGTCGAGAAGTTCACGGTGAATCGTTCCCCGCACGTCGATAAAAAGTCGATGGAACAATTTGAAATTCGTACCCATAAACGGCTGCTGGACATCATTGAGCCAACGGCCAAAACAGTGGACGAACTAAAAAAACTGAACTTGCCTGCGGGCGTTGACATTACGATTAAGATTTAAGCGGAGGCGCTTCTGAAACATTTGCAATCGCACGGTCATGAGCATCGGACTTCTTGGACAAAAAATTGGTATGACCAGCGTTTACGACGCGAAAGGTCGATTGTGTCCCGTGACCGTGATCGCGGCCGGCGATAATGTTTTATTGCGCCGTTTGACTGAAGAAAACGAGGGATACTCTGCGGTGCAGGTTGGGTTCGGTGTGCAAAAGGAATCCCGCGTTACGAAAGCATTGGTTGGTGAGTTCAAGAAGGCGGGAGTCGAGCCGCAAAAGTTTGTGCGCGAGTTTCGCCTCACAAGTGATCTTCCCGAAGGCGAGATCAACCTGAGCGTTACGCAATTTCAAGCGGGCGATTACGTGGATGTGATTGGCCGATCAAAGGGAAAAGGATTTCAGGGTGTGATGAAGAAGCACAACTTTCATGGACAGGGCGCGGCGCACGGTTCGAAGACGCACCGGCGCATCGGTGCGGTCGGCAATCGTTCTACGCCGGGACGGATTTGGAAGAACCAGGGAATGCCAGGTCACCTCGGCCACGAGCGCGTGACGGTGCAAAACCTTCAGGTGATGCAGGTGCGCGAGAATGAAAACATTATTCTTGTCAGCGGCGCAGTTCCGGGAGCGAACGGCGGCTATGTGATCGTTCGGCCGGCCATTAAACATCCCGAACGCTTAGTGGCGCTACACACTGAGCACCGAAAGCACGAGGAAGAAGAGAAGGCGAAGAAGCCAAAAACCATAGCTGAGTTGGCGCAGAAGAAATGAGCGCGAAAGTTTTAACCAAAGCCGCAGCGAAGGAAGCGAATATCGACATCATCGAAGATGGTCGCGGAACGCAGGCCGTTCACGACGTGGTCGTTGCCATGCGCGCGGCGCGGCGTTCTGGATCGGCTAACACTAAGACCAAGGCGGAAGTGGACCTGTCCGGTGCGAAACCATGGCGGCAGAAAGGAACTGGTCGCGCCCGCGCCGGTTACAAATCGTCGCCCATCTGGCGCGGCGGTGGCGTCGTTTTTGGGCCAAAGCCCCGCGATTATTCCAAAAAGATCTCAAAATCAGTGCGGCGTCTCGCGTTTCAAAAAGCGTTGAGCGAACGGATCAAGGCAGGCGACGTATTAGCGATCGATAAGTTCGCCGTTTCGGAAATTAAAACGAAAGCGTTTGTCGATCTTGTCCGGGAGCAAACAGACGCCGAGAAGGTGTTGATCGTTTCCGACTCGTTCGACGACAGGACTTACAAATCGGCGCGCAACGTGAAGCCTGTGAAACTCGCGACTGCGGCCGATGTGAACACCGAGCAATTGCTCGCGTTTCAGAAAATTGTGGTCACGTCGAAGGCGCTGGAAAAATTAGCGGATAGACTCTCTCCGCGTATGCAGGAGGAGCCTCGCGCGGAATAAAATGAACGAGCCGCACCAGATTGTTCAGACCGCCTCATTGACTGAGAAATCGACATTGATGAGCGAGAAGCTGAACAAGTACGTCTTCCGCGTCAGTCCGAAGGCGAACAAGGTTCAGATCAAGAACGCAATTGAGCGGCTTTTTCAGAAGACAGTCGTGGACGTGAACACTTGTAATTACGCCGGCAAGGAGAGACGTGTGCGCGGACCCCTGGGACGCCGTCCGCGATGGAAAAAAGCGATCGTGACGTTGAAAGAAGGCGAGAAGATCGATTTGATCTAGTGGCAAAAAGTTATGGCTTTAAAAGAATTCCGCCCGCTAACGCCGACGCTCCGTTTCAAGTCGCTACCAGCCTTTGATGAAATCACGAAGTGGCGCCCTGAAAGAACTCTCATTGAGCCGAAGAAAAGGACCGGCGGTCGCAACAACTACGGCCGGCTGACGTCACGGCACCTGGGCGGCGGTCACAAGCAGAAATATCGCAAAGTCGATTTCAAACGGCGCAAGCGTGGTGTTCCGGCCGAGGTTATTGGGATCGAGTACGATCCGAACCGCTCTGCCCGAATTGCTCTCATTAAATATGCGGATG
>WNGL01001541.1_pt1 | contig 29802 bp, 27 predicted proteins | sample 5400591 | NCBI WGS metagenome assembly WNGL01 (sample SAMN13153377, study PRJNA577476) | soil metagenome | isolation source: 80 cm soil or saprolite under Garry oak tree replicate 1 | place: USA:California | collected 2016-06-15 | reverse complement strand
GAGACGAAAATGGCCAGGACGATGGTGCCGGGCAGCAGATATTGAATGTAAGGCACATAAGGATAGAGCTCGACCACCGAAAGCGTTGCGTCGGCAGACATCCGGGGCGGTATCCGCTTTTGATTTCTGGAACTGAGTATTTGAGTCAGACTTCCCTCCAAAGCCGAGGACACAAATTGGTCGGTGTTGTCGTCAATCAACGCGACCCGCGGATTGGCCCCGGCCAGCGCGTCGCGCGAGAAGTGCGGCGGGATGTTCAGCACTCCATTGATCCTGCCATTGCGCAGATCCCGCAGCGCGCTGGCTTGATCGGTGTAAGCAACCGTCTGAAAGGTGCGGGCATTGGCCGCCACCGCCTGGAACATCTCTTTGAGTTTGACGGTCCCCATCCCGTGGTCCTGGTCCACCACGCCCAGCTCGAGGTTCTTGACTTTCCCGCCAAAAGCGTAGCCCAGCACCACCAGTTGGACCAGCGGCATGACGATGGAAACTATCACCAGGGTCGGACTGCGCCGAAAACGGCGCAGGTCGCGTTCAATGATGGCCAGGATCCGATGCACAGCGTCTTACCTTTTTTCGTACATGAACGCGCTGCTGTAGGCGGCGGCGCTTTGCAGCGAGTCGCGCAATTGATGGCCGGTGTAATGCACGAACACGTCGTCCAGTGTGGTGCTTTGCACGGAAAGCGAACGGACGGCAATCCCGGCCTCACGCGCCGCTTCCACCAACGCCACCGTCGTCCGCGATCCATTATGCGAGGAAATCCGGAAAATATGGTCCTCGGCTTTGACCTCAGCCACTTCGGGCAGGGCCTTCAAGATTTGCAGCCAATTTTGCGGGATGTCGGAAAAGCTCACTTCCAGGACGTTTCGTCCCGGGATCGAGGCTTTTAATTTGGGCGGGGAATCCAGCGCCGCCAGCTTGCCGTGATCGATAATGGCGATGCGGTCGCAGAGCTTGTCTGCTTCGTCCATGTAGTGCGTCGTGACCAGGATGGTCAGATCGTGCTCGCCCTTGAGGCGCGACAGCATCTCCCACACCGCTACGCGTGAGACCGGGTCGAGCCCGGTGGTCGGTTCGTCGAGAAAGAAGATCTTCGGCTCGTGCACCAGGCCGCGGGCGATCTCCAGGCGCCGTCGCATGCCGCCGGAAAACATCTTCACCGGTTTGTCGGCCCATTGCTCCAGGTCAACAGCCTTGAGCAGTTCCTTGATAGTCCGCTGGCGCTTTTCGCGCCGAAGGCCATAGAGCTTGGCAAAGATACCCATGTTTTCCTCCGCGCTCAAATCGAGGTCCGAGGTCATTGCCTGGGGGATGACCCCGATAGATTTGCGCACGTCGTTGGCGGCGCCGATAATATCAAGCCCCAGGATGCGGGCCGTGCCGGCGGTGGGCGGCACCAGTGTCGTTAACATGCGGATGAGCGTGGACTTGCCCGCGCCGTTGGGCCCCAGCAGGCCAAAGACTTCGCCATGGTTTATGGCAAAGCTCAGGCTATCCACGGCAACGAACTCGCCGAAGCGCTTGGTTAAGTTCTCAACTTCGACATCGAACATGGGGTTCATCGCCTGGCCAGCGGCAGCGTGACATAAGCGGTCATTCCAATCGCCAGACTGCGGTCGCTGTTATCACAATGCAGCCGAATTTCGAAGGTCTTGATGTCGCGCTTGGTGCGGCTCACGTCCCGTTGTGTGGCATAGTCGGCGTCCACGGCGCGGTAAAACACGGTGCCCTGGCGCTCTGCGCCCGAGGGCAATCGGACGGTCATCTTGTCACCGAGATGAACGCGATCAATATAAGTTTCTTCCACGTCGGCCCGAACCCAGAGATTGTCCGGGTTGATGAGCGTGACGATGGCCTGGCCCGGTATGACGACCTCGCCTTGCAGGGCGGCCCGCACATCCACAATGCCATCTATCGGCGCGCGAATTTCAGTGTAATCCAAGCGCGCCTTCGCCTTTTCCTTCTGCGCGCCGGCGGCCGCCAGTTGGTGGACATTGGCTTCAAGGGCGGCCCGGCGCGCGGCCACCTGTTCTCCATTGGATTTGGCCAGCGCCACACCCGCCTCGGCCGCCTGCTCCTGTTTACGGAGTGAATCCACACGCGCCTTGGCGGCATCGTGCGCCGTCCGTGCCTGATCGTACGCCTGGGCGGACTCCACGCCACGCTGGTACAAGCCTTCCTCGCGTTTGAAGGTCAGGCCGACATTTTCCAGGTCCGCTTCTGCCTGGCTGACGAGCGCCCTGGCCGCCGCGAAATTGGCTTCCGCCTGCCAGATTTGATTGCTGGTTGCCGACGCCTGGTATTTCAAGTCGGCTTCGGCCTGCGCCACTTGCGCCACGGATTGCTGCTCGCTGTTGGCGTAAAATGACATGTCCGCCTTCCATTCCTGCGGTTGGATTAAGCCGACCAGTTGATTGCTCTTGACCGTGTCGGCTTCCTTCACCAGGAGCTGCTGCAAGCGGCCCTGGATCTCCGAACTGACGATCGTTTGGTCGGTGGTCACAATACCGGTCAAAAGGATCTGATGCGCGCGCCGCGTGGTGGTGTAATAAATCCCGCCGCCAAGCACGGCTAGAACCAAGACCGACAAGGCAATCTTCCGTTTCATATCGTGGCTTGCGGATCAGCCAACCAGCCGTGGCGGATAAAATCGAGCACCACTTGTTTGCGGCGCTTCAAGGCGGCCTCCCTGCACGCGTGGGAATTCCCAAGCAAGACGGCGCTCATTGTTTGTTTTCTTTGAGAGCCCATCCAGGCGTCCGAACTTCGATTCGGCCATCGCGCCGACGCAGGAGTCGTCTGCCGTGCTCAGGCCGCCGCGTCACGCGGCGTCGCCCACGCGGTTTATCGAAACGGGTCGCCTCGCCATCGGTTCTTCCGGCGCCTGGCAGCCGTGGCGCGGTGTGGTTTCGAGTCGGCGCCATGTTGGTCCTGGACGCCCATCAAGGTCTCAAAACTTCTCTCCGCTTCGGTCATCGGAATCACCAGCCGGTCAATGCCGGCAGCCACCAGGCCCGCCATTCTGCGACGCGGAGCGCCCTGTATCTCCACCCTGCCGAAACGCGCCCACATTGCGCCCCGTTCAATCGCCGCAGCCAGATAGCGGAAGACGGCTGGCGGCAGTTCGACCAGGCTGCCGGTAATGACCACCCGGCGCAGCCCGCTGACATTCAACGCCCCGGCGATCACCGCTGCCGAGGCTTCCAGCGCCTCCACTAACCAGGAAGTCAGACCTTGCTCGGCCACAAACTTGACTAGCGCCGGCCAGCTACGCTGGGCGTTCGGCACGGTGGCCGCGAAGCTTTGCAACAGGCCGGTAGTGGACGCCAGAGTCTCCAAACAGCCTACCGCGCCGCAACCGCAGGGCCGTTTGTTGCCCAGGATGGGGGTGTGGCCCAATTCGCCGCTCATTGGCAGCGGGTGCATGTAGAGCTTACCTGCAACAATCGCCGCTCCGCCAACCCCTTCTCCGAAGTCCACCAGCAGAAAGTCTTCCTGGTCCGGGTCTGCGGCCTTATGCCCCAAAGCAAGCGCTCGTTCCTCTTGAACCAGCGCCACCGGCGCGCGCCAGACCGCCTGGACTAACTCGGGCAACTTCTTACCCTCCGTCCAATGCAGGTTGGGCGAGAAAATCACCTCTCCTTTCCTTTCATCAACGATCCCGGGCACACTGACCAGTACCCCCCAAAACTGCCTGCCCTGGACTCGCGTTGCCGCCTTGCCCAGTTGCTGCCGCCACTGCTGGGCGTCGTCGGGCGTAGGATACTGGATTTTCCAGCGATCCTCCCGATCCACGCCAACCGGTAAGGCCGCCACACTGGTCTCGACAACGCCCAATTGAATGGCGATAAACCGCATCTGCATTCGATCGAACTGGATGATCCGGCCTGGCCGGCCAACCGCTCCGCGAGCATCCCCATGAACGCGCCGGTTCGGTTGATCGACCGGCGGATCGCCTGTGACCTCCTGCAGCACGCCGATTTTTAACATCTCGTCCACGATCTTGCCCGCCGTTGGCTGGCTCAACCCAAGGGATTTTGCCAGCCCGGCGCGCGAAGCTGCGCCCATGATCTGGAGACGCGCCAGCAATGCGCGCTTGTTGAACTGACCCATTCTGGACGGGACAACGACCATAAATACTTAAGAAACCTGGGTAATCACTTTTGACGTGAATGTGGGATTCGTCAAGCTCCTCAGCGGCGAGGCGACAGATCGACCAACAGTTGTTTCTCTCGGCCACGCACCTTATACTTTACAGCGCTCGATATGAGTAGAGCGCTTCAAGCCTTAGCCGAAAAAGTGGCGCAGCTTCCATTTATGAAAACCAACCTGTCTCAAGCTCGGCTCTCTTGCGCCCTGGCGCTGGGAATTGGCTCCTCTTTAAGTCTGGCCGCGGCGGCGGAACCTTCGGCTCACCCCGCGCCCGCAAAAACCTCCATCCCGTGGTCGCAGATTGGCGCGAAGGCCGGGACGGATTATCAGGGCGACGGGTTGGCGGTCAGTCCCACCGTCAAGGGTGCGCGGTTGCGCTGCGCTTTTCAAAAGCTCGAAGGCGAAGCCACGCGCGAAGGCTTGTGGCTGACCTCGACCGTCACCAACGCGTCGAACGGGTGTTTCCGCGTGATGGCTTTCGCGGTAGGGCGCGTCACTCCGTGCGCGCCGTTCGAGAATCTCACCGCAGACTGCGGCGCGCACGGAGTGACGCGCCCTGCCATTCAATTAGCGAACACCGGCACGGTGGAAGTGGCGGACAAGCTCGCGCGTTTCGTACGCCCTGCACTCACCGAGGAATACACCGTGAGCATGGACGGCGTACGGCAGGATTTTGTGGTGCTGGAGCGGCCCCTCGGCGCGGGCGAACTGGCGGTGCGGCTGGCCGTGAGCGGCGCAAAGGTGGAGCAGATGGCGGACGGAGTGCGGCTGATGCTGGACAACTCCGGGCGCAAGATTGCCTACAGCCGTTTGCGCGTTACCGATGCGACGGGCAAAGAGTTGACGGCGCGGATGGAAGTTGTGGACGGTAGGGACGCGTTCCACCGCGTCCCCATTGTTCCGGGGGGAGATCAGGGACGCGGTGGAACGCATCCCTACCTGGTCGTGGTGGTGAATGATGCCGACGCGGTGTATCCCGTGCGCATTGACCCGACCTTCAGCGACGCCAACTGGAGCAGCATGAATCCGAGCATAGCGGGCGCGGACAGCACGGTTCTCGCGGCGGTGGTGGATGGCTCGGGCAATGTTTACATCGGCGGTGCCTTCACCGTCGTCGGAGATGTGATTGCCAATTACATCGCCAAATGGGACGGGAGCAGTTGGTCGGCGCTGGGTTCGGGGATGGGCGGTGGCGGCGTGTCTGCGCTGGCGGTGTCGGGCAGCAACGTGTATGCGGGGGGCGACTTCACGACGGCGGGCGGCAGCGACGCCTTTTACATTGCCAAGTGGGACGGCAGCAGTTGGTCGGCGGTCGGTTCGGGGATGGGTGGTGGCTACCCTGTCACCACAGTGTCTGCGCTGGCGGTGTCGGGCAGCAACGTGTTTACGGGGGGCATTTTCACGACGGCGGGCGGCAGCGCGGCCACTAACATCCCCAAATGGGACGGGAGCAGTTGGTCGGCGCTGGGGTCGGGGATGAGCGGACCTCCCGACTATCCTTATTACGGTGGCAGCGTCTCCGCTTTGGCGGTATCGGGCGGCACCGTGTATGCGGGGGGCTTTTTCACGAATGCGGGCGGCAGCGCGGCCAATGGCATCGCCAAATGGGACGGGAGCAGTTGGTCGGCGCTGGGCTCGGGGATGGGCGGCGGTTATCCCTATGTGAAAGCGCTGGCGGTGTCGGGCAGCGCCCTGTATGCGGGCGGCGGGTTCACGACGGCGGGCGGCATCGCGGCCAATCGGATTGCCAAATGGGACGGGAGCAGTTGGTCAGCCCTGGGTTCGGGGGTGAGCGGCGGCTTCGTCGTGTCGGCGCTGGCGGTGTCGGGCAGCGACATGTATGCGGGGGGCGGGTTCACGGCGGTGGGCGGTAGCGCGGCCAATAACATTGCCAAATGGGACGGGAGCAGTTGGACGGCCCTGGCGCTGGGTTCGGGGATGAACAACATTGTGCGTGGGTTGGCGGTGTCGGGCAGCAACCTGTATGCGGGGGGACAGTTCACGACGCCGGGCGGCAGCGCGGCTAATTACATCGCCAAGTGGGACGGGAGCAGTTGGTCGGCGCTGGGTTCGGGGATGGACGGCGGTGTTGGTGCGCTGGCGGTGTCGGGCAGCAACCTGTATGCGGGGGGCACTTTCACGACGGCGGGCGGCACCGCGGCCACAAACATCGCCAAATGGGACGGGAGCAGTTGGTCGGCGCTGGGTTCGGGGATGAGCGGACCTTACGGTGGCGGCGTCTCCGCTTTGGCGGTGTCGGGCAACGACCTGTACGCGGGGGGGGTTCACGAATGCGGGCGGCAGCGCGGCCAATAACATTGCCAAATGGAACGGGAGCAGTTGGACGGCTCTGGGTTCGGGGATAAGCGGCGGCGGTGTGTCTGCGCTGGCAGTGTCGGGCAGCAATGTCTATGCGGGTGGCTTTTTCACGACGGCGGGCGGCATCGCGGCCAATAGCATTGCCAAATGGGACGGGAGCAGTTGGTCGGCTCTGGGTTCGGGGATGAACTACAATGGAGTGTGTGCGCTGGCGGTGTCGGGCAGTAACGTGTACGCGGGGGGTTATTTCGACATCGCCGGCGGCAGCCCGGCCAATTCCATCGCCAAATGGAACGGGAGCAGTTGGTCGGCGCTGGGTTCGGGGATGGACGGCTTGGTGGCTGCGCTGGCGGTGGCGGGCAGCAACCTGTATGCGGGGGGACAGTTCACGACGGCGGGCGGCAGCGCGGCCAATAACATTGCCAAATGGGACGGGAGCAGTTGGTCGGCTCTGGGTTCGGGGATGAACAATACTGTGCTTGCGCTCGCCGTGTCGGGCAGCGACCTGTATGCGGGGGGCAATTTCGCGACGGTGGGCGGGAAGGTGTCTCCATACATTGCCCGTGCCTACCTGCTGACTCTCCCCACGCTTTCGGTGCTTCGCTCAGGCATCCCGCAGGGCGGGATAATGGTTTCCTGGCCATCAGTTGACACGGCCAGTTTCGAGTTGGAACAGGCCGGCACGCTGGCCATCCCGGCAAGCTGGGTCACAAATGCCGCCGGGATCACCGATGACGGCACCAACAAGTCGGTGACCCTTCGGGCCACGAACAGCTCACAGTTCTTCCGCCTCCGCAAACCGTAAAGGGATGTCGAAGCGGACAGAATCATGGCGGGACAGAATCATAATAGAGGACTTGTGCGTTGATGATTCTGTCCGGCCATGATTCTGTCTGCCTTCTGGGCTTGCCTTTTTCCAGTTGATCCCCAAATCCACGAGCAGGATATCACCGTTCCTGGGGAAGTTTGTCATACAGAATTTCCGGGGGTGGGCCGAGGTTGTCCCAAACCTCCTGGAGTGCCTCGTAGGTCTCCGGGATTGGCGGAAGGGCGGGCAGGCCGTAGGTGATCAAGTCACGAAACAAATCGGCCAGGGATTTGCGGCGACGCTTTGCCTCCGCTACGAGCATCTGGTAGTCGCGTTTCTCGATCCGAATCGGATAGGTCACGGTCTTCACGTATTCAATTTGACTACAATGAAGCTGCCTTCGCGAGCGATTTTTCACGCCTCGCGCTCTGGCGGTGTCGGGCAGCGACCTGTATGCGAATGGCGATTTCACGACGGCGGGCGGGAAGGTTTCGACTTACCTGGTTTCTCGTTGTTCTCGGTGTAATACGATGGTTCTGCTCCGAAGGCGTCTCTCATTAACACCCAACTTCAGTTCGTTGAAACCCCGGGCTATTTTCCTAAGCCCCTTCGGAACAGGTCGCTCCGGAATTTCCGAATGGCCTTAGGGTTAGGGCAATTGCACGAGCCGGTAAAACCGCGCCGGAGAATTCGCCGTGGCCGCATCGGTCACCGTAAACGTGTTGGTCGCCGAAATATTGGTGCTGACGGGAGTCCAATTCACGAGGTCGCTCGAGGCCTGGACCAGATTGGTCCGGCCAGGGATCACGCCCGTTGCGGTCAAGCGGACAGTCCCGTCATTCAACCGGACGATGCTGCTAATGCGAAATTGGCTATATTGGCTGAAAAGATCGCTCAAGTCCGTGGCGTCTGCCGCGTCGCTCAGCAGAGGGGTGACTCCGAAGATTTCCTGGATAGTTCGCAGCGTCGAGCTGTGTGTGTAGTTGATATTGTTGGAATAGCCGGCACCACGCGCCAGCGGTGAGAGCACAATCATTCCAATCGGCCCGTCGCCGCCGGTGGCCTCGTCCCAGGTGATGAACAAAGCCCCCGCGTTCTTATAAGCCGACGAAGCCAGGATTTTGGGCACTTCCGCCGCCAGCCAACTGTCGCCCTGCTGTATGCCGCAATCATGCATGTCGTCACAGGTGTTGGGCGTGATGAAATTGTACCGGGCCACCGTGTTGTTCATCAGGTCGCCTGCCAGTTCCTCGTATGGCCGGATATGCGCGATCCCGTAAGCGAATTCAGGGTTGTTCGTGCCCGTAATATCGTCGAAATAGACAAAAGGATTATGCCGCACGGCGTAATTGTTGGTATTCGCGAGCGGGACGTAAGTCCCGCTGATGTCCTCCTGGTAAGTCTTCCAGGAAATGCCGGCGCTTCGTAGCAGGGCCGCCAAATGGTTGGTGGTGTTTTGATGATTCGTGTCCGGATGACTATCATCCAGAACGCCGAAATTGGTTCCCGCTTCCAGCCAGAGATAATTTGGCAGGCTGGGGTGGATATAGGGCGGGTTGTAATACTGTTCACAATGCGAGGCCATCGGCAGCAGCGTGTCGTTGATGTAGGGAGCGCTGGGATTGCCTGCGATGTCGGACCAGTTCTGGTTTTCCATCAGGATAATAAAAACCGTTTGAACCGGTGGCAGGCTGCCAGCCAGGACTGTCATCGGCAACCACAGCGCAAACAAACACGGAAGCAACTTCATAGCTGCTATAGGCTCACCCAGGATCATGGTCCGATTCTTTCCTGGCGGCTTTGCTCTTATTTCCGACGAGACGGAATCGGATCACTACATATTTTCGAGTTTCGACCAGACGAAAGCCGGACTTTTGAATTTCTTTTGCAATCCCAGGCATGTGGGCCACTCCCCACGGCACGATGATGTTGTCCGTTTCCGAAAGCCGGGAAGGGATTTCCTCCAGGAGACGCCGATTGCGCTTCCTGAGGAGATCTTCAAACAGTCGGTCCTGAAAATCGGGAGGCGGCGAGTATTGCACCAACTCCATTACATTCTCCGTGTTCAGACCCTTGGAATGGATGCGCATGACCAGGTTAAGGAAATCGATCGTGTTCGTTGCGAATTGTTCGACGTCCACGTCCGCCCGCACCAGTTCGCCCTGGCTGGGCTTAAACTCCTTCTGTTGCTCGCTCAGGCCGAGCGAGGCTGCCATTCGTTTGTAAGTGATTCTGTTCGTGAGCAAAGTTTGGTTGTCAGTCACTCCTTCCAATAGAATGATCGAGTTCGCCGGGAATGATTGAGAGACCTTCCGGTAAAAGTCGGTGTCGCCGATGTGCGCCATGGGAAACAACTGGATGGTCTTGCCGTCGTTGCGAGCGTATTTTCTCACTTGAACCGTCAAACCATCCGGACCCAGTTTCAGAAAGCCATCGCTGAAATGGTCCGCTGCCAGGCCGGCGCACAGGACCAGATAAACAATTACCGCGGGCAGTAACACGAAAGCGTTCAGCAGCAGGAACACCAACAGGTTCAGCCAGCTAAAGCCCCTGGCCGCAAGCTGTTTCTCTGGCACCAGCGGCCAGCGGAAATTAAATCCACCCTGGGCCAGGCGCAGGATGCCCAGGCCGAAGACGACCTGGCACAACGCGATGGCCCAACCGATTTGCTGAAGCCGATCGTAGAAATAAATCGCCAAGGGAACCATGGCCAGTGCAGCTAGCGGGTTGAAAAGTGTGACCGGGAGAAACAGGCGCTTGGGGATCATCGGTGTGAGTCCCATCAGGCCGTAGATCACGATCCCCGTGAGCACGGCGAAAAGGCACAGTATCTCCTGCACCACCGAATGAACGTGAAGATGAAAAAGGAGGTTCAAAGAGTTGTCCGCAAGGGAAACGACTGCATCGGCTAGAAACAGGCCGAAGCCCAGGCTCAGCAGGATGGCGAACATCTGCCGCATGCGTTTTGGCTGCGCTGGCAGCGGCGGAGGCGAGGCGGCACCCGGTGGAGCCGAAGCACCGACCACCGGGGGCACAGTGCCAACCTGTTGGCTGGCGCTCAACAACGGGATTTCTGGGTCTGGTTGCATGGCCGGGAAAAGGCTGAACTCTAACGGCTGAATTCTAAAGGCTGAATGCCAATGCTAAAGGTCTTGTTTTGAACGTTTGTCGATTGTTGTGAAAATGGCGATGGGTTGGCGCCTTTCGTCCAGCAGGTCAGACATTTTCGACGGCGAAACGCAGCCACTGTCCACGCGAAGTTCGAGCCAATACTCAGATTCTTCGATTTCCTTCAGGCAATCGCCGATTTTGGAAATGAACTCGGCTTTCGACCGGCCGCGCGCTGCCTCGCGATAGTTTGGGCCGACGGAAGTCCCGGAGCGAAGGACCTGCTTGCCAATCACCTGCGCGACCGTGTCGTTCCTCGGCAGCTTGGAACACATGCGGATGACCCGCAGCGCAAACGCCTTCGTCCTCGGTTTCAAGTCCTGCGGCTTTTCACTCATTTTGCTTTAGCGTTTAGCCTTTATCCTTCAGCCTTTCCCGCGTCCCTTTGTCCTTGCACACAGTGTCGCGTGCGGTTTTCAGGGGCGCGCCGAGGGGATTGGGCTTGATGCGCATTTTTTGGTCCGAAGTCCAGAACCAGAGTCTAAAGTCTGTTGAAACGTTGGGCTATTCTCATAATGTCCCTGCGGGACAGCGCTTGGACCGAATCCCACAAATGACGTGGCTTTCCGTCTGCCTTTTCTCCACCGTCTTCCACGTGGAGAATTGTTTTTTGGTTTAACTAGCTTTAACTGGCTTTAACTGGCTTGCTGACGAAGGCCGTAAGAACCGTTTGGCACGTCGTGGGGCAGGCCTTTGATTTGGGGGTTGGCCGGATTGGGTCCGAACCATTGTATTTGGTTGCTCTCACGTCGTGCACCTTACGCGCGAGGGAGGGGGTTGTCCAAGACTCAGAAAACTCAGTGAACAAGATGCACGAAAAAAACTCGGAAAGTTTCGCAGCAATGCGAGGGCATTGGTGAAGGTACCCGCTGGCGCGTTGACGGGCAGCCGGAGGCTTGATGAGCACCAGGTCCGGTTGTGGCTCATTGTCCAGGTCGAGCCGGACCGTCGATTTGTCAAAGCATTAGGGCTAGTTGATGGTTGAGTGTTGATGGGTTAATGGAGACTCCGGCGCGCCCGCGGCAGGAAATCAAGCGTTTGGAAAGGTGCCAGTCTGGTTCAGCGCGGCGTCAGCCCGGCCAGCAACCGCGCCCGACGATCCTCAGGCAAGCTGGTCATGCTCTCGATGACACTTCGCGCCACGGCCCTCTCTTCAGGTGTCATTGCGGCAAGTTGCTCCGGTGCCTGTGGATCGTAAGCGAGCAGCCGAATCGCGCTCTGGAAAAACGGCTCCCGCCGCGCATCATCTGCAGGCAGACCGTTCAGCCATTGCGTCGCCGCCTCCGGTTGCGAACTGCGCCACTCGGCGTAAGCTTCGCCGCCAGCCGCCAAGGCGCGATTTCCAGGCAGCCGGCCCGCCCAATCAAGCGCCTCGGCAGGATTTCGTCGCGCCATCTGCCGAGCCAGATTGGCATCAGTCCATTCAGGAATGGCTTCGTTACTCGCTGTCAGGAGAAAAGCGGCCATGCTCTTAGGATCGGAGGTCGCCCAACTCCAGGTTTCTTCGTCCAAAACGCGTTTGATGGAGGTGGGATCGAGACTGGCGAGCCAGGCAACCGTTTGCGGTTTGACTGATTCATTGCCCCCGGGGCCTGGGTCCCCGCCCAGCATTGGAAACCACTGGCGCGCGACCGCGACCGCCCCTTCGGCGCGCCCGGGCGAGGGCTCCATTGCCGCAACCAATGCCGCCGTGGCCGCGATAGCTTTAGCGCCAGCACCCTGGACGACTGCGCCCACCGCGCACGCCAGGCTGCTCCCGGAAAGATTCTCTTCGCACCAGGCCAGCGCGCGCGCCGCATCTTTTTTCGCCCACGCTTCGACAAATCCCGGACTGAGACGATTGCGCGCCGGCTCGTCAGCCTCGGCCAGCCAATCGGCAGCCTCGTTAAGATTTCGTTCGGCCCAGGTTCGCAACGCGGCAGTTCCGAGCAATGCGCCGAGTTCGCCCCGCTTGGACGCAGCGAACTGGAGCGCCGCGGCAGGATCGGTTTTTGCCCATTCCTCGCCGATGGCTTTCATGACTCCTTGCGATAGATAGCTGGACGGATACTCCAGCGCAAACTCGGCCGCGTGGCGAGGATCAGCCGCCGCCCATTTTGGAACCGGCCCGCGCTCGTCATAGAAGGGCATATAGTTCTCGATGTGCCATTCCGTGAACAGGCGCAACCCGCGCTCGATATCCTTATTGATAATCGTAGTGGCAACGTCGTCTTGCCACGCGCGACGCATCCCGAGATGGCCCGGTTCATTCAGCGCCGCAATCGCCGCCTCCGGATCGCGTTTGGGCCATTCATCAAAAAGCACTCTGGCTAACTCATGAACGGGAAGGCCGCGTCGGTCTTTGGCCGCAGCAACGAGGGAATCAAAAAGGTGGCGCGGAGCGATGTCCGCCCAGCGCGCCGCCACGAATTGCAGCGCCGCGGGGTTGTCTTGAGCCAGACGCGCGAGTCGCGGAAAATCCGCCGGCATCGCCTTCTCCAGCGCCTCCAACCAATAGAGCCAGCGGGTGACGCCCGAAGATTGAGCAAGATCGCGTTCCAATTTTGTGGTCAGCGGCGAATCATCGTTGGCGCGGAGCTCCGAATTTTCGTCTGAGGCTGTCACGCGGGATGCTTGCGAAACATCCTGTGCGGCCAAGGCCACCGCCGCTGATTCGGAGGCTGGAGAGACGCGTTTTGACCTCAAAGCGAAGCCCGCCGCCAACCCAATCGCGGCAGCGGCCAGAATCACCACTGCATTGACAATGATTTTCACACTTAAATCGTAGGAGCCGACCCTGGCGACATCAGGGTCTGGCAAGGGCTGAAAGCCAAAGAATCTGTGACCCAGCAATTGCGTGGCGGGAACCATAACCCCGCTAGGGGTGACATGTTTATGGCTAAGCGAACCCACCTCCCCACTTTTTGTTTTTCAGCGGCGCGGCTTCCCAGCGCTGCACGGGACGAGCAACCAGACAGGCTGACCTTCTCGCAGCCAACAACGTTGCCGCCGCCGCGCCGCTGAAAAATAAAAAACAATGTGGTCGGTCGCGTTTCTATAAACATGTCACCCCTAACGGGGTTTGAAAGGGGGTCGTCAGGCCTATGAGACCCCTTCCGTGGCCTCCCACTGAATGTTGGATACGCTTCCATGTTTCAATGAACTTTGCCTGCTTTTTCGACCGCCGATTGCAGCTCTGCTTTCGCTTCGACAGAGAACGGTCCTGTCTCGATGCATTGCCGCGCCGTGGCCGGGTCTCGCACGGCCATGATCTTTATTACATCAGTTGCCGCGCGGAGCCGCCCGGCACTGTCACTGATGCTGATTGCCCAGTCCCAGGCCTCCCGTGGGAAGGTTTGGGCCACCGCCGAAGCAAAGGATTCGGCGCTGCGATCGCGCTCCGCGCCGGCAGGCAACGAGGCAATCCATTCGGCCGCCCCGGGCGCGTCCTTGGCCGCCCAGGCAGAGGTCAGGGCGGCCATGGCTCCATTCTGAGTGTCTCCCGGCGGCAGCGACGCTGCCCAGCTAATGGCCTCCTCCGGCGTTTGTTGCGCCCAAGCGCGTGCGAGGGACTCGGTTGCTTTCGGGCGCGAAGCCTCAGGCAGCAGCGAGAGGCGAGCGATCCATTTCTGCGGATCATCCAGCGTACTGCCGCCGAGACATTGGTTGAATGCAGCCTCGACCAGCGGCTGGCGCAAACGGTCTGGCGCCTGTTCATAAAGTTTATCGAAGCGGCCAAGGGCATTGCCGCCGTTAAAGAGGCAGCGAGCCAGTTCCAGCACCTGCTGGTCTCCGTCGGGAGTGGCTGGTAGATCAGCGACCAGTTGGAGCGCCAGCCCCGGTTCTTGAAAAGCCGCCGAACTCAGTACGTGTTTCTTAAGGTCCTTGGTCGCCTCGCTCTCCGGCTGAGTCTTGAGCCAGTCCCATACCGCTGCTCGCTGGCCAGCGCCATTGTTCAGCAGCGCGAGGTCGAGCGCCGGCAGGATTCCCAACAGTGAGCCGTCTGTCGCGCGTGCGGTTAGAAAACCAGCCGGATCGGCGTTCAGGCGGTCGGTCACTGAATATGCCAGGCCGTCCAAGTCATCGCGTCCCAAAAGGCCTGGATGTGCTGCCACCCAGCCAAGCGTTGCGTCGAGATCAGCTTTGGCGGCTTCCATCAGGACCCGCGCGCCAGTCGTGGTCGCAGAATGCGCGTACCTCCCGCCAGGCGGCACAAGACGAACGGAATCAAGAGCTGCCACCGGATCAACGGCTGCCTCGCCCTGCAGGGCCGCGCGGAAAATCTCATCGCGATCGGTTCCCTCGGGCAGACCTCCTGCCCACGCGATGGCGGCATTGAAATCGCTTTTCGCCCACACCTGCGCAACTCCTTCCAAGGCTTGATCCCGGTTGCTGCCAGTGATCGCTTCAGCCGCCTTCTGCGCCGAAGCCAAATCCCGCTCCGCCAGGATCGCGAACGCATCATGCACCTCCCTCTCCCAGTAATTGTCAGACTTTGGCAGACGCGCGGCAATCTCCGGCACGCGTTCCGGCGCCACGCGCGCAATTTCCTTCAAACATTCGCGCGCCATCTGTTCCCAACCCGCGCCCCCGGCCAGCAACCCATCCACTGCGGCGCGCGGATCGCGCGCCAGCCACTCCTCAAAAAATTGCCGCTGCTGAGTCTCATCCCGTCCTTTGCTAAGGAAGAACGGCAGCCCACCAGCCGCATCCACCTGCACCCACTCCGAGATCAGCGCGGCGCGGAAAGCCTTTCTGCGAAACGGGTCTTTGAGATCGGCAATGGCCATGTAGAGGATCGGCATTGCTTGGGCGTTGGTTCCGTATTTCTCGTGCAGAGCTCGCCACTCGGCGAACAGCGCGCTGTCTTCGAAAGTCGGCGGAGCATTTGTGGCGGACACCATTTGCAGCGGAATTCCCGTAGCCGCGTTAGTGGTGCCTTGCGGCCCAGTTCCCGTGTGGATTTGGTACCCTATAGGAATGCAAATCGTGGCGACTAGCGCCGTCGTTGCAAGGAAAGCTTTCGACGTACTCATGGCAGTAAGAATAGATGTGCTCGAAGTCGCGGCCGTGGACGCGCCCGAAGCCGAAGCTGCCGCGAAAACGCTTCCGGCCACAGCCGCCGGCGCAGCCAAGGCGCCAATAGCGGCCGCAATGGTCATGGTGAAAATGGCGGTCGGACCGGTGCGCCTGAGAACGTTCTCGATCGAGCCACACATTTGTTCCCGAAGCATCTCGCGCCCGCGAGCGAGTCGTTGTTTTACGGCATCCTCGCTAAGCCCGAGCGCCTCAGCCGCCGCCCGCACCGAATTGCCCTCGCGATAGTAAAGAATAAGCGGCAAACGGTAGGTCTCGGGCAGTTTTGCCAACGACTCCCGCACCAGCGCAGCTTCTTCCTCGGTTGCCGTGGCCTCATCCGGTCTCGGCGCTTCGTCAACTATTGCCAGGTCATCGTCCAGCGGGACGTCTCCTCGCCTGCGCCGAAGCTGCCCAAGCGCTGCATTGCGCGCGATCTGTCGCAACCAACCGCGCAGCCGCTCCGGCTCGCGAAGCTCGTGAAATTTCCGCCACGCGGTCAGAAACGCCTCTTGACCGGCATCCTCACTGGCCGCGAAGTCGCCCAAAATTCCAAGGGCGATCCCGCACACCATCGCCTGGTGCCGCGCAACGATTTCCACAAACGCCCGCTTGTCGCCTCGACGCGCGGCGCGGACCAGATCGGCATCCGACATTGACGCGCCAGGCTTAGGCTCGGCTGGTGAGTGCGGTTTTATTCCAATTTTCGCGAGGCGGGTCATGATTTAATAAATTGTATCACTTCTACAAGGTAGATGCAGCCAGCGGAATTCCGGTGACAGGAATTCGAGTTTTTCATCGCTCAAAATCTGCGCCGTGCCTGGCGGCGAGCGCTATCCCGAACTGGCGGCGTTACCGAACGTCTACGATTGGGCTGGCGTTCGGGCGGGTTGCCGCAACTGGACGAGGCTGTGGCGGGCCTGTTGGAAAACGTACACTGGCGTCCTGGTCTTATCGAGAGGCGCTTCGGCAGTAGAACGACCCGGGGTCGAGCGCTCCAAAATGGCCTGCCGAAGAAGAAACGGTTTGGCTCAGCAAAGACGCGGACTGCGTTTGAAATGGCCAGGCCATCCGCCCGGTTCACGCGACGAGCAGCGCTCAATGGCCCTGGTGCCGCGTCCCGGGCCGGTTTGTCGAGCCGTTGACCGTTTCCGGCAGCATCGGGTTGGCAAATAGTCTGGCCCCGGACTCAAAAAGCCAGTGGTCCGCCGCCCGTGGGTCGTATCTGAAAGAGCAGGAAAAAGAAGAGTTCGAGGACAGCACGAAAAAGTCTTGTGGGTTATCCTTAACACTCATCAATGGCCCACTGATCCGGACTGAGGGGCGTCTCAAGGCCAAAATGGTCGCGGCTAGAACCACCACCAGGATGAGTAGCAAATAGTCTCTCGGTTGGAGGCGCATGTTACACTGATCTGACTAATAGACCCCGCCAAGAGCGGATTTTGTATGTGGAAGATCGCGATTTCTGCTGAAGTCCCGGTGTTAACCAGTGTACAGTTTGCCGCGTAGTGGCTGGCGCTCACGCTCTCCGCCGCCGCCGCTGACCTTGCACAACACGCGAATCCTGGCACTGCTGTGGTGAAACGTCAGTGACCGGGCCTGGCAAGCCAGAGCCGCTTTGGCTCGGCGAAAAAGTGTAAGTAGCGAGAACTGCAACTTACATTCAATCCTGGCTGGGCGTCGAGTGTCCTAGCGCCAGAGATGAATCAAGGTAGAAGAGACGCGCGATAAAAGCGGTGCGCGAAATTCAAGGTTGAGCCGGTGTAGCACCATCGCCCGTTGGCGTCGGCAACATTGGTCGAAACAGTTTGCCACACCGCTGGTGGGCTTAAGTTGGTCGTGGCTTGAACAAAATAAGTGGTGTTGGGCACGCCTGCAAAATCCAGCCTTACGCTGTTATCCGAAGGCCGCGTGATGCCTATGATCCAAGGCTGCCAGGCAGATGCATCCAGGGAAAAGAAAAAGGGAACGATGAAATTCGTCGTGTTGATGGCGCCTGCGGACACGTTGCCGCGTCCGGCGAACGCTCCGTAAAGGATGCTGCCGCAGGCCGTCAGGTAGCCGTAGTCGCCCAGAAGCCGGTTGTGACTGGATGTCGTGCCGTAGCCAAGCACCATTCCGTTGGTCGCGAAACTGTAGAGGTCCATGTTGGTTGCGACGGATGAACCGCCGTCCAGTGACAGGGCCAGGCGCACATGGAAATTGGTCCCATCGAACTCATCGAAGAGCACGCCGACGACACCGTTGTTCGCCACGGCCACCGAGGGAAGCGCAGCGGAGAAATTGGCGGAAGACAATGGCAACGGGCCGCCACTCTGAGCCAGGCTGGAGCGGCTGGCTTGAAATCCCTGCAAGTACAAGTGGCCGATGCTGTTCGCGTCCGAGATTCCATAGAGGACATAAACCCGGCTGCCATCGGCGTTGGCCGCGATAGCCGTAATGTTTCCCAGCAGGTAGTTGATGTTTCCGAATGAGTAACTGCTGTTGTTGCCTTGCCGCGATGGTCCGTTGGCGACCGCCAGGCCGCCAATGGCGTCGGCGGTTGCGGTCGTGAAATCCCAAACCATTCCGCCTGAGTAGCGGTTGATCCGGTAGTTGATCAGCGGCACCCCGGAGGCATTGTTGTTGGTCCGCACGCCGCACAGAATGAAAAAGTCTCCGACATTGTCCGCGGCGATTCGCAACCCCGGGTTGACGATGGAAGTGTTCACCCGGCCAGGCGAGCAAACCGCCAGGTCCAGGTTGGGCGAGAAGGTCGCGCCATTGTCTGTCGAGAGGGCGACGCGTTCCTCGGAAAAGGTATAAGACGAGTTGAAGTTGTCGTAAGCAATGGCCAAACTGTCCCCGCTGATGGCAATCCAGGGCTGGTCCACGTCTATCGAGCTGATGGGACTGCCGTTCCAGCTCCACGCCGTGGACGAATTCACATCGGTGGTTATGCCATGATAAATGTAATTGTTCCCGGCTGTGTCCAGGATGTAGATGGCCCCGTGCAGCACACCGAACCTATCGTAAGCATAGGTCTGGTCGTCCAGGAAGAAACCGCTGCTGGCAACTGGCGTGGGCACGGAGAGCCGAATGGTCCAGCTCGCCCCGCCGTTGGTCGAGTGCCAGAGCTGCGCCGTGAAGCCCGAGATCCATGATCCATATCCGAAACTTGAAATCACGATCTCCTGGGGATTGGTTGGATTGACAGCAATGCAAGGCTCGTTGCCCCAGTCACGGTACGATTGCGGAGCGATGTAGCTGGCGAACTGGCTGCTGGATAAATGTCCGACGACGTCCACGGGTGGGGCCACCGCCTGCGCGGCCTTGACCACTGTAAGAGCGGCGGCAATGGCCAGAGCAGATGCCTTGGCCCAGCGAATCAGTCTTCTGCACATAGAATTCAGGGCTGGGTATTTTCTTTGGAGCGTTTGTCTATGTTTGTGAATTGTGGTGACTCATCCATTCGGATCTGGCGTTTAGCCTTCAGCCTTTGGCCTTGTTTTCAATTGTGGCGGCGAGGTCACCTCGGGTTTTCATGGTCCGATTCTTTCCTCGCGGTTTTGTTTTTGTTTCCAACCAGACGGAATCGGATCACTACATATTTTCGAGTTTCGACCAAACGAAAGCCGGACTTTTGAATTTCTTTCGCAATCCCATCAGGCCGTAGATCACGATCCCTGTCAGCACGGGGAAAAGACACAGTATCTCCTGGAGCACCGAAAGAACGTGAAGATTAAAAAAGAGAATCAAAGAGTTATCCACCAGGGAAACGACTGCATCGGCTAGAAACAGGCCGAGGCCCAGGCTCAGCAGAATGGCGAACAGATTTCGCGCGCGATTTGGCTTCGCTGGCAGCGGCGGAGGAAGAGATGCGGCAGCCAATGGAGCCCGAGCACCGATCAGCGGCGGCTCAGATGCCGGCAGCAGTGGAAGCACACTGCCAGCCTGTTGGCTGGCATTCAACGAAGGAGTTTCCGGGTCTGGTTGCATGGCCTGACGAGCTGAGGATTACGATTCCCCTTTAAACGCCTTGGTAATTTCATCTTACCAGTGAGGCGGACGCCAACGCGACTCAGCCGGCGAGCACTTCTTCGCGAACAAAATGCAGGCGGATGACCTTCGGTGCCTTGTCCTCATCGAAGTGACAGTGGACAGCGTCACGAACTTGCTGCCGCAATTCATCAAGGGTTTCTGCCTCGGTAAAAATGGACTCGCCGAGAGCGCGGGCGGTCAAACCTCCTTCCGCTGCTTCTTCTACTAAGAAGATTAGTTCGTTCATGATTTCCGAGTTAACAGCGCCTTTACGTTTCCTGTAATCTCCATGATCCGACGTTCCTTGGCAAGGATGTGCTCCGCCAGTTGCTCCGGCGGGAGATGGGTGATGTCTTCTTCGGTGCGGGGATTCTTGCGGTCGAGCTCGCAGTCGCTGGGCAGCAACTCGGCGGCTGGGGCGCGCCAGGCGTGGTCGTTCTCTGCACGAGCGAGGCGGAGGGGGGAGACTTTCAACACGCCGGCGGCGGCGTACGATTCAAGATTTTGCGCCATGAGATTAGCCCGACTTTCGCAACTGAAAGCGTCTGCAAGCGGAAATCCCTGAAAAAGCGCAGTTCGATCAAAAAGGTCTGCACCAAACCTGCTCTCTTGGCCAACCCTTTAGAGGGTATCCGACATCTACCGCCGAATTCAGGTTCTGAGTTTCATGATGGGTAGTTTGCACGAGTTGAGAATAGGAATTCAAGAGCTTGGGTCTGCACCAAACCGATTTTTGAGAAAAACTGCAGAATTCGCCGGAAACTCGCGGGCGATTACGCGAAAATAGTGAAAATGGCCTTCGAGTTGCGAAAGTCGGGTTAGGTGCGGTACGGATTCGGCGTCTCGCGCAACGCGCCGGTTTCGTGCGGGGAAATCCAAGCCGCCTTGCCGTTACGCCACACCACCAAAGGTCTGCCACGCCGCTGTTTGGCCAAAGTATTGAGCTGGTTGAATGTGCCCACCACTCCCCAAGTCGGCTGCCCGCTAACTTTGGAAGTGATCTGCTGGGGATTCATGCCGTGAGGACCCGGCGTGCAGGCCAAATGATGGAGGAACCCGGTCAGGTCCACATAACATGTGGCGCCGGGTGGAAAACTGGGGCCTGGAGCGATCTTCATACCCCATTCTAGGTTCCCACTGGCCGGTTGATTGAAATGTTAAGGGGTTTTTGAACCCGAGGTTTATCATGTCCGCGGCTTAATCCCACAGGATGCTGGAGCACCGGGGCCTCGGGTGCATGAAGAACTGCGGCTGCCGGCCACGCGCAAATGGCAGCCGAGGCGGCCAACCACACCTCAACCACTGCCTTGGCTTTTTAGAAAATGGCGGAACGAACTTTGCGCAAAAATTCGCTCGACTTCGATCAAAACTCGCCGTGAGATGCGGTGTCAAAGGAATGATGATGATGATGAAACTGTCGCACCATTTCATCTTATCTGTTACCGCATGCGTTAGCGTCTGTTCTTTCTCCGGGGTTAGCTCGGCGGCAGATTACGAGTTGCGTGACGTGAACGGCATTGAAGCGTTTGGCGGCTCGGCCGAAGCAAGACAGATACTCGCCAGGAACGGCTTCGTGGTCGCTGACCCTGCTTTCAAGCAGATCTTCGAGCCATATATCAAGAGCCCACAGGTCAAAGAACCATCCGATAAACGCCCGATGGGCGAATCTTTGCCGGCCTTCATTACCACGGATTCCGCGTGGCATACCTATCATGTCCTGCTTGAGGAAGGGGTGAAGGAAATGGAGCAGATACAAAGCCAGAGGCTGCTCCGCTTCTCCCGCAGGCTCTGGACCGTCAGTCAGGAGCAGAAGGCGGTCGAAAGAGACCTGGTACTATTTGCTTCCGTCGGGTTCGCGTTGCAGGACGAAGGTCATCGGAAATCTCTCGCCGGAGCGGGAAGGCGCATTGTTGATGGATTGCGAACCGGGACGACCCCGGTTGATGTGCCTGTAGGGTTCAGCCTGGCGCCGCTTCAGTTTCGAGCCCAGAGCTTTTACATCCAATCGTCTGAGCTGAGCGACTATTTCGCCGCGCGCCACTGGTATGCCACGGTGGTGTTCCGCCTTTCCAATGCCAGAGAAACCAGGTTGGCCACTTCTTTGGCGCTGATGGTGGCCAACGATGTAGAGTTGCTCACGCTCTGGAAGCAATTGTCCGAGCCATTGGACCTGTTCTTGGCGTTGGCCGAAGACGGGACGATCAACCAGTATGTCGAGGCGGCGAAGGCGCTTTCCAAAGCCTCGGGTGGGCCGTTGAGTGATTCTGAAATAGCCAGCATCCAGAAGCAACTCCAGGAGCAATTGCCTTTGCCGCTGGTAAGCGATCAGTGGCTGAGCCCTGAGCAATATGCCGAATTCTGCAAGCAAACCCGCGGTTTTCGTTTGCTGCCACCGCACCGGTTGCCATGTGCGGTTTGTTTCCACAACACCGTCGATCCGATGATCCCGAAACGGCGGTATCCTTCAGGCTTGGATTTCTTGGCCGCCTCGCCCGCGCTACGTTCGCCAGCTGCTGTTCGAGCCTTGGAAAGCCAGTTTGGCAAGAACGTGAGCCAACTTGTTCTCAAGGCAGACTGCGGCCCGATGCCGAGCTCCCTCCACGGTGAAGCGATGCGCCTGCTGGCCTTCCTGCAGAAACCTCTGCCTCCGCAGGCGCCTGCCTCCATGCGAAATGAGGCTTGGGCGGACCTGCAACTTTGGACCCAATTGGGCGCCTGGGCGGAACAGCGCCACACTTGGGCGCTGCACACGAAACTTACGGTTAGCTATGCGGGCATAATCACCCCGCCAAAGGGGATGGTGGCGCCGTACCCGGAATTCTTCTCGGGGCTTGCTGCCCTCAGCCGTCGGACAGCGACCGCGTTTGAAACAGCCGGCTTCGCGCAACCGTTTGAGGTCAAAACCACGGCAACCAGCTTGTTGGAAGCACTCAATCTGTCCAAGGCGCTTTCACGCGCCCGTGATGAAAAGGACTTTGAGAAGAATTCCGGCAAGCTGGAACAGCTTGGGCAATTTCAAAACCGGTATTATGAGAAACACAAAGCCGAACTCGAGAAGGCAGGGCCCGATGCCTGGAAGAAACTTGAGGAGCAGCTTAAGGACTTAGCGCAGCGCTGCGCCGGAAATGGCAAAGCGGACGAGGCTGACACAACCACTCTCCGCCTATTTTATGAATGCCGGCAGGATATCGTCCGTTTGCTCATGGAATTCGCTCCTGTCTGCGCGCGCTTGGCCGAGTTGGCCAAAAAGCCGCTCACGGGCCATGCTTTGACCGACGAGGACGCCAAGTGGATCCAGAATTACGGGGTCACGCTCGCAACGTTCCACTTCTACTATGGCAACTCTTACGAAGTACCAATCGACAATTTCCCGATCGTGACGCGGGTCTTCTCCAATCCGCTCATCGATTCAATGCTCTACGCCGGTCTTGCGCGGCCCCAGGCGCTCTATGTGATCGCCTCGGATGGCAAAGCAAACCAACTCTATCGCGGCGCCGTGATGACATATCGGGAGTTTGTGCGCCCGAACGACCAATTGCTTGACGACGACTCCTGGCGGGAACTGGTCGCCAAAGGCCAAACCCCGCCAGCTCCGCCCTTTACGCGCAGCTTCTGCGCTGAAACCAGTGCCGCAGTGCTAATCGAAAAATTCAAAACCCAGAGCACGCGCGAGGACTTCAATTACGGAGACATTGACGAAACCTTGTGGCAGATCAGTTCCCGGGCCACCACAAAGGATCTGCCCGTGCTGCTCAATCTGCTGGTGACCAGCACCAATTCCGCAGACTCCGTCACTCCGGATATTGCAGAGATCATTTCCCGCCTGGAATGGGAGCCTTATCAGGCTACTCTGGTAAACCTGCTGGCGGCCCCGGACAGCATTCTTGCCGATTCCGCAGCGCAAATCCTGATTCAACGGCCCGCCCGGCTGGATGTAAAGAAGTTGATTTCCGATTTCCAAAGGCAGGCACCCCGCGCCAGGCGGTTCTACTGCGTTTTGCTGGGGAATGTCGCGCATGAAACCGAAGCCGCCGGTAACCTCCTTCTGCGCGCAACGCACGATGTTGACGACGGCGTTCGCTGGCAGGCTGCGCTGGCCATCGGCAGCACCAACTGGACTGACGAGCGCGTTGTTCCTGATTTGCTCGATTGCCTGGAAGATGCAAGCCAGTTCGTTGCGGCTGCCGCCGCTCACTCTCTCGTCCGCCATGGCGCTACAAACGCTGCTCCTAAACTTCTAGGCGCGCTGGAAACGCGTCTTCATTCGAAGACGGCCAGTGATGACGATACCCGTCTCCAAATCCAAGCGATTACTAAAGACATGGAGCGGTCTTCGCGCCCCGTCGGCGGCTACAGCGGCGGGTTGCGAAGCGTTCTCGATCCGGAGGACCTGAGCCTGCGCCTGAGCATCCGCGTGCCGGAAGGGGCCAAGCAGATGTCGTCGAGGCGGCTCCCACCGCAGCCGTTTGGATTTCCCACTCATGACTTCACACTGGCAGACGCATTGATCGAGGCGTTAGGTGACCTACGGTACGCTCCAGCGGTAGACGAATTATTCAAACTGCGAGGGACCGATTACGATGCCGCTGCCACTCGCGCCTTGCGCAAGATCAACCCCGAACGGTTGACCACGGAGTTGCTGGCCAAAGCTCAAGACCAGCAACTCGACAGCTATCTTCGCGAGCAAGCCCTGGTCACGTTGTGCAATCTCTCCCTGACGAACCGGATTCGTGACATAGTTCCCCTCTTGGATGATATCACGCCCATTGTATACGAGCGGTCCTTGCCCGGTCCGGAATGGCGCATTTGCGATCGGGCAGCAGCCACGATCGCTCTGATGCTGGGCTGGGAACATCCGGCGATGCTGCGGTTCATCGCCCCTCAGCAACGCGACGAACTGATGAAACGGGCGCGAGAATGGGCGAAAACTGCCCAGTGAGGAGTGCCTGGTGCCTGCACCAAACTGCGATTCGTCGGGGAGCCACGGTGTTTAAAGAACCTGTCGTGCCACAAAAATCCTCAAGAACAGCCCGAATCCCCCATGCCGCGCGGATTTCTCTTCCTCCTCCATCTCGGGCACATAGCCCTGAGCCACGTTGCTGTCCACAACGTTGGCCGGGATGCCCGCAGATTTGGCCTGGCTAATCAGGTGTTCGAGTCTGACCTTTCCCTCCGAATAGGCCTTTTCCGGGTCGCCGATACCCAACACTTGCTGCGAGAGCAGGAGTTTCTGAACTTGGCGGTCCCAACCCGCTGTCGCGTCGGGTTCGATATGGCGCAAGGCCTCGGCCGTGACTTGGATGTCGCGCAAAAGCTAGCGCTGCTCGAGGGTGGGCACGAAGAACCCTGGGTCATTGTTGCCTGCTGATCCATTCGCTCCCGGAGACGGTATCGCTGCCTGGATTTCGGTGGCCGCTGCTTGCGCAGGTGCTCCGGCATCTTTTTCCGGGCTGTTGGGTTCCTGCAGGTACCAGGCTCCCTCGGCGTGGAAGAAATTCTGGATGTGGTCCGCGGCATCGGCGCTCATGCCCGTCATCTGGTCGCCCTCGTAGGTGAAGGCATTGGCCAAATGCTCCGTCCCCTGGTCATACAAAGCCACCACGTCCTCCCTGGCGTACACTTCGACCAGCACAAAGAGTTCGGTGATATCGGTGATGGGCTGACCCGCTTGGTTGAAGTGAAAGATGCCGTTGTTGGTCACGATTTTGGGTTGCATAAAGTCCTGTCCATCCTAGGGCTGTGGCCTGGTGGCTGCTATTTCAGTTTGGCCAAGGTTTCCTTGAGTCCGGGCACGCTGGTGATGCTCTTGGCCAGTGCCGGCTGTTCCCTGAGCGCTTGGGTCACCATGTCGGGAGCCGCCGTGGTCAAGCGCCTGAGGAACACTGCAGCCTGGGACGGCTCCTTGCGGTCGAGCTTGCAGCCGCCGGGCAGCAACTCGGCGGCTGGGACGCGCCAAGTGTGGTCGTTCTCTGCACGAGCGAGGCGGTGGGGGAGACGTTCAACACGCCATCGGCTGCGTATGATTCAAGATTTTGCGCGATGAGATTTGATGCGGTACGGATTTGGCGTCTCGCGGAGTGCGCCGGCTTGTTCGGTGGGAATTGAAACCGCCCTGCCGTTGCGCCAGACTGCCAACGGTATGCCACGCCGCTGGTGGTCTGCCACCGCCTTGGCGACTGCTTTCGTCAGGGCCTGCAGCGCCTTTTGGGTCAAAGATGATTGGTTGCCTTTTTTCATGTTGCAAACCGCCCACGCAGTTGTTCGTAAAGCACTCCATCGTTGATTGTAGTTTGACCCGCCTCGTCTTTGAAGATCAATTTCGGCGTGTCCGACGAGTTGTCGAAGAAGTGAAGCGTGTCAAGCAAGGGCCGGTAAAGCCTGAAGAGATTACCGAGCGAGCGGGTGAAGCGCCGCCGGACTTGACTTTCCGGCACATTGTGCCCGCCGCTCTGGACACGGTAGCGGATGCGCAGTAGGGCCAGTTCGGGACTGGGAATCCACAGGTAAAACATGTGCAGTCGGAAGCCAGCCGTTTTCGTGTTGCGGAGCAATCGCACGTAGCTACGGCCTGAAAGCGTGGTTTCAAAGGCGAAATCTGTCCGGGCTTTGGTAAATTCCGCGATGCGTTCCAAAACCGTGCGACCGGCGCGCAACATGCCGGCGTCGGGATCAAATGGTGAATAGGCGCGAGCGAGCAGGTCGGGATTAATGAAGTTGCGGCAGTTCGCGTAGGAGGGCAGAAACTCGGTGGCAAATGTGGTTTTCCCCGCGCCGTTCGGGCCGGCGATGATGTAGCATTTGTGGTTGTCGAGTTTGCGAGGCATCGCTCTTAGGATTCAGCATTTAGCCTTTGGCATTTACCCTTTCCAATTAATGTCGCGCGCAGATTTGAACAGCGCACCAAGCGATTGGGCGGTGGTTGTTTGGGCGGTGATCTTGGGCATCGGCTAGGTGGTGATGCTTTCAAGAGCAGGTTCAAGGCGGCCATCGCCAAAAAGCGCCTTCAACCATTTAGAAAGCTCCGCATGGATGGCGGCAAGTTGCTCGCGCTCCGTGAGTTTGCCGTCGATGATCCTGGCAAGAGTCTTTTGAGCGATAAACAACGTGTGCTTATTTTCATTGCCCGGCTGATCCTTCAACAGCACCTTCGCTCCAAGTTCACTCACATCCGGCACCTTCTCCGCGAGTCCTGCGAGTGCGTGCCCAGGATTCGGATAGTCGATTGGACTTGTTTCAATCCGGAGGAATAAGTCAATTCCCGATTCCGGCGCGGTGAGCTTCACACCGTGATCGTCACCTGAATATAGGAAGCCCAATGTTATCGTCGGCGCCCAATCCTTAGTCCGCAATTCAATGCCCACGCGGCCGAAGCGATCCTTAACTTCTTTGTCCTGAGCGTAACGCGCCGGAATAAGGGGCCAGTCATACTCGGTCAGCAGTTTGTCGGCGTAGCGCCAGAGTTGATTCATAAAGCCAGTCGCCTCAATGAACGCCTGCATTTTTCGGGTCGTGAGAGGCTCGCCGGGACTAAGTTCGTGGGTTTCCATAAAGTGAAGAAATTCGGCCAGTATGACACTGTTCGCCTTTAGCGGGAGCAGCGCGGTATATGCGTCTTCCCAAGATAGCGCGACGCACGGAATGACAGTGGGGGTGGCTTTCGCATCCCTGATTTGCCTCGGATGCGCACCGACAAAGGCGAGCAGATTTCTGCCGGGTTTTTTAGTCAAACAGCGGGCGTAGGTCTGTAGCTGGCCAGGATTGCAGGGGGAGTCCCACTTGTGTTCGGCCCAAAGGCGGAATGGTTCGCCTCCCGCTGTTAAGCCGACAATCTTGAGGTCTGGGAAGACGGTCGAGTTTCCCTCCTCGTCGTGTTCCGAGTTGCGCGTGAATACCTCCCATTTGCGCAATTTTACCTCTGTCCGCGCGATCACCGAGCACCATGCGTCGCATGTTCCTGCGGCTGTCCGTAAATTGTAAGCGAATGCCTCCGAAAGAAAATTCTCCCACGGCGAGTAACCGTCACGCGGATGGAACCGGAACAACGCGTTGAAGAGGTTGTGATTCCCAGTTTGCATCGGCTAGGCGGCGTAAAGGAGCGATTGTAGTTGGTTCACGGTGCTACGGGGTTTGTCTCTACCGCTGAATTTGCCGATGGTTTCATTCACGTTGCCGTCGTGTGAAATGGGCGGGACTTTCAACAGGTCGGACAGGTGCTTGCGCACAGCCACCAATTGGAGTTGGCCGTCGGTCAGGGGGCATTCTTCGGCGATGGAATGAGGCTCGTTGTCCCAGCCAGCCGCCTGCAGCAGCGGGACGATAAACTTACGGCATGTGTCCGCCTCGTTCATTGGTAGAAGTCGGTCCGGCCGGCGGGCTGGGCCGACCAGATTTTCGGCGCTCAGTCCACGGTTCCGGCGGCAAGGAGCGTAGCTGATTGCAAGGGAGGAAGGAAGCTTTTTTGAGAATGCAGAGCGGGGAGCCCTGGGGTGCGGAATGCGGAATTTATCAGAGCCGCCTCACGTCGGCGGCTGCGCTATGCTATCGCGGTTTTCATCTTGTCATCCGCCTGGCCGGACCTCGGCATAAAGCCAACCCACCAGCGTTTGGCGGTGGCCTCCGAAATCCGCAGCACACCCGCGGCTTCTTCGATGGTCATCCCGACGAAAAAACGCAGCTTCACCAGTTCGGCTTTATCCTTGTCCAGCGCAGCCAGTTTGTTGAGCGCCTCATCGATGGCCAGCATTTGATCGTCGGGGGCGGGCGCGGCGATTTCGAGTTCCTGGATGTCGAGCGGCGCCTGGCCGGCACCGTGGCGGAAGGCCATTTTGCGGCGGGCGTTTTCGATCAGAATCCGGCGCATCGCTTCAGCCGCCGCGCCGAAAAAATGCGCGCGGCTGTCCCAGACCTGGTCTTCGCCGCAGGCCAGCCGCAACCAGGCCTCATGCACCAGCGCGGTGGGCTGCAGCGTCTGGCCAAGGGCCTCATTGGCCATCTTGCAGGCGGCGAGCTTGCGCAATTCGTCATAGACCAGCGGCAGCAATTGGCCGGCAGCCTTGGGATCGCCTTGTTCAATGGCGTTTAGGATGTGGGTAACGTCACTCATTTGCCCCTGGCTGTCGGCATTGGGGCGCCCATGATGAGTTCGTGGGCCTCGCGCAGCAGGATTTCCGCAATAATGGAATCGTTCCAGTCAATCCTGCCAGGCGTGAGCTTCGTCTGGGCAATTTTGATGCCCTCAGCCAATGTCGCCCGCGCGGCGTTAGTTTGGCCCAATTGGAATTCTGCCATAGCCAGGGTCGCATCAGCCTGCGCTGTGCGCGCGGGCACGCCCTCCTGGGCCGCGACTTTCCGGAGCCATTCCAAAACGCTGGCAAAATGGCCTAGCCGATATTCAGCCAACCCTTTTACGAACTCGTAGTAAGGCCATGAGCTGTTAGTTGGGCCCGCCGCGACGGCGGTATCAGCCATCTTCGCGAACCTGACCAGGCTGGCGGCGGGCGGAGGAAGCATCAGGCAATCCTTGGCCATTCGCTCCGCGACAGCCGGGTCGGTGGTTTCGCCAAACTGGCTCAAGACCCGCTCGCAGTGCTTCCGGTAGGCGCCCAAATCTCCGGTTTGAACCAGCAGCGGCGCCAGACAATGATAGGCAAGATGATTGGTGGGATCTGCAGTAATTGACCGGGTGAAGTTCCTGATGGCCGCCGGCCATTCACCGCGCCGGCCATAAATCTCGCCAAGAGCGTTATAGATGATGGAACTTTCCGGGATCGTTAGTGGAACCTCGCTCATCACCTCCTCCGCTTTGTCGAACAGGCCTTGGCTCATAAGCCGCCCAGCGGCGGTGAATTTATCGGTGATCGGGCCCATTTCGCGCATGTGTTTCTCGAGCGCCAACCCCTTCTCCGCCTGCTCGCGCAACTCCGCCTGCCGCCGCTCGGCGGCGACGGCCCGCTGGAGCGCCACTCTTTCGCTCCGCAGTGCGTGTCTCTCCTGGATAAACAAATAAAGGGACAAGCCAAGGCCAAGAACCAAGGCGGCGACGACGGCAGTCCCAGCGGCGAAAGCGGTTTTGTTGCGGCGCACCCATTTCTGAAACCGATACAGACCGCTCGGTGGCCGAGCTTCGATGGGTTCATTCTTGAGGAAACGATGAACATCCAGCGCCAGGCCGCTGGCGGATTCGAACCGGCGCGTCCGATCCTTCTCCAGCGCTTTCATCACGATCCAATCCAGGTCGCCGCGGATGAAATGGACCAGCTTGGGCGGCTCTGCGCTCT
>WNGL01004211.1_pt1 | contig 29812 bp, 40 predicted proteins | sample 5400591 | NCBI WGS metagenome assembly WNGL01 (sample SAMN13153377, study PRJNA577476) | soil metagenome | isolation source: 80 cm soil or saprolite under Garry oak tree replicate 1 | place: USA:California | collected 2016-06-15 | reverse complement strand
CAGTCCGCGGTGGCTTGACCGTACCTCGCGCCTGACCGTGGCCTGGCAGGACCTCGGCGGCTGAGGCAGGCGCCCGGTCCGTTCGGAAGATATTGGTGCCGAACGGGCCGGGTCATCCGCCCTGGTGCGATGAATTCCGGGGCCCTCGCCGGTATGTACCGGTGAGCCTGTCACAGGCTATGGGGAATGCAAGCGATGAGGAGAGAGCCATGACCGAGACCCGACCGCACGACGTGGCCGCCATTAAGGGCGTCCTGGAAAGCCACAACAAGGCCTGGGACGCCGGCGACGCCGCCGGGGCATCAGCCGGAATTCGGTGTTCCAGGGCTCCGAGGTCTTCGCGGCTTTCGGTCTGGCGGCTGCGTTCCGTTAGTGCCGGTTCGGGCGGGGAGCGGCGATGATGTCTGAGCGAAGACGGCTGAGTGGATCATCCCGTGGCCTGGACGGCCTGGAGGATGACGCTGGTCACGACCGGCGCCTCGGAGATGAGGGACAGGTGCCCGGCGTCGACGTCGGTGATGCGGGCGCCCGCGCGCTTGGCCATGAATGTCAGCTGCGCGGGCGGGATGACCTGGTCTCCCGTCCCGATCACGGCCCAGGACGGGATGGTCTTCCAGGCCGGGGGCCCGGACTGCTCGGTGAACGCGCTGGCCGCGAGCGGCCGCTGGGTGGCCGCGATGACCGCGAGGGCACCGGGTTGAAGGCCTCGTTGCCCAGGCAGGATCCGGGCTCCGCGCTGGCCAGGCCGCCGATGGTATCGCCCTCATCGGGAATGAAGGCGTCCACGTACACCAGGGCCCTGACCCCGGGGGCACCGACGGCGGCGTTGGTGATGACCGCCCCGCCGTAGGAGTGCCCGACCAGGACGACCGGCTGCCCCTGGAGCGCCGCGTTCTGGGTCAGGAACTGGTGCAGGTAGGCGGAGTCCTGCGGCAGGCCGCGCAGCGGGTTGGGCGGCGCGTACACGGTGAAGCCGCGATGCTGCAGCTCGGGGATGACGCTGTTCCAGCTCGAGGCATCCGCCCAGGCGCCGTGGACAAGTACGATCGCGGGCTGACTGAGTGACATGAGTGTTTCCTTTCCTCGGTGTGGTCACTAGCACCACTGTCGCGCCCGGCCGCCGGGATCGCCTCCGTAGGAATCCCTAGCGCGTCCCCCGGGGACACCAGCGCAGCCAGGGGATCGGCCCTGGGGACTTCCACGGATGCGAGCGCCGTGCCACCGGAGGGACGCTGCGTGGGAACCCCATCCGAAACGAAGCCGGAAGGAAATCAGATGAAGATCGTCGTAATCGGCGGAACCGGCCTGATCGGGTCGAAACTCGTCACCAAGCTGCGTGCGGACGGCCACGACCCGCTGGCGGCATCGCCAGATACGGGCGTGGACATCATCACCGGCAAGGGACTGGCCGAAGCGCTCGCGGGCGCCCACGTCGTGGTCGACGTGTCGAACGCGCCCAACTGGGGTGACGCGGAGGTGATGGACTTCTTCCAGACCTCAGCGCGCAACATCCTCGCCGCCGAGACCGCCGCCGGGACCGGCCACCACGTGGCGCTCTCGGTCGTCGGCACCGAACGGCTGCAGGGCAGCGGTTATTTCCGCGCCAAGCTCGCCCAGGAGGAAGCAATCAAGGCCGCGGCCATCCCCAGCACGATCCTGCGCGCCACGCAGTTCTTCGAGTTCATCGGTCGCATCGCCGATTCCAGCACCCACGACGGGACGGTTGCGCTGCCACCCCTCCGTTTCCAGCCCGAAGCGGCCGACGACGTCGCCGCCGCCCTGGCCGACATCGCCGAGGGCGCGCCGGTCAACGGCACCGTCGAGCTGGCCGGCCCGGAACGGTTCCGGCTGGACGAGCTCGTCCGGCGCTTCCTCGCCGCGACCAACGATCCGCGGCACGTCGTGACCGATGTCCACGCGCCCTACTACGGCCTGGAAGTCACGGATGAGCGCGTCCTCATCCCCGGCGACAACTCCCTCATCGGCGCGACCCGCTTCGCGGACTGGCTCAGCCATTCCGCGCCGGCGACCCCCCGTTCATACCAGCCCGAAGGAGCCTCCTCATGAACCCCATCAGCACCCCAGCCGGCGGCAGCGCCTTCCTGCAGGAACTCGAGCTCGACGTCTGTACGGAGCTGGCCCTGGCCGAGAGTGGCCCGCCGGAGGAGGAGGCCGTCAGCCTGCCAATCGAGGAATGGCTGTCCGATCCGGAGGATGACCAGCGCTACGAAGCCGGCCTCCAGAACCTTCTCGGCGCCGTCGAGGCCATGCGGCGCACCGAGACGGAAGGGTAGTGAGCGATGCAGGTCACTCGAGAGCACGTGGTCCGCATGCTGCGGATAGCGGCGCTGCCGGAACTCGCCGAGGAGGTGCACCGGGTGCTACCTGACCCCGTCGAGTACAACTACGTGGAACGCTTTCTTGCCCAGTACGGCATTACCAAAGATGGGTTGATCAGCCGCCGGGGAGGAAGCCCGTAACCTATGACGGGTCCGCCCGGGCCTGCCCGCTAGCACGCCATCGGAGAAGCTGCCTTCATCGCCCGCCGCACCAACTGCGAGAATTGAGGTGATGCCGCCCCTTATCGGCGGCTCCTAGCTCGTGCCGGCCAGGGCGGAGGAGGGCAGAGGGATTAGCGCGTTGCTGGGCCGGGCGGTGGAGACGGGCGCGCTGGAGGGCGTGCTGGCGGCGGTCCGGGACGGGCTGAGCGGGGTTCTGGTGCTGCGGGGTGAGGCTGGCGTCGGCAAGACGTCACTGCTGGACTGGGCGGCCGGACAGGCCGATGAGATGCAGGTAGCCCGGGTAGCCGGTGCAGAGGCCGAGATGGACATGGGTTTCGCCGGCCTGCATCAGTTGCTTATCCCGTTCCTGGGCGGTTTCGAGGGACTTCCCGCGCCACAGCGGCAGGCCCTCGGGTCGGCGTTCGGGCTGGTGGCCGGCCCGCCGCCGGACCGGTTCCTGGTCGGCATGGCGGCTCTGACGGTGCTGACCGACGCGGCCGCCGCGCGCCCGGTGCTGTGCCTGATCGATGACGCGCAGTGGCTGAATCAGGTGTCGATCGAAGTGCTCGGATTCGTCGCCCGGCGGCTGTACGCAGACCGGGTGGGCATGGTGTTCGCCGCCCGTGAGGGGGAGGGACGGGCGGTGGTGCTGGCGGGACTGCCGGAGCTGACAGTCGGCGGGCTGGGAGAAGAGGCAGCGCAGGAGCTGCTGGCGACGTCGGCGGGCGCGCGGGTCGATCGGCAGGTGAGTGGGCGCATCGTGGCCGACACGGCGGGTAACCCGCTGGCGCTGGTCGAGCTGGCCGCGGAGCTGACCGCCGCCGAACTGTCGGGGGCGGAGCCGCTGGACTGGCCGCTGCGGTTCGAGGGCCGTCTGGACGAGCTTTACCGGTCCCGGGTGCGGGCGCTCCCCGGCGGCACGCAGACGCTGTTGCTACTGGCGGCCGCCGACCCGACCGGGGAGCCCGCGCTGATCTGGAACGCGGCCAGGAACCTGGGGATCGATCCCGAGACGGGCCAGGCTGCGGGAGTGGAGCGGCTGGTGTCCTGGGAGCCACGGGTACGGTTCCGCCATCCGCTGATCCGGTCGGCGGTGTACTACGCCGCTCCGGCCGCGGCGCGGCGCGGCGCGCACCAGGCCCTGGCCGAGGTCACCGATCCGGAGGTTGATCCGGACCGGCGGGCCTGGCACCTGGCCGAGGCGGCGGCTGGCCCGGATGAGCAGGTGGCCGCGGAGCTGGAACGGTCGGCGGACCGGGCGCGCGGCCGCGGTGGCTGGGGCAGCGGTGCCGCCTTCCTCGAGCGGGCGGCCGCGCTGACCCCGGATGAGGGTCACCAGGCCCGGCGGATGCTGGCGGCCGCCGAGAACCGGCTGGCGGCCGGGGAGGCGCCCGCGGCGCGGGCACTGCTGAGCCTGGCGGCACCGCGCCTGGCCGATGCGCCGGCCCGGGCGAGGGCCAGGCGGCTGGAGGGCCAGAGCTTGTACGCGGCCGGGCAGATGCCCGAGGCTACGTCGGTGCTGCTCGACGCGGCACGGATGTTCCAGCCGTCCGAGACCCGCCTGGCCCGCGACACGCTGCTGGACGCGTTCGTGGCGGCACAGTTCTCAGGCGGGGCCTGGATGGCCGAGTTCCTGCGGGCGGTCCGCTCGGCGCCGATGGTGGCGGACTCCCGAGCGACACTTGCCGACCTGCTGCTGGACGGCTTCGCGGCCGTGGGCGAGCGCCGCTACGCCGATGGCGCCGCGCTGCTTCGCCAGGCCATCGTGCCGCTGGCCGCCGGCCAGCCGACCCCCGACGACGCCTTGCCGCATCTCATGGCCGTAGGCCAGGCCGCCGGCCTGCTGTACGACGACTCGGCCCGGTACCAGATGGAGAAGCGGTGGGTAGCGGAGCTGCGTGGCCGGGGCGCGATGGCGGCGCTGCTTACCGCACTCGGCATCCAGCTCAGCGTCCAGGTACAAGAGGGCCGCTTTGCGGACGCCGAGGCCACGCTGGCGGAGGGACGGGCGCTGTCTGAGGCGACAGGTTACCGGGCCATCCTGGGCGCCTATGCCTGGCAAGAGCTGTGGGCTCTGGCCCGGCAGGGGCGGGAAGCAGATACCCGCCAGCTCGCCGCCCGGATGCTGCGCGAGTACGCCGGGCCGGGCAAAAGGTACGAGGTCTTGAGAGTGCACGGAGCGCTGGCCACGCTCGAGCTAGGCCTGGGTGACTACGCCGCCGCGGTGCACCACGCGCTGGAGGCTCTCCCGCGGGAGAACATACTGGGCTTTGCCGCATTCGCGGATGTGGTCGAGGCCGGAACCAGGTGCGGGGAGCGCGATACCGCGGCTGCTGCCCTCGAGGCCTTCACGCCCTGGGCGCTGGCGAGCGGGACCGACCTGGCCCTGGGCCTGCTGGCTCGCAGCCGGGCGCTGCTTGCCGACGACGACCATGCCGAGGCGGAGTACCGGCTGGCCATCGACCACCTGCAACGCTGCAGGCTCGTCCCGGAGCTGGCCCGGGCGCACCAGGTGTGCGGGGAGTGGCTGCGCCGCCAGCGGCGCCGCCGCGATGCTCGCGACCAGCTCCGCCGCGCCTTCGAGATGTTTGACGAGATGGGCATGACGGCTTTCGCGGGCCGGGCCCGGGCCGAGCTGCGCGCTACCGGCGAGCGGGCCCGCCCGCGCAGCCTCGGGACCCCGGAGGTGCTCACGGCGCAGGAGGCGCAGATCGCCCGGCTGGCCGCCGAGCGCCTGTCCAACCGGGAGATCGCCGGCCAGCTGTTCATCAGCGCCCGCACCGTCGAGTACCACCTGCACAAGGTCTTCCGCAAGCTCGACGTCACCAGCCGGGTACAGCTCGCCCGGACCTTCGCGGATCACAAGCAGACCCCCGCATGGCAGGACTGACGATCGGCTTGCCCGGCCCGGGACACCTGCGCCCCGCTACGGCGAGAAGGCCTCGACCGATAGCCGGTCCGCGTCCAGCATGTTCCGGGGAGCCGACGCCTAGGCCCGGTCGCCGGCCTGGCCAGTGTGGAAGATTGGCCATCCGATCTCGGTGCGCCACTGAGCCTCGTCCCGGGTCTCGTGGGGACCGATCACGTAGTACTCGCGGATGGGTCCTTCGACAGCGAGGGCATGATCGGTCACGTAGGTGGCGAGCGATCCGTACGCCAGGTCCACGTCGGTGTGGCCGCCGGCATGCACGGTGACGGCGAGCTCGACTTCGGGTACCACCAGTGCGCTTACTCGCCCGGTCGCCCGCACCGGTTCGCCGCAGGGCACGAAGGCGGTGGCCTGGCCCCGTTCGTAGGAGAACAGGTCGTTGGCGTAGATGCCGCCTGCGGGGCCGGCAGGCGTGATCTTGTGAGCGGCCAGGAGGGCATGCAGTTCGCCGAGCGCGCCCTGGTACCAGGCGCTGGCCTCCTTGGCGTCGATGACCTCGCTCACGGCAGCCGCGGGCGTGGCCGGTATCCGGCGGTGCTCGATAGCGACCGGTGTCGCGCCGGCCGGCGGTTCGAGGAGGTCGCGGAGTGACGCGGCGGCTTGCTGAGTACGCGCCAGGGTCGTCTCGAGGCGGCGGAGGTGACCGGCGATGAGCTCGTTACGAGCGGCCAGGTCTGGGGTGGTGATGACGGCGTGAATCTCTTCCAGCGGCATATCGAGCGAGCGGAACCGGCGGATGACCTGGGCGGTCGGGATCTGGTCGGTGCCATACCGGCGGTGTCCGGTGTCGGGGTCCACATAGGCAGGTTCCAGCAGGCCGATGCGGTGGTAGTGGCGCAGCGTCTTGATGTTCAAGTGCGTTGCGCGGGAGAAGTCCCCGATGGCCAGTGATGACTGCATAACCCCAGTATCAGATCTCCCCCCGGGGGAGATACAAGCGCCGATCCGGGTCTTGCACCTCCCGCGAGGGCATGTCAGAGGCTTCTTACAGCGGCGGTCAACCGGGGCCGCCGGCTTGAAAGGAGCAAGACCATGTCCGCGTCCCTTCCCCCCGTCGTCGCCGGCTATCTCGCTGCCGTCAACGCCTTCGATGTCGACGCCATCGTGGCGGCCTTCGCCCCCGACGCCTATGTCAACGACGCGCGCCGCGAGATCCGCGGTGTGGACGCCATCCGGCGCTGGGTCGAAAAGGAGATGGTCGGGGACCACGTCACGATGGAACCGCTCGAGGTCGTCGACCACTACGGCGACACCATCGTGCGATCTCGCTACGACGGTACCTACGACAAGACCAACCTCCCCGGCGAGCTGGTGATGTCGGACTACTTCAGCGTCCGCGACGGGAAGATCGTCAGCCTCGCCGTGATCCGCAACCAGCCGTCCCCGTACTGACCGGCGCGCCGGGCCCTGGTCCCTGTAGTCCGGGGACTGGGTCTCGGCGAACGTGCCGTCGGCGTGCAGGTGCCAGGTGAAGGTGATGTCCTTTTCCCAGTCACTGCCGTACTGGCCGCCTATCTGCAGGACTGAACGGGCCGTTGGCGGTTGTTATTTTGGAGGCGTGAGTGTGCTCGATCGGTTCCGTCTTGACGGCCGGGTCGCTGTGGTCACCGGCGCCGGGCGAGGCATCGGGGCAGCCACGGCCGTCGCGCTGGCTGAGGCCGGGGCCGATGTCGTCATTACCGCCCGCACTCCTGATCAGCTGGGAGCGACCGCGACCGCGATCGAGGCGGCCGGGCGGGCCGCGCACGTCGTGGTAGCTGATCTCAGCGACACCGCTCAGGCGGCCCGGCTGAGCGGTGCGGCTCGCGAGGCGTTCGGCCGCCTGGACGTGGTCGTCAACAACGTCGGGGGAGCCATCCCGCGGCCGTTCCTCGACACCACGACCGAGGCACTCGAAGAGGCTTTCCGTTTCAACGTCTCGACCGCCCACGCACTGATCACGGCGGCGATCCCGTTGATGCTCGACAACGGCGGCGGCTCGGTGATCAACATCTCCAGCGTAATGGCGCTGATCTCCGGCCGGGGCTTCTTGTCTTACGGGACGGCCAAGGGGGCGCTCGCCCGCTATACCGAGCTCGCCGCGCAGGACCTGGCCCCGCGTATCCGGGTCAATGCCATCGCCGCCGGCACCATCGCCACGGCAGCCACCGAGGTGATTACCGCGGACGCGGGACTCAGGTCGCGGGTTGAGGCGGCCACGCCGCTGCGTCGGCTGGGCACCGTGGATGACGTGGCCGCCGCCGTGTTGTACCTGGCCTCGCCCGCCAGTGCCTACCTCACCGGGACCGTGCTGGAAGTGCACGGCGGGCTGCAGGCACCAAATACCCAGCAGCCGCTCCCGGATCTCTAGAACCACGACCCGCACGCGCCGGGCCGCTGGAACGCCATGAAACCCCGGATCCAGTGCGTTCTGACGCAGTGATAGCCCGGTTCCACCCGCAACGGCTTCGGGACCGACTTCGGGCGATGGCGTCGTGGATGAAAGAGCTCGCGCCAGCGCCTCACGGTACGCGTCTGTGCACATGGGCTATGAGTGCAATCGCCGGGCGGCTCAGCGCACTTCCTGGATGCGGACCAGGTTGCCCGCGGGATCGCGGAAGGCGCAGTCGCGAAATCCGTACGGCTGCTCGACCGGCTCCTGGACGACCTCGGCGTTGCTGGCCTGCACCCGCTCGAAGGTATCGTCGAGGTCCTTGGTGGCCAGGAGGATCCAGCCGTAAGTGCCCTTGGCCATCATTTCGGCGATGGTGCGGCGCTCGTCGTCGGTGAAGCCGGGGCCGACGGCCGGCGGGGCCAGGAGGATGGACGTGCTGGGCTGGCCGGCCGGGCCGACCGTGATCCAGCGCATCGTGCCCTTTCCGACATCGGTGCGGACCTCGAAGCCGAGGATGTCGCGATAGAAGGCCAGCGAGGCGTCCGGGTCGTCGTGCGGGAGGACGCTCGCGTGAATGGTGATGTCCATGCCCTTCAGGCTAGCTGCGGGTCGATGACCGGCGCTTCTTGATTCCTGACCGGCTTGGTCACCTGTTTGGCCACGCACGGCGGCATCCCCGCCGTCGCGCCGGCTGCCTGGCTCCGGTAGGTGCTGGGCGGCATGCCGACCAGTTCGGTGAAGCGAGTGCTGAAGGTGCCCAGCGACGCGCAGCCGACCGCGAAGCAGACCTCGGTGACGCTGAGGTCGCCACGACGCAGCAGCGCCATCGCGCGCTCGATGCGCCGCGTCATCAGGTAGGAGTACGGCGACTCGCCGTAGGCAGCCTTGAACTCGCGGCTGAGGTGCCCGGCCGACATGTGCGCGCCGCGGGCGAGCGCCTCGACGTCCAGCGGCTGCGCGTACTCCCGGTCGATCCGGTCGCGGACGCGGCGCAGCCGCGCGAGGTCGCGCAGGTGCTGCACCTCGGCGGCTCTGCTCGTCACACGCAACATCGTATCTACCAGGCCGGCGCCCGCCCGATCAGCGTCATCTGCAGTATGCCACCGGGCGCGGCGGGTAGGCGGGGCAGGAGATCGAGCACAAAGGAGGCAACAGATGACACTCTCAGGCGGTATCTACCGGGTGTCGCTGATCACCGGTGCGTCCTCGGGGCTCGGGCTGGCGCTGGCTGAAGCGGCCCTCGGCCGCGGCGACCGGGTGATCGCTACCGCCCGCGATCCCCAGCGGCTTGACGAGCTCGCCGAGCGCTACCCCGGCCAGGCCATCGCGGCCCGCCTGGATGTGAGGGATGCAGATGAGGCCCGCGCGGCCGTAGGCGATGGGCTGGCCGCGTTCGGCCGGCTCGACATCGTGGTCAACAACGCCGGGTACGGGCTGCTCGGCGCCCTGGAAGAGAGGAGCTTCGCCGCGAGTTCGAGACCAACGTGTTCGGTGCGCTGAACGTGACCCGCGCCGCGCTGCCCCAGCTGCGCCGACGGCGCAGCGGTCACATCGTGCAGATCTCCTCGCTGGAGGGCATCGCGCACCTCGGGATCAAAGTCACGATCGTGGAACCGGGCCCGCTTCGAACCGACTTCGCCGCGGGCGCGGTCGCCCGGCCACCCCACAGCGGCGACTACGCCGACAGCGTCGGCAAGGCCCTGGAATGGTTTGAAGGACTGTCAGGACGCCAGCCCAACGACCCGTCCCGGGTCGCCGCCGCCATCATCGAGGCGGTCACCTCCGCGGAACCTCCGCTCCGCCTGGCCCTGGGCACGGAGGCGGTGCAGGCCATCCGAGAAAAGCTCAGCAGTCAGCGGCGGGACCTGGATGCCTGGGAACGCCTCAGTGCCTCCACGGCCATGACAGTCTGAGCACGGTGCCTGGATCCGCACCACGTCGACATACCACTCGTCAATCCAGCCGAAGGGCTCGTAGATCAGCTGAACACCCTCGTCAAGCAACCAGAAGATACGGCGCGGACCCCGGTGCGCGCCTGCCCGTCGTGCATCCTCCAGGCCACCGCGACCGACTCAGCCTGCGGGGCAGGAACGCCGTTCACCTGACCGGTCCCTTCACTATGCCGGGCGTACCATTTCGGCATGCGCCCGATTTGAAGGGAGGCGGCCATGGTCGCGGCGACAGATATCGGCTTCGCGAGGATGCGGGTCAGCAAGGTTGTCGCGCTCAACGACGGGGACGGCATCTGCGAGTTCGTGGTGCTGAACGAACTGGACGGCGACCGCCACCTGGTGATCCAGATCGGGAGTGCCGAGGCGTTCGCCCTGGCGGCCAGCCTGGGTGAGGTAGCGTGGGGCCGCCCGATGACCTATCAGTTCATGGCGGAGCTGGTCCGGAGCCTCGGCGGGCGCATCCGCGAAATCCGGCTCGACGCCCTGGTCTCGGGTGCCTACGCCGCCACCGTGGAGGCCGAAGGACCGCACGGCGTCGAGTTGGTGGATGCCCGGTCCAGCGACGCCCTGAATCTCGCCGTCCTGGTAGGCGCGCCGATCGTCGTTGCCCTGGAGATGCTAGACGACAGCGACAAGCGCCAGGAGGGTGACTCGGCTGAGGCGGTCCTGATGCGGCGAGCTCTGACCACTCCCCCAATGACGATCACGAGAGCAGAGCCGTGATCTTCATCGTCATCAGCATCGATACCCGCCCGGAAAAGCGGGACGACTTCCTGGCCGGCACTACCCGCTACTGCGATCAGGTTCGCGCGGAGCCCGGCAACTTGCGCTTCACCTGCTCCGAGGATGGGCCTGGGCGATTGCGGCGCGATAGGCCGCGATCGTGGCCGGGAGGGTTCGCAGCTCCTCGTTCCGGGCGCGGGCCGCCTCCGCCAGCGAACCAGGGATGCTCGTCATTGCGTCCGGTGGAACGGCTTCCAACGCCCGTTCGGCCTCATCGAGCCACACCTGGGCCCATCGAGATCGCCCCCGGATGACATCGTCCGGCAGGGCGCGCAACCACTCCCGATCACCGCGCATCCTTAATAACCGCGACCATTATTAACGCCACGATAGTGCGCGGGCAAGCTATTCTCGGCGAGAATAAACCATCACCGGGTATGCCCTATATCCGGTGATGGTATCGGCTGCGGAGCCGTAAACCGGGGGCGGGTATCAGCGTCCCGAGCAGGATCAATACCCGAAGGAATCGGCGAATACCGAACCGGATCAGTTAAGCGTTAATGGCATTGAATACCGCATCAGATTGGCATCGAGCCGACGGGGCGAGGGGCGAAGCCGCGCAGGCGCAGGCTGTTCCAGACGACGAAGACCGACCAGCGCAGCGCTACGATGACGATCGTGTCCACTCGCTGTATTGCTGTCACCGGGATGACCTGCGACCACTGCGCCAGTGCCGTACGGGCTGAGATCAGCAAGCTCCCCGGCGTCACTGCGGTCGACGTCGACGTCACCGCGGGCACCGTCCGCGTATGCGGTGACCCGCTACCCGGTGACGCCCCGCTGCGCGAGGCCGTCGAGGAAGCCGGATACGAGTTCAGCAGTGGATAGAGGCGCCGTCGCCGCCAACCTGGCGTCCTTCCGGCGCATCGGAATAGCGCGACCCGGCCTGCGGGCCGCGTCGGTGGCGGTGTGCGTCCTCCTGCGGCAGGACGTGCCCTGCCTTCTGATCACCAGGCGAGCAGCCGGCCTGCGGAATCACTCCGGACAATGGGCGCTGCCCGGCGGAAGCCGGGAGCCGGGCGAATCGGCCGGGGAAGCGGCGCTGAGGGAACTGCGCGAGGAAACGGGCGTGGCGGCCGAGGCGGGCGATGTCCTGGGAACGCTCGATGACTACGCCACGCGGTCCGGCTTCCTCATCACTCCCGTGGTGGTGTGGGGCGGCCCGGTGGGCACGCTCGTCAGGCAGTCGTCGGAGGTGGCCCGGATCCACGTGATCCCGCTGGCCGACTTCGACCGCCCGCCGCAGCTCCTGCGCATCACGGAGTCGCCCGCGCCGGTCCTTCGCCTAGCGCTGCTGGGCGGCTATGTGTACGCTCCGACCGCCGCCATCATCCATCAGTTCTGCCAGCTGGCGCTGCACGGCCTGGTCACCCGGGTGGCCCACTTCGAGCAGCCCGTATTCGCCTGGCGCTGACACCCTGCAGGATTAAACATTGTGGCTGTGAACCGGATGCCAGCCGCCGACGTCGAGGTGTCGGCGGATCTAGTGCGGCGGCTGCTCGCCGATCAGCATCCTGACCTCGCGCGCCTGCCCGTAGAGTTCCTCGCGAACGGCTGGGACAACGAGCTGTACCGGGTCGGGGACGGACTGGTGGCGCGGCTGCCGCGCCGCGCCCTTGGCGCGCAGATCATCACGAACGAGCAGCGCTGGCTGCCCGGGCTCGCCGCCAGGCTGCCCCTGCCCATCCCGCGTCCGGAACGGACCGGGGTACCCGCCTGCGGCTACCCCTACTCCTGGAGCGTGGTGCCTTACCTGCCGGGCGTGCCCGCGGCACAGGCCAGCTCCTTCGACCCGGCGGCAGCCGCGGCCGCCGTCGGCGGGTTCCTCGGCGCGCTGCACGTCCCCGCCCCGGCGGACGCGCCAGCCAACCCGTTCCGCGGCGTCCCGCTGGCCGAGCGCGCCGGTATCTTCGCGGCCAGCCTCGCCCTGATCGGCGGGCAGGTCGACCGGGACGCGGTGCTGCGCGCGTGGGTCGCGGCGCTCACGGCCCCCGGCTACGACGGCCCGCCCGTCTGGCTGCACGGCGACCTGCACCCGGCGAACATCCTGGTGAACGACGGCCAGGTCAGCGGCGTGATCGACTTCGGCGACATCACCGCGGGCGATCCGGCCAGCGACCTGTCGGTGGCCTGGATGCTGCTCCCGCCCGGCTTTCATGCCAGCTTCTGGTCGGCCTACCAGGCGGCCGGCGGGCGGGTCGGCGACGCCTTGCGGGCGCGGGCCAGGGGCTGGGCGCTGAACCTAGCGATCGTGTTCCTGGCCCACTCCGAAGACAATCCCGTACTCCTGCAAACCGGCCGCCGCACCCTCAGCGCCGTGCTGCGCCGCTAGGCGGCGTACTGGGTGGGGGTGGTGGTGTAGGTGCGTCCGGCGGGAGTGTGCCAGACCAGGACGCCCGGTTCGGGTTGCTCCAGCCGCCAGCCCTCGGCTTGCTTGCAGCGATGGTGGTGCCGACATAGCGGGGCCAGATTGCACTCGCACGTCCGGCCGCCTTGGTGGTGGGGGTCGGTGTGGTCCAGGTCGCAACTCGCGGCGCGGCGGGCGCAGCCTGGCGCAGTGCAGGTCGCGTTGCGGGCCCTGACCAGGTGCTGGAGTTTACGGCTGGGCCGGTAGCGGTGCTCGGCCCCGGCATGCTGGCACGGTCCGCGGATGACCGGGGTGAGTTTCCTGATGTTCAAGAACTCAAGGAGGCCGCGGAGGGTCATGGCTCCCGGTGGTCCCTGTCCCGGTGGCCACCGGCGGGACCGGGCCCCGCAGCCGTGAGCGGCCGCGGTCCCGTCGGGATTCAGGACGGTCACGCACCACCTGCTGGCCGGGTGCCCGGCGGCCGCGGCTACTAGGTCACGGGTGTCGGCGTGATCCACGATCCCGAACCCGGCCACGTGACCGGGCGGCCCGCAGTCGCCGCCCAGCGCGGTGTGCGGCACGGTGATGGTGATCATCGTGCCGACGCTGGGGCCCGCATCGGCGCCGGGACTGTTAGCGCTGGGATCGTCCTGCGGGACGAGGGCACGCCGTGAGTCGCGTTCTTGCAGCAGGTCGAGGGTGGCGCGGACCTTCAGCTCTTCCCAGGTGCCGGGGACGCCGGCGTCGCGGAGAGCGCGGGCACGATCCTCGACATGCTGCATGGAGGCCAGCACCTCCGCCGATGGCATCTCCCGGCCGGTAATCCCGGCGTTGCCGGACTCCTCCCGGAACGCCCGCACCCGTGCTGTCCGCCGCGCCTTCTCCTTCCGCTTGCGCACCGCTTCGGCGTCGAGCTTGAGCACCAGCCTGGTCGCGGCCCGGCGGAGTTCCCCGTAGGTCTTGGACTGCGCCGCCTTGGCGAGTTCCTCATCCGCGATGGCGGCGTCTTCGTCGGACAGGATGCCGGTGACCTCTTCGATGATCTTGACGTGCACCGGGTGCAGTTTTCCCGCGCCGAGCGCGGCGAAGGTGACCGGCAGCCGCCTTTTCACGGTGCGGGCGTAGTCGATCTCCCCGGCCGCCGACAGCCAGGTCACGTTGAACGCGGCCGCGACCTCATCGGCGGCGAAGTCCTGCCGTCGCGGGCGGGACGCGAGCTCGGCCAGCGCGGCCATCTTGGCCCACGCCATCCGTGACTCCATCCGGCGGGTACCCGAAAGGAACCCGATCAGCTGGTCATCGGACAGCCCCGCCAGCCCTTTCCCGTCGTCCCCGGCCACCGCGCCCAGGACCATGGCCAGCAGCGGGCCCGGCGCCATGGTGTCGGCCCGGCCGTCCTCGGCGAACCCTTCCAGGGTCAGCTCCTCGGCCGGCAGGGTGACGTACAGCCCTTGCTGGATGCCTTCTTCCGCGTCCCCGGGCAGCCCGGAGCCCTGCGGCTCGTCGGGCTCGAAGGACAGCGCAGCAGACATGACTCACCTGGCCGGCTAAGGAAAGGGGTTCTGCGGAGATTTCCGCTAAGAACAACCTATCACCTAACAAGATCGACAACTAGTATTTATCGAACTGAATTTCAAGATCTTTAGACCAGCGTGGGTCGGCGGGTGGTAGTCACCCGGCCCGTTCGGTCCGATCTCGGGTGCTGGCGCGGGTAGTGCCGGGACGGCGCGCGAGCCGGGCCGCATAAGCTCGGGCGGAAGCAACCAGGAAAGGGGGGCCATGGACATCCAGAGGCCCGAGATCGATTTCCCCGGCGGCGAACCGTCCGCCGAACTGAAGATCACCGACATCTGGGAGGGCGATGGCGGCGAGGCGAAGCCCGGCGACACCGTCCAGGTCCACTACGTCGGGGTCGCCTACTCCACCGGCGAAGAATTCGACGCGAGCTGGAATCGGGGCGATCCCCTGCAGTTCAAGCTCGGCGCCGGGCAGGTCATCGCCGGCTGGGACCAGGGCGTCCAGGGCATGAAGGTCGGCGGCCGCCGCCAGCTGATCATCCCCCCCGACCTGGCCTACGGCGACCGCGGCGCCGGGCAGCGGATCGCGCCGGGCGAAACCCTCATCTTCGTCTGCGACCTGGTCTCGATCTGACGCTCAGTCAATGCAGGTTTTCCTTGAGACGGACCGGTTGGTGCTACGGCGGTTCACCAGTGCCGACGCGGACGACCTGGTGAGCCTGGATGCCGATCCCGATGTCATGCGCTTCGTCACCGGCGGGATACCCACATCCCGCGAGGAGATCGAGAATGAGGTCCTGCCCGCGTTCCTCGGTTATTACCAGCGGTGGGAGGGCTATGGATTCTGGGCGGTCATCGAGAAGGAAACCGGGGAATTCCTGGGGTGGTTCCATTTCCGGCCACTTGAGGGTGGCGCTCCAGGCGAGATCGACCTCGGTTACCGGCTGCGCAAGTCAGCCTGGGGCAATGGGTACGCCACCGAGGGGTGCCGCGCGCTGATCCGCAAGGGCTTCACCGAGTTCGGAGTGCAGCGCGTGGTCGCGCAGGCGATGGCGGTCAACCAGGCTTCGCGGCGGGTGATGGAGAAGGCGGGCCTGAAGCTGGTGCGGACCTTCCATCAGCCCTGGCCGTATTCCATCGATGGCGACCAGTTCGGTGACGTGGAATACGCGCTGGACAGGACCGGATGGCAGCTGCTAGGGGATCAGCCCTAGTTCCCGCGCCCTGGTGACGGCCTCGGTGCGGTTGGCCGCGCCGAGCTTGCCCAGCAGGTGGCTGACATGCTTCTTGACGGTGTCGAGGGTGACGACGAGCTCGCCCGCGATGGCCTGGTTCGACTTGCCTGCCGCCAGCATCTGGAGCACCTCGAGCTCGCGGCTGGTCAGCGGGGCGGGACCGGACCAGATCAGCCGGCAGCGGGGCGAACCAGTGCTGAACCGTCGCTGCTTCGCCGCGCAGGCTCATGAGGTGAAGAACTCCACCAGGACCGGGGCGAGCGCGCCCGGGTTCACCTCATGCGTCTGACCCTCCAGCGTCCGCAGCTGGCCCTGCGGGATCGCCTGGCTCAGCACCCGGGCCGCGTCGGGCATGAACGGAAGGCTCGCGTCGCCCGCCATCACGAGGGCGGGTACCGAGACACGTGCGGCCAGCCCGGTCGGCACCGACCAGGGCTCGCCCAGGATGGCGGCGTGGTCGTAGGCCAGCGTCGGCGCGACGGCTTCCATACCCGGCCAGAACGGCGCGCGGCGCATTCCGTCGACCTGCTCGGCGGGCGTGCCGACGAACCGCAGGAACAGGGCCACCGCGTCGCCCCGGCGGCCTTCGGCCAGGGCCTGCTTCAGCTGCCTGAGGTACTGGCTCCAGGGCTCCTGCGCGTCAGGGTCGTTGTTGTAGGGGGGCTCGTACAGGGCGATCTTGCTGACCTTGCCGCCGAGTCTTATGGCCGCCCGCATAGCCAGGGGCCCGCCGGACGAGTGGCCGTAGAGGAACGCCGGGCCGCCGGCGCGGTCGATCAGCGCCTCGATGTCGTCGATCTCCCGGTCGACCGCGTAGGGCAGCGTGTCCCCGCTCTCGCCGCGGCCGCGCCGGTCAAAACCGTAGACCGTGAAGTGCGGCGCGAGCAGCTTGGCCAGCTCCTGCCCGGAGCCGGACGAACGCACGGTCAGCGCGCCGTCGACTAGGATCAGGGCCGGTCCCCCGCCCTGCTCGTGGTAAGCGATCCTCGTGCCGTCGCGTGAGCTGAGTGTGTTCATGTCATCAGTGTGGCCGCTCCGAGGTGCGCCAGCCTGCGCCTGCCGCTCCTGGTAGCGCCACTACCTGGCAGCTAACCAGCGGGCTGTGGGATCCTGGGCTCGTCATGGGTTCTGCGCCGGGCGATCAGCAGGCCGGCCCGCCCCGCGGTGCGGTGCGGGACCGGCGCCGCGAGCTGGGCGCGTTCCTCCGCTCGCGCCGCGCCCGGCTGCGCCCGGCCGAGGTGGGGCTTCCCGATTGGGGGGTGCGGCGGGTCCCTGGTCTGCGCCGGGAAGAGGTCGCCCAGCTCGCCAACGTCGGTTTGACCTGGTACACGTGGCTGGAGCAGGGCCGCCAGGCCCGGCCCTCGGCCAGTGTGCTGACGGCGATCGCGGATGCGCTCCGGCTGGATGCCCACGAGCGCGAGCACCTGTTCGCACTCGCCCGCGACCCCGACGACCAAGCCCGCGGTCCGGAGGACCACACGAGTGCACTCGCGTCGGCCGGTCCCGGGCTGGACATGCTGGTGCGGGGTTTCGAACCGGCCCCGGCGTACGCCATCTCGGCCCGGTTCGACGTCCTGGCCCACAACCGGCCCGCCCGGCTGCTGTTCGGCGACCTCGGCCGGGGGCCCGGCGGGCCCGCGAACATGCTGCACCTCGGCTTCACCGACCCCCGCTGGCGCACCCTGATCGCCGACTGGGAACACGAGGCCGCCAGGCACGTCGCCATGTACCGGGCCGCGATGACCATCCACCTCGACGACCCGGCCTGGACCGCCCTGCCCGCGCGGCTGGCCCAGCTATCCCCCGACTTTGCCCGGTTCTGGGCCAGCAGCGACGTGGCCGGCCCCGAGCGCAGGCTCAAGCGGTTCCGCCACCCCAGCGCCGGACCGCTGACCCTGCACAGCACGTCCCTGCTCATGGCCGACGACCCGATGATCCGCATCGTGATCCTCTACCCGGCCACCGCGTCGGATGCTGCCAAGCTGGAACGCCTCTCCTAACGAGCTTACTTTGGGGCTATGGATCCGCAGGATGGGCAGGGCGCGAAAGCAGGTATCAGGGACGTCCGGATCCGCGGATCGCGGCTGCTGCTGCGGGCGCTGCAGCCCGGCGAGATCGAGGAGGAATGTGGCTGGCTCGATCTCGCCATCGACCTGGACGGCGTGTCGATCGGGCGCATCCAGACATTCGTGCCGCCAGGCCGGGCGCTTCCCCCGGGAACCTTCGACGTGGGGATCGTTCTGAGGGAAACTGCTCGCAGCAAGGGCTACGGACGCGAAGCGCTCGCGCTGCTCACGAACTGGCTTTTCGAACATGCAGCGGCCGAGGCTGCCGAGGCTTCGACCGATCCCGCTAACGTGGCGATGCGGACGGTCTTCCGGAAAGCCGGCTGGATGCCCGCCGGCTCACTGACCGAGCTGGGCCGTGAGTGGGTCATGTACAGAATTACCCGGCGGGAGTGGGAGGCCTGGCGGCGCCGCCGGGCATGAAGGTCTGCAGCAGGTAGGAGTCAGGACGGGGTGTTCCCGGGGTCGCGATCTGCGAAGGTGCTGGAGAAGCAAGGAGCCAGGCCCGTTCGGTACCGAACGATCTCAGCGCCTCAGACGGTGACGACGACCTTGCCGCGGGCGCGGCCGTGCTGCATGTACCGGATGGCGTCGGGGGCCTGGCTCAGCGGGTAAGTCTTGTCGATGACCGGCGTCACCTGGCCGGACTCGATGAGCTCGGCGAGCACGAGCAGGTCGGCTGCGTTCTCCGAGCACATGACCGCGGCCAGTCGCTGCCCCACGAACCGCGACAGCACGGGTGCCCGCAGGCTGCGGCCAAATCCTCCGAGCCACCGGCCGCCGGTCTCGCCCCCGACGATGACCAGGGTCCCGCGGCGGGCAAGGACGCCGCGAAGCTGCCGGAGCGGGCGGTTCCCGCCGATGTCGATGATCACGTCGTAGCGGTGTGCTCCGTCTGCGATGCCGGCGCGCGTGTAGTCGATCACGTGGTCCGCGCCGATGGACAGGACCAGGTCCACCTTCGTGGTGCTGCACACGCCGGTGACTTCGGCGCCGTAGGCCTTGGCGATCTGCACGGCGAACGTCCCGACGCCGCCCGATGCGCCGATGACCAGGACCTTCTGTCCGGTGTGCACATGCCCGTGGTCGCGGACAGCCTGCAGTGCGGTCAGGGCTGAGATGGACACGGCCGCCGCCTGCACGGCGGCGAGGTTCCCCGGCCGGTGCGCAAGCTTTCCCGGCTGGGCGCATGCGTATCCGGCGAGGGTGCCCTCGGCGATGCCGAACACCTCGTCGCCTACCTGGAACGAGGTCACGTCCTTGCCGATCGCCTCGACGCGGCCTGCGACCTCCCTGCCCCGGATGCGCGTCTTGGGTGCGCGGATCCCGTAACCCGCAAGGCGCACCGGGTAGGGCAGGCCGGTCATGAGGTGCCAGATGCCCCGGTCGACGCCGGCCGCGTGCACGCGCAGCAGCACCTCACCGTCGCCGATGGCCGGCCGTCCGGTTTCCTCCAGCCGCAGCACGTCTCCTGCCTCGCCGTAACGGTCCTGGACGATCGCCTGCATGGTCGTTATCTCCTGCGTCGGCCCGTCGTGCGCTGCTGTCTTCATCATCTCTCCGATGCTCGTTTACTTACGCTGTAAGTATAGTAAGCTTACGGTGTAAGTAAGTCAAGGATGGGAACGCAGATGGCTTCACCGGGCCGACGTGGGGCAGAGCCACGGACCCCGCTGAACCGTGACCGGGTGCTGCTCGCCGCGCTCGCCCTGGCCGACGCCGGCGGGATTGAGTCACTCAGCATGCGCAAGCTCGGCGAGGCTGTCGGGGTCGAGGCGATGTCGCTGTATAACCACGTCCCCAGCAAGGCTGACCTCCTGGACGGGCTCATCGACCTGGTGTTCAGCGAGATCGAGCTGCCGTCCGGCGGCGCCGGCTGGCGGACGGCGATGCGGGAGCGGGCGATCGAGATCCGGGCTGTCCTGTCGCGCCATCGCTGGGCCATCGGCCTGATGGAGTCGCGAACCTCACCGGGTCCGGCGACGCTGCGCCACCACGACGCCGTCCTCGGGTGCCTCCGCCGTGCGGGCTTCCCGGTCGCGCTGGCCGCCCATGCCTACGCAGTCCTGGACAGTTACATCTACGGCTTCGCGCTGCAGGAGGCGAGCCTGCCGTTCGACACCGGCGAGGAGACCGCCGAACTCGCCCAGGCCATGCTGGCGCAGTTCCCCGCCGATCAGTACCCGTATCTCGCCGAGTTCACCTTCGAGCACGTGCGCCAGCCCGGCTACGACTACGGCAGCGAGTACGAGTACGGGCTCGACCTCATCCTCGACGGCCTCGACAGAGCCCTGCGCACTGCCTGATAACGATGACGGCCGGGTCCGCGATGAGCGGGAATCGGCGGAATAGCCAGCATGTGGCGGGAGCGGGCTGCTATCGTCCGGCGTAGCTCACATCGCCACATGCTGGCTGTCACGTGCGTTAACGCCGTGCAGGCAGAGGGAGAGGTCAGCTGGTGCGCCGCCGGTACCCCGCCGAGAGCCGGTTCGCTCTTTCCGGACGCTGGCCTGGCCGCGGACTGCGCAGCTGGGGTGGGGTTGCTGCCGTTGTTATCGCATGCTCGCTGCTGGCCTCGTCGGCCCGGGCCGTGACGCCGGCCGCCCTGGCACGAGATGGCGCGGCTGGCTGGCTTTCCGCCGACTCCTCTACGCCCGTGGCGCAGCTGGAGGACCAGGCGGCCGAGCTGGCCAAGCAGTACCGCGGTCAGCTGGAGGTGCTCAGCGGGGCGGAAACCGACGCCAAGGCGGCCGCCGGCCGGGCGCAGCGGATGGACCGGCAGCTCGCCGCCGCACACGACCAGCTCGCCAGGCTCGCCGCGTCGAGCTATATGGGCAGCGCGCCGGACCAGGCCCTCGCGTTCTTCGCCGGCGGCGACCCGCAGCAGGTGCTCGGCAAGTCCGCGACCATTGAATACCTCGCCCGGCAGCGCGACGCCCGGGAACAGCGCCTGCACCAGCTCACGCTGGCCGCACAGGACGCCCAGCAGGCCGCGCAGGCCAAGGTGGCCAAGCTGCGCCAGATGGTCCAGGCACTGGCGGGCCAGCAGCAGCGGGTCAAGCACCTGCTGGCCCAGTTCCATCCCGAGTCGCCGGTCATCGGGGACAGCATCACGCCCCGCATGCGCGGGGTACGAGACGAGGTCGACCGGAGGTTCGGCCCGTTCTCCGCCATCGGCTGCTACCGGCCCGGCAGCGACGGCGAGCATCCGCTCGGCCGGGCGTGCGACTTCATGCTCAGCACGGGGGGCGTCATGCCGGCCGCCTCGGCGATCCAGAAGGGCTACGACATCGCGGCGTGGGCCCAGGCGAACGCCTCCCGGCTCGGCATCATGTACATCATCTACCGGCAGCGGATCTGGGACGTCCGGATGGCGTCCTCCGGCTGGGTCCCGATGGAGAACCGCGGCAGCATCACGGCGAACCACTACGACCACGTGCACATCTCGGTGTTCTAGAGACCAGACGGTGGCGCCGGCTCGACGAGGAAGCGGTTGGTGAGCACGACCTGGCCGGACGAGGCGGGGTTGCCGTCCTCAGGCTCCCGGGTAACGGTGATCGCGGGGTAGTCGGTCAGGCTGACCGCCGACCACAGCTCGACGGTGCCCGGGCCGCCACGCAGGTGGAAGGTGCCGATGGTGACCAGCCCGCGCGGTCCCTTCATCCAGGCCTGGTAGTAGTAACCCGGCGGCGAGGGCGGCAGCCCCGAGACGTCCAGCTCGATGGCCAGCCCGGAGGGCGTGGCGTGCAGCTTGGCGGTCGCGCTCGCGGCCGGGGCCAGCCGCGTGCCCGCCAGGGCGACGTCGGTGGTCGCGGGTCCGCGGGTGACCACGATGCCGATCACCACCGCGGCGGCAGCCAGCAATGCGACGGCACCGGCCCGGACCGTTCGGCGCATCTGGGTCTGGCGGCGGCGGTCGTCCCTGCCTGCCGCGCGGCCGGTGCCGGCGATGATCTGGTCGAGCAGGCCGGGCGGCGGCTCGGCCCAGCCGTCCGGGTCGGCGAGCAGGCCGCGCAGCCGCCGGGCGGCGTCGGCCGAAGCCGCGTCGGGGGCGTACGGGCCCGGTTCCTGCGCTCCTTGCTCGAGGTACTCGGCGAGCCACTGGTGCGAAGTCATGCGGCGACCTCCGCCAGATGCCCCAGCATCGAGGCCAGCCGCCGGTGCGCCCGGTGCGATCGCGACTTCACCGTGCCGATCGGCATCGCCAGTTGCTGGGCGATCTGGGCGTGGGTGAGGCCCGCGAAGTGCTGGGCCCGGACCACCTCTCGTTCCTCGGCGGGCAGCATGTCCAGGGCAATCCGGATCTGCCAGGCCTCCCAGATGCGCTCCATCGACGGCGGCAGTGCGATCGTCGCATCATCGTTCGGCTCGACCGGCTCCGGCCCGTGGGCGCGGCGGCGGTACAGGTCGATCGCGGCGCGCCGGGCGATCGTGAACAGCCACGGCGCCATCGGGCGGCCCGGCTCCAGCGACCCGCAGGCGCGCCAGGCGTTCAGGAAGGTGACCTGAACGGCGTCCGCGGCCAGTTCCCGGTCACCGAGAACCCGCAGCGCGATCGCGAACACCGCCCCGGAGTAGCGCTCGTAGACGGCACGGAGCCCTTCGGCGCTACCGGTGCGAAAGGCGTCGGCAAGATCATCATCGTCCACTGGACCGGCCTTGCCCTAGCCGGCCAGGTGCGGCGGTGTAGTCATGGTTCCCCCGTGTGCCTGGTGCTGCGCCCAAATTCGTGGCGCTGTCGGAGGAGAACCTACGTCCGCGGCAAATCCCGGCGCACCGGGCGAATCACTGGGTTTTAACCGAACCGGGGGGTCGATCAGCCGCCGGTGGCGTTCGCGGTCCGGATGGCCTCGTCCACGTCCTTCACCAAGGGCTGCACGAGTTCACCGAGACCCACGTCATGCCGTCCCGTCCGACGGCTAGGACGATGATTGGGTGCCGTTGTACCCCTGACAACGGGAATTTGGCCCACGATGATCGGGGGCTGCCGCGTCCGGGCCGGGCACTGGCCAGGGCAGGACCAGGCGCACCCGGCCCGTTCGGTTCAATTGGCCCGAACGGCCTGGGTTCTACCGGGCCACCAGCCCGGGCACTGCGGCTACCGGTGAGAGCGGCCCGGCCGGAACTTGATCCAGGCCAGGACGGCGATGCCCAGCAGCAGCACCCACGGGGAGAACAGGATGTGGACGGCGACGCTGAGGACGATCAGGGCCACGATGGCGATGGCGGCCAGGGCAATGATGGCAAGCATGGTAATCGGTCTCCTTAGAGGTCATCTGCTTGCTTCAAGACTGCCGCCGGCGGTGCCTCCGGTCGATCGGGATCAGCCCGGTTCGCACCCTGATATGCATGCCCGGGGCATCAGGGTCAACCCTTAGAGGCTGTGCACGGCCGCGGCGACCGGGCTGTCTCCGCTGGTCAGCTCCAGCGTCTGGTGCCGGGTGCCCGGGTTGTCGAGCAGGGCGGCGATGACCGCGGCGACGTCGGCGCGGGGAACGGTGCCCGCGGGTACCGGCGGGGGTGCGAGCCGGATCCGGCCAGCGGCACGAGCGTCGGTGAGGCTGCCTGGGCGCAGGATGGTCCAGTCCAGGTCCCGGGCGCGCAGATCGGTCTCGGCGGCGGTCTTCGCCGCGATGTAGGCCGCCCAGACCTCAGCGGTGCCGGGCCGGGGCGGCTGGCCGGCTCCCATCGAGGAGACCTGCACGAACCTGCGGACCCCGGCCCGCCCGGCGGCGTCGGCCATCAGCACGGAGGCGCCCCGGTCGACGGTGTCCTTGCGCGGGGCGCCACTGCCCGCACCGGCGCCGGCCGCGAATACCACCGCATCAGCCCCTGACAGCAGCACCGCGACATCATCGGCCGCGGCCGACTCCAGGTCGCAGACGACGGCTTCGGCGCCGGCCTTGCGCACGTCGGCGACGTGGGCCGGGTTCCTGATCAGCCCCACGGCCTGATCGCCGCGATCAGCCAGGAGGCGCTCCAGTAGCAGCGCGATCTTCCCGTGCCCGCCCGCAATCACTACTCGCATGCCGCCACCCTACTTACCGGGATCACCGGGCCGAAGAACTCGTAATCGGCTAACAGGTCACCGGGTTCGGGAGGACCGTGACGATGACGGATCGGTTGTGCTGGGCCTGCCGCTCCAGCATCGGCACCTTCGGCCCTCCGTCGGCCTCGTAGCACGGGGAACGCCAGCCGACCCCACGGGCCGTGACCTGCCCCGGGCTGATCCCCAGAGAGATGAGCGCGGACCGCACTGCGTTCGCGCGCCGTGCGGAGAGGGTCTTGTCCCACGCGTCGCCGCCCCAGCGCGCCGTAGTGCCGGTCAACTCGATCCTCGCGGTCGGGTTGTCGAGCAGGTACCGGGCGATACCGCCGAGAGCGACTCGCGCGGTAGACGGATCGCGGAACTTTGCAGTGTTCGGCTGGAACCCGACCGGTCCGGTGTCGGGCAGCGTCACGCTCGCGCCATCCCCCGCTGGCCAGACGGCCAGTGGGGGAACCGTGATCAGGTTGACCATGGGCACGCCGCGGGGGGCCGGGTTCCCGCGTGGGGAGGTGTCCGCCTCGACCCGTCCGCCGCCGGCCTTGATGATCGCGGACCAGATCGCCCTCAAGTGGGACCGCTGGCCGATGGCCAGCGGCTGCTGTGGCGGCGCGGTGTACCCAATGCCGACCAGGACGACCACGATGCCGCCCAGGTCCGGGATCTCGCCCTCGCCGGACAGGAAGGACACTACGGCCGACGGCAGGGCCTCGAGCTGGCCGCTCACCGTGAAGTCCAGCGCCTTGACGTCCTGGAGCCCGGAGTCCTCCAAGAAGATGGTCCCGCCGTGTGAGCAGGCCGCGCGGATCGCGCTGCCCGCCACGTCCAGCGCGTCCAGCACGTCGGCGTGCGGGGTCGCCGCCCTGACGCCCTGGATCTCGCCGTCCAGCATGCTGGCGAACTTGACGTCGTAGGCCTGGGCCGCTCCCGGATTCATGCCCTGGGATTGCGCGGACCCGGCGGCGACCAGCCTTGGCGTGCCGTCCACATCGACGAGGCCGATCGCTGAGTTCTGCGCCACCGCCCTCTGCAGCGCGGCCTGCATTCGGGAGGTAACCGCCGGAGCGGGGCTGTTTTGCCTTCCAGAGACGGCGAACACGACCGGGCGGGCCTTCGTGCAGACCGGGGGCATCGCGGCCGGCCCGCGAACGTTCCCCGGCGTGCTCGGACCGGAATGGGAACTGGCGCACGCGGCTAGCAGGGTCACAGCGGCGATGGCCGCCAGGGCCGGGCGCAGCACTCGGGTCTTGCTCGTCAGCAGCATGGAACGGTCCTCTCCTGGTCAGGGGGTGACTGGGGATCGTGCGGAGCCGGGCGGCTGCCGCCCAGCAGGGCCAGCCCGTGCCGGTCAGCGCGGCTGTAGCGGTCGAGATCCACGGGTATCCGCTGGTGCATAAGCACCCGGCGACGTGCCGCATGGTCGAGGCCGAGCGCGTGACCCAGCTGGTGGCGCAGAACCGCCGGTCCGATCGTGGACAGGGCCGGCTCGGCCGCCAGGTCCGTGTCCACGATGGCCCAGCCGCGCCGGTACCAGGCGCCGTCCTGGGTCGGCGCCGCCCCGCCAGCCGGGAGCTCGCCGGCGAGTCGGCGTATCTGCCGGGACCAGGCTGATGGCAGGTACGACACGTGGATCTCCTGTTCCGGTATCCGGCGGATGTCGATCGGCCGTCCGAGCGGCGGTCCGCTGCGCAGTTCCAGCCCGGTCAGCTCGCGCAGTTCGGCCACCACGGCGTCCACGGATTCCTTGGCGGCGGCCATCGAGTCGGCCTCGCTGGCCAGCCGGACACAGATCACGGACTCGGGCCACCAGCGGACCGGGACCAGGCCGTGCCAGCGGGCGAAGGTGTAGTCGACCCCGTGCTGCAGCGGAGCCGGGCCGGGACGCCAGTGGCTGGGGGCGCGCGGATCCGGCGGCAGGTCCGCACCGACCAGGTGCAGCGATGCCACCGGATATCTGCCGATCAGCCGCTGGCCGCCGGGCCGCCGCTGCGCCGCGGTCATACCCAGGTCCAGTAGCGCTGGCAGGTGAGGCAGATCGTGCCGAACATGCATTGCTGGCACAGCCGCCCCGTGTCATAAGAACCGCGGCACGACGGGCATACCCGCAGCGGCATGCGGCAGTGCGGGCAGCTCGTGGCCTGGTCGGGGGTTGCGCTGGTCATGCCGCCCCCGGGAACTCGGGCAGTTCGGGAACCGGTCCGGTCTCGGTCAGCCCGGTCTTGGCCGGGTCCTTGAGCATGGCCGCCATCAGGACGCGAGCCATGTTCGCGGCCTCGGCGCCGAATGCCTGCCGCTCGAGGATCGCGGCCCGCTTGCGGTGGTCCTCGCGGTCCAGGTCTCCGGCCAGCATGTCCGCCACCGCTCGCGCTCGTTCCAGCTGGGCCTCCAGCGCGACGACCTCGGCTTCCTGCTTGCGCAGAGCCTTGCCCAGCCGCACGTAGGCGAAGTACACCGGGTTGTAATGCCGCTCCGTCTCAAAGACCGTGCCCGCACCGCTGATGACGTAGATCGAGAAGAAGAATCCTGCGGTCAGCAACGACGACCAAGGCGAGCCGGACGACGGCGGCGTATCCAGCGTGCCCGTGGACTCCGAGCCGGGTGTCTGGGTGAACGCGCGGACGAGCAGCATCATCAAGCCCAGGCCGAACCAGGCCACCGCGGCGAACTTCATCAGCAGGCGGCTCGATCCGGGCCGGTCACGCCGGTAGGTCGCGTAGGTGATGCCGAGGAAGCCGGCGGCGATCAGGGCCATGGCGGTCGCGCCGAACGCCATGAACAGGATCGGCCGGGCGCCCTCAGTCGGCATCAGGAGCTCGAGCGTATTGCGGAACGCCAGTGTGTCTGTCACCGCGCCGATCAGGATCAGCACGAGGGCGAGGGCGTCCACCGCCTTACCCCGCCCGGCGATCAGGTGCGGCATGGCCCAGCTCAGAGCGGACTCCGTGCTCGTCTCGGTGGCGGTCGCCTCAGTCGCCGGATCCGTACCCATCCCCGTCTCCGTCCGTGTCGGTCTCGCTCTCGGTCCCGGGATGCTCGCTGTCGGCCTCGAACCCGGCGAAGGTGTCGCTGCGCAGCCGCGCCGCGACGGCCTCGTAATCGCCCCTGGTCTGGTCGAGCTTGGCGCAGGCGTGCTCCAGCTTGACGGTGGTCTCCCGCATCCACTCGGCCGCCTGGCAGCGGAACAGGTTGATCACGCCGCAGTGGTCGGCGTACTCGGTCTCGACCGTGGCGATCCAGCGCCCGATCCACGCCTCGATGTAACGGTCCAGGGCACTTGCCGTCCCCTCGTCGAGCGCCCCGTCCAGCCCTTCGACCAGCTGCCGGACGCGTTGCATGACCGCGCCGCGTTCCGGTGGCGGTGGCATGTCGAACGGCACGGCACGCCAGCGGTCGATCTCCGAGAAGCTCATGTACCTGGCGTCGCTCACGCCCGCGTAATCACCCAGGGCGTCTTCCCAGGTGTATCTCTGGTGTCCGCCGACCGCCCGCTTACGGTGAAACAGGCGGTACCGGCGGGCCAGACTGCCTGACACTCCCATCGCTACTCCTCTTCGTTTATCCGGCTTTTCGGTTACTCGGTCAGATCTCGGCGGTCCCCTCGCCCCCCGGCCAGTTCTCCAGCCAGTCGGGGAGCCGGGGGGACGAGAAATCGAAGTACGTGATGAGGACCGGCCCATCGGGATGGCGGCCCACGAGGTGCCTGAGGTAGTGGCTACGACGGCGCATGGCGTATGCGCACAGCCGGGTCACCCTGATGGCCAGCGCTCGCTTGCGGATCGCGATGGTCTCGATGGCCTCGGCCAGCTCGACCTGCAAGGCCCGCACTTCCTCGTCAGCCCGGTTCTTCTGGGCCTGCAGCTTCATGCGGGCGGCGCGGTAGTCCCGTAGCCGCCGGGTGCGGACCAGCAGCGGGTCAGCGTGCTGTTCGGTGGCATAGCGCTCGCTGAGCACGCTGTCGTCGGGCATCTCGGGCATGGCGTCGAGTTGCTTCTGAAGGCCCTGTGACTTGTCCTCGCGTTCCGCGATGTCCCGTTGCAGGATCCGACGCCGGACCAGGGCATCAGCCACGTCCCGCACCGCGCTCAGGTTCTCGGCCTGGGCGCTGTCCTGGTAGCTCTGGTTAAGAGAGTCGAGATAGGCCGTGGTCAGGGGGGTCGGCAACTGCTCCGGCGGTACCGTCGGCTGCGCCGGGATGCCGTGCTCGCCGTCGGACCGGCCGAATCTCCAGTCAGCGACGCGCGCGATCAACCTGTAACGCATCGGCTTATGCAGCTTGGCGTCGTAGAACGTCCGCTCCCTGCGTGCCATGGATTCTCCCGCTTACTGTCGTACGGGCTCGCCTGTCGGCCTGGTGATACTAATACGTGTTCGATGTCAGATCGTGACACCCCAAGTCGGCCTTTCTCGTTCATTCGTACGCAGAAAAGGCGTGATGCGTGACAGGATGCGCATCCTCACTCCCCGAACTCACGCCCGACGTCTGCGGAGTCTGGTCTGTGTCACGTTTTCGCGGGGGCTTCGTAGTAGGGGACAGGGCCAATGGACCGAAGGTCCGCAATCCGGCCCGCCCTGAAGGGAGAAACATTGGCCAGTAGCGGCGCATTGACTGGTCATGACCTCAACTCGCTCGCTCGCGAGTGGGCTCTATGCGCTAACCAGGAGCTGAAAAACGAGCTGTTCGTAATCGTTGCCGACGCCGCGCAGGAAAGACTCGTTCACATCGCGCATGTGATGGCGAGCAGGATTGTCGGGCCGGACGAGGCCGGGGACATCGTCAATGACGTCTGGTGCAAGGTCCAGACCCACGAGAAGTTCAATCCTGATGTCGGCTCTTTCCACTCCTTCTTCCTCAGCCTGGTGCGGAACCAGTGCATCGATGCCGTGCGGAAACGCAGGGAGATACCGGCCCCGTACGACCTACTCGAAACACCAGCCGAAGCGCCCGACGCGGACCGTGAATACGCGGCCGCCCTCGCTCACATTGCCGACCTAGAAGCCCGTATCAGCGCGGCGATCGACGCACTCGACCTTCCGCCAAGGGACGCCGAGATGCTCCGCATGCTGACCGGTCCCGCCGACGCATCCCGGGGCCGCATGGCAATGTCTCCCAGCGAGCGCCAGCAGTTGCGGCGACTCCGCAGCAAGATCGACGATTGGGCCGGGCTGACTCGCGAGGAGCGTGATGCCGCTCGCCTTCTGCGCAAACATCACACCGTCACCGCAGCCGCTGCCGCCTCCGGCATCGACCTGCCGGAACTCCAGCGCAGGCTTGCCTCAGCGAAGAGGAAAATCCACACCCTCTTCAATCTTCCAAGCGAGGATTAGATGATGAATGACGTTGAATACTGGCCTGAGGTCAGGCTCCTGCCCATTGAAGGCAGCACCCGATCCCCGCTGCGCAGGACCCTGGCTCGGACGGCCTGGCAACGCTCTCCCCTAGCCTCGATAAGCTACGAACCCGGGCGAGACCAGCTACTCATCCAGTTGGTCGATGCGCCGACCGTCGCGGAGGCAATCCCGTGCGACCCAGACGATCAGGAGTCGCCTCCCCTCGCGCGGGACCAAATGGCTACCTGGGAGGAGGGAGGTCAGTTCGCCGGTTTCGACGGCACCGAACCCTGCGCATGGCCAACTACGATCGCGGTGCTTGGCTTCAGCCGATGCCGGGACGACGGCGGCCCGCGCATACGGCTCGTAAGAGAGTTGTGCGGTGACCGTATCTGGACCGCGGCCCGCTCGGCTGTGCATCATCCGCGTTGCGGTCTGCTCGAGGTTCCGCTCGGTCAGGACCTGGCGGAGTTCCTGATCCGCCGCTGGCACGCCATTCTCACCCTGCCGTCCGCGACCGGGATGACCGGTCCGACGATGCGGGACACCCTCGCCGAAGAAACCAGCGCCGATCCGGGTCGCTCGGTCCATCGGGCGAGGTGGCCCGGCGACCGCGCGACGACCCTCCACGGCACGGCAGGTCATCGTGGTGGCCAGCCGGGTAGAGAACCATAACGACGCACTGGTCGTCATGTCCATCTGGCGTGGCTTACCCGGCCGCCCCATACATCCCG
>WNGL01002396.1_pt1 | contig 29823 bp, 27 predicted proteins | sample 5400591 | NCBI WGS metagenome assembly WNGL01 (sample SAMN13153377, study PRJNA577476) | soil metagenome | isolation source: 80 cm soil or saprolite under Garry oak tree replicate 1 | place: USA:California | collected 2016-06-15 | reverse complement strand
GGCGGCGCGGCGGGAGTAGCGGCGGCGCCGCCCCGGGCCGCCCGTTGCTTCGCCTGCGGCGCGCGGGCTGCGAGGCGTGGCGCGGTGAGATCGCGTGCCGCCGAGTCGAGCGCCTCGGCCGCGGGCCGCGGGGCACGCCGCGGTAAGACTCCGCCGCCCAGGTACATTCCGATTCCCAGCGCCAGGGTCACCGTCGCGGCCCAGGCCAGCGGCAGCCGCAGCTGCCACCAGAGTCGCACGGGCGGCTTCAGGTCGCCGGCGCGGAACGGCGGCACGGCGCGGTCGGGCGGTGCCGCGAGCCCGAGCAGCTCGTCCGCCCGCGCGATCAGCGCCCGCTCCTCATCCACACGGCTGCGGCAGGCGGGGCACTGCGCGAGGTGCGCGTCGACGCCCTGGGCCTCCGCCGGCGCCAGCGCGCCGTCGAGATACGCGTGCAGTGTCCCGTCATCCACGTGCGACATGTTCACCCTTCTTTCCCGCCTCGAACGCTTCCACCAGCCGTCGCCGCGCCCGCGCCAGCGTCGTGCCGATGGCGCCGCGCGCGAGGCCCGTCTGGGCGGCAATCTCCTCGTACGATAACCCCGCGTCCCAGAGCAGCAGCGCCTCGCGGTCGCGGGGCGTCAGCTGCTCAAGCGCGACCCGCACGCGCGCGCGGTCGCTTGCGACGTGGACCGCCTCGTCCGACGGCGGCGGGGACACCGCGGGCTCGCTCTTCAAGAGCGTGAGGTGGCGCCGCTCGCGCGCCGCGCGGCGCGCGTCATCCCGCGCCATGTTCGCCGCCACCACGAACAGCCAGCCGCGCGTGTTCTCCGGCTTGTGTACCAGGGCCCGCGTGAACGCCTCCTGCGCCAGGTCTTCCGCGCGCTCCGCGTCCCACACCTTGCGGTACAGGAAGCGTACCAGTGCGCGATACGTGGTACGGTAGACCTCGGCAAGGTCTTGCGTCATTGCCTAATGCGGAATGCGGAATGTGGAGAGCGGAATGTACGTGTCGGCGTCATGAGGCGAACGGCCCTTCCCTCAAATTGCGCATTCCGCATTCCGCACTCCGCATTCGAGTTCATCCCCGAAACTCTCTCACGAGCTGCTCCAGCTCTCCTGGCCGCCAGGCCTCGGTGCCGCCGGCCTGAATCTTCACGCTCACCCGCCGGCCGGCCACCAGCACCGCTGGCTCGAGCGTTGCGGGCTTCACCAGCTCGGGGAGCGCGCGTAACAGCGCGAAGTACGCGTCGCTGAACGCCGCGACCGTCACGACCCGCAGCGAATCCCCGTGCGCGATGTCGGTCCACGTGCTGTCGCGCCACACGAACACCCGGCCGCCCGCGCGCTGCGTGCGCGCGGCGTCGGCGCCGGTCACGACCACCTCGCTCAACTGGAGTGAGCCGTTGAGCGCCCGCTCCCTGGCGGAGCGGAGCACGGCGGCGGCGCCTGCCTGGTCGCGCGGCGCCGCGGGCTGGAGGAAGTCGCGGCGCGTCGCGACCACGTTCGGCTCCTGCACGAGATATGACGTGTACTCCGTGAGAATCCCGTACCGCAGCGCCAGCCGCTTCAGCTCGTTCACAATCTCGGGATTGGGCCCGTGTAACCGGATCTCGCGCGACAGCGCTCCCGCCTTGCGCGCGGCCCAGAGCTGCTGGATGAAGTCGCTCCCGGGCTGTCCAGCGCTGAAGCGGGCGTCGGTAGAGAAGCGCTCCTCGTGGCCGTTTCTCCGCCCCGTCACCGTCACTGACTGCTCCGCGCTCCCTGCTCCGCGAAACCGCCCGAACACCACCAGCTCGTCGCCCGCGAACAAGTCGGGGAGGCTCTGCGGCTGCAGGTCATAGAGCTCGAGGCTTCCTCCCTCGGCCCGCAGCGCGAGGTCGGTGAGCACGGGAGAGGAAATCTTCGCCGCGAGCGCGCCGACCGCCTGCTCGATGTCCCCGCCGGGGCGCACGTACTCGGTGACGCCGCGGGCGCGCTCCGTGAGCCGGTCGAGCACGTAGGTGTTCACGTCATACCCGATCCCGAACGCAAAGACCCGGAAGGCGCCGCGCCCGCGGTCCGCTTGTTCGGCGATCCGCTCCGGGTCGGTCTCTCCCACGGTGGGCATCCCGTCCGTAAGGAACACCACCACGCCCAGCGCGCCGTCCGCAGGGGGCGCGGCGAACGCCTCGCTCAGCGCGCCGGCGATGTTCGTGCCGCCGTCGGCGACGAGCTGCCGCACCCAGTCCTGCGCCGCGCGCACGTGGTCTCCGGAAACGCCGGTCCAGTCCGGGGCGTAGCGGCGCACGCTGCTGCCGAACGTGATGACGCGGAAGCGGTCGGTCGGGCGCAGCGTGCCGAGCAGCGCGGTCAGCGCGGCCTTCGCCTGATCGAGCTTCTCGCCCGACATCGAGCCCGACACGTCGAGCACGGCCACCACGTCGCGGCGCAACGTTTCCGTCGTCGTCGCCCGGCCCGGGGCGAGCAGCAGCATGAAGTAGCCGTCTTCACCGGCCGGCTGATCGCTCACGACCGACATCCCCACCAGCCCGCGGGCGAGCGGAAGGAACAGCTCGAGATCGCCCCCGCCCCCGGCAGCACTGTCGGCGAGCGCGACTTCGAGGTGGTCACCACTGCGGGTGAGCGTGAGGCGATGGGTGGGAGAGTAGGGGTCGCCGAAGCGCGCGGCGCTGTCGAGTTGCAGCCGGAAGCTGCGCGAGGCGGCGACCGCGCCGGCGGCGTACCGGAAGCGCCAGGCGTCGCCCGTGCGGTCGAGAATCTGGGTGTAACGCAACGTGATCTTGCGCGTCTCGCCGGGGCCGATCGGGAAGACGCGCGCCCGCAGCAGCCCGTGGCCGGCGAGCTCGATCAGCGCCGGATCGCGCTTGCGGCGCACGATCTCCTCGTAGATCGCGCGCGCCTGCGCGGCGTCCATCGGCTCACCCTTGAGTTCGCGGTCGCCCTGCCACAAGGAGAAGTCGCTGAACACAGCCTCGCCGGGCAGGGGATACAGATAGCTCGCCTCGTCGAGCAGCGGCCCCCCGTTCCGGAACCACTCCTCGACGGTCACGCGGGCGAGGCGCCCGGTCACCGCGACTTGCACTGCGCTGCGCACCTTCTCTACCGCTCCGCGGGGCAAGGGGCGGATCGGCTCGATCCATCCCTGTGCCGCGGCCGGCGACGCGAAGCAGACGAGAAGAGCGAGCGGCACCAGCACCCTGCGCTCGAGCGAACCCATGGCGAACGTTCCTGTGAAGGACGTCAGGAGAGACGCTTGGCCGGGAACGGATTGCACACCGCGGGGTTGCGGTGAGGGTGGGAGGGTGCCCATTTTTGGTGCGCCGCAGTCGCCCTCGGCCGTAAGGGTGCCGCGCCCTACTGGATGGGAATCGTGCCGCGCTACACTTACCGCCGCCTTTCCAAGCTGCCTGCTTCGGTGGACGAGCTCCGTCACCACACTGTGCTCAACCTACCCGGGATGCTTGCCGGTCTCGCCTTCGAGCACACGGTCATGCAGCCCGGCGCCGCGGTGCCGATTGCGACCGAGGACGAGGCGGGGATCCTCATCTTCACGCTCGCCGGCCGCGGCATCATGCTGCTCGACGGCGACCGCATCGAGGTGGGCGCGAACGACCTGGTGCACATCCCGCCGGGCGTCCCGTACGGGATGCAAACGCTCGGCGGAACGGATTGGGTCTACGTGGCACTGCAGGCGCCGGTCGAATAGAGGGAGCAGGGAGCAGGGAGCGGTACCCGACGGCGCGATGGAAGATACAGCTCCCTGCTCCCGGCTCCCTGCTCCCGTCCTAGCCCACCGCGCACTGATTCGGCCCGAACTCCACGATCTCCGCATCGGCGTCCGAGAGCGTCACCAGGCCGAGATTCGCGAGCTTGATGGTGCGGTAGCTCTCGGGCGGCGTCGTGGTGTTGGCTGCGATCCACGAGAGAAAGGCGCACTCGTCCTGGATCGCAGCCGCCTCGTTGGTCGCCGCGATCACGTCGTAGCGCGCGGCCACGGTGCGGTCGGCGCGACGCTCCCGTTCCCCGGCGTAGTGTGCCGGGAGCACGAGGAGATCGCCGGGCCACTCACGCCGCGCGCGCTCGAGGCTCTGCCACAGGAGGCGGGCCCAGGCGTCGCGCTCGCCGCCCAGGTCGGGGCGGCCGAGGGACTGGACGAACAGGAAGTCGCCGGTGAGCGCCAGCCCCTCGTCGGCGAGCAGGGCGACGCTGCCGAGCGTGTGTCCGGGGACGTGGGCGACGCGCAGGGTGGCGTGCCCGAAGGCGATCGTGTCGCCTTCGGTGACCGGCTGGTAGGCGAACCGACCTGCGGCGCCGTCGTACGGCGAGCGGGCGTCGTCGGAGTGCAGGAAGTAGGGGACCTGCCAGCGGGCGGCGGCGGCCGCGGCGCCGCTCAGGTAGTCGGCGTGCATGTGGGTGTCGATCACCGCGGCCGGTGTGGCGCCGAGCTCGGCGAGCAGCGCGTCGTAGCGCTCGATGTGACGCCCGGGATCGACCACCACCGCGTCCCCGTCGCTCACGAGCACGTAGGAAAGCGAGCCCTTCCCGACCCGATCGAGCTGGACGACGTGCTGCAGGGACGGGGTGGGGGAGAGGCGGCGCGGCAGGTAGACCGTTTCCCATGCGGCCATGCCGCCGGTCACCGAGTACGCCTCGAACCCTCGCTCCCGCAGGAAGCGGGTCGCCGGCTGGCTCGAGTTGCCGTGGCCGCAGATCACCGCGACGGGCGCCGCCGGGTCGAGCTCGAGCGGTGCGAGGCTCGGCAGCCGGTAGATCTGGGCGGCGGGCAGGGCGCGGAAGTCGAGCACCGCACCGAAGGTGACGCGGCCCTGCGCGACGCGCTCCGGGGCGCGGACGTCGAGCACCTGCAGGCGCTCGCCGCGCTCGAGCCGCTGCGCGAGGTCGGCCGCGGGCAGCTGCGGGAGATCCGAGTGGGGCATGGGCATCAGTGTCGTGGTGGGCGTGCAAAAACGCAACGGCGGGACGCGGGACGCAGGACTCCCGTTTTGCAAGCGCGCGGGTATATTGTGAACGCGTTCACAAGCTCTCTCCAGCCATCGTTTTGGAGGACATCAGCAATGCGGTTGACCCTGCTCAGCACCATCGTCGCGTTCGGCGCGGTCGCCTGCGGCGGCGAGAAGAAGCCGGCGGCGTCCCAGGCCGAGGCGGCGACGCCTGCGCCGGCCACGGTCGCGCCCGCGGCCGAGCCTGTCGCCGTCGTCGAAGTGAAGATGACCGGCAACGGCACGACCAAGGCCGCGTTCGAGCCCGCGACGCTCACGATCAAGCGCGGCACGACCGTCCGCTTCCTCAACGTGTCCGGCGGCCCGCACAACGTCGCGTTCTACGGCGACTCGATTCCCAAGGGTGCGGCCGAGGCGCTGAAGAAGGGCATGCCCAACCCGATGGGCGATCTCATGGGGCCGTTCCTCACCCAACCGAACGAGAAGTACGACGTGTCGTTCGCGGGCGCTCCGGCGGGCACCTACCGGGGCTTCTGCATGCCGCACGTCGCGCTGGGCATGCACATCACGATCACCGTGCAGTAGCGGCACGCGGTCGGCGGCAGCAGGCGACGGCCCTGGACTTCCCGGGGCCGTTTGACTTTCCGGGCGGCGATCGGGAAGTTCTCGAGTAGCGCTCGACCGCCTCGTGGCGGTGAAGGTTCTCCGGCCGGAGCTCGGGACCCAACGCCGGGGGCAGCCCTGGGTGATCGCAACCGAGGAGGGGGCTATGGCTCGCTATGCGGGTGTCTTCGCGCTGCTCGTCGTCGCCGCGTGCGACGCATCCGACCGGATCGCGGCACCGCCCGCGCTCGCGGCCGAGCGCTTGGGGCGGCCCGACATCGTCGTCCACGCCGGCGGCTCGATCCAGGCGGCGGTCGACGCCGCGGGCCCCGGCGCGGTGATCGAGATCGAGCCCGGGACGTACGCCGAAGCCGTCCACGTCGCCGTGCCCGGACTGAAGCTCCTCGGGCGTCGTGGCAAGCAGGGCGGCGGGGTGATCATCGTGAACCCGGGGACCGCGGAGGACGGGGTGAGCGTCGCTCCCGGGAGCGACGGCTTCGCGCTCGTGAACGTCACCGTGCGCGGCTTCACCGACAACGGCGTCCTGCTCGCCGGGGTCCACGGCTTCCTGCTGTCCGAGGTCACGGCACAGGACAACGGGGAGTACGGGCTCTTCCCGGTGCGCTCTTCGGATGGCGTGATCGAGCGGTGCCGCGCGTCCGGCCACAACGACACCGGCATCTACGTGGGCCAGGACACGAACGTCACGGTCCGCGGCAGCGTCGCGTTCGCGAACGTGAACGGAATCGAGTTCGAGAACTCGCACCACGTGCGCGCTCTGGGGAATGAGACCTACGACAACGTGGTGGGGATCCTCGTGGTGCTGCTCCCGGGCCTGGACGTGAAGACGTCGAGCGACGTGCTCGTGTCGGGCAACAGGGTTCACGATAACAATCATCCGAACTTCGCTCCGCCGGGCGACCTCGCCGCCTTCGTGCCGACCGGGTCAGGGATCCTGGTGGTCGGAGCCGATCGGGTGAAGGTCGAGGACAACACAGTGACCGGCAATCAATTCGTCGGCATCGGGATGGCGAGCACCCTCGTGCTCGGCGAGCTCGCGGGACTGCCGCCCAGCGCGTTCAGCGACATCGAGCCTGACCCCGACTTCGACCGCGTCGTGAACAACGTCGCGACGGGCAACGGGGGGCTCACGTCGCCGATCCCGTTCCTGCCGGCGGTGGACCTCCTGTGGATCCCCGCCGGCACCGGCGACTGCTGGAGTGGAAACACGTTCGGGAGCAGTTACCCCGCCCCGCTGCCGACCTGCCCTTGACGCTGCTTGACCGGGCCGGCCGCGGGGCTGTGGCCGTCGGACCACGGCGGCGTGGCGGCGACGTTCAGCGTGATCGCGTCGCCCGGCACACTCGCTCGATCTGAGGCTGGGCGACCTGGTCCACGTAGCCCATCAGCGCGTCGAACGATTCGCACGCCCGCGTGGCGGTGGCGCTGTCCCTGCGCGCTACCGCGACGCGGGCCAGGTCGAGCCGCAGCGGCCAGAGCGACGCGACCAGCTCGAGCGGCGCACTGAGCACCGCATAGCGGCGCGTTGCCCCGTCCCAGAGCCGCAGCGCGGCGCCTGAGTCCCCGCGGGCGAGGGCGTCGCGGGCCTGGAGGTCGGCGGCGAGACTGGCAGGGAGCGGGGCGCCGCCGGCGGCGAGGCGCGCCAGCGCCGCCGCGTGCCGCGGCCGGTCGATGCCGGCGCGCGCCAGCGCCCAGTGCGCTGCAACGTCCGTGTCCGCCGCCGCCCGCGGCCGCGCCGCGAGTCGCCCGGCGGCGCGCTCCCAGTCCCCGAGCGCCGGTAAGCCCGCGTCGCGCGCGATCACCACCCACAGATCCCGCTCCCGCATAGCCCACGCGCCCCTCGCGCGGTCGAGGCGGGAGCGCGCGCTGTCCGCCCATCCGGCGGCGAGGTCGGCGGCGAGTCCCATCCGCAGCGCCCGCACCCGCTCCTGATCCGTGGCACCGCGCTGCTCGAGGCAGCGGAGCACGGCGCGGGCGGGTCCGCGGCGCTGCGGCTGCGTGCCGAACGCGGCGGCCTGAAACGCGAGGTATTGGAGCGCGAGGAAGCTGTGGCGGCACGCGGTGTTCAGGAGCTGGAGCTGGTCCGCGACGGAGCCGAGAATGAGCGTGTCCGCGATCCCGACGGCCTCGGCCACCACCGACGTCGAGTCGATCCGCAGGTACTGCCGAATGAGGCGCTCGGTCTCCGCGCGATCGCCGGCCTGGTGCGCGAGCGCGATCAGGTGGCTGATGGCGGGAGAAAACCGGGGATCGAGGTCGAGGACGCGGTCGAACGCGACGCGCGCCTCGCCCACGCTCTGGTCGAACAGCCCGCCGAAGTGATAGTGGAACTCGCCGAGTACGTACCATGCCAGCGCATAGTCCGGGGCGTGCTCGGTGGCGTCCTTGAAGCCCTGGAGCGCGGCCAGGCCGTCGCCCCGGAAGAGCAGCTGCGAGAACCCATCGAGCAGCAGGCTGTCGGCGGCGGACAGGCCACGCTGGTGCAGCGTCGCCCCGCGGAGCGCCGCGCCGAAGCCCTGCTCCGTCGGGTCCACCTGGGCCGCGACCAGGGCGAGCCGCAGGCGCCCGATGGCGAAGCCGGTATCGGCGCGGATCACGCGGGTGTACTCCTCGCGCGCGGTGCGGTAGTCGCCGCGCCGGAAGGCCGCCTCGGCGTTCAGGTAGGCGGCGAGCGCCTCGGGGCCGCCGTTCGGGAGCGTCACGTCGGGGCTGGGCGTGAACTCGGGGTAGAGCTGCGCCCACACGCGATCCATCATGTCCGATTCGCCCGCTCCGACTCGCCCGCTCGCCTTGCCGCTGCGTCGCGTGCGGTTGCCCTCGTACAGCGTGGCGGTCAGCGTCACCATCGGGCCCGAATACGACACGCTGCCCTGGACGAAGAATCGGGCCCCGAGGCGGCGGGCGAGATCGCGGGCCTCCTCGGTGGAGGGCGGCGCGGTGCCGATCTGCGCGACCACCTGCCCGAAGGAGACGACCTCGATCACGCGTTCCACCGGCCGGAAGCGCGAGACGAAGTATTCAGGAAGCTGGGTCGCGGGGTAGGGTGGTGTGCCGAGCACCGCGAACGGCATCACCGCAAGGCGGGGAGGCGTCTCCGACGGGGCCGTCGGCCCCCACACGACGCGCGCCACGCCGGCGACGATAACCACTGCCACCGCGGCGCCGGCCCAGCGCCAGCGCCGCGACCGCGAGCCCTCCAGGGCGGCGACCCAGTCGCCCGCGGAGCTCGGACGCGCATCGGGACGCTCGGCGAGCGGGGCCACCAGCGTCGTCGCCTCGCGCGTGGATACGTCCGGGCGAGCGTCGCGCAACGCGCGTGCGAGCGCCGCGGGATCGGCCTGGAAGTCGGGCAGCGCGCCGGTGAGCGCCTCGAACGTGACCATGCCGAGGGCGTAGAGGTCGGTGCGCCCGTCCACGCGGCCGCCCGTTGCCTGTTCGGGGGCCATGTACCCGGGCGTGCCGAGCAGTGTCCCGGGCTGCGTGAGCGATGATTCCGCCACGCCCTCTACCCGCGCGATCCCGAAATCAGCGAGCAGCGCACGCCCGCTGTCCTCGTCGAGCAGGATGTTGGACGGCTTCACGTCGCGATGCACGATGCCGCGCCGGTGCGCGTAGGCGAGCGCGGCGGCGATCTCGCGCACCGTACGGAGGATCGCGGCGGTGTCGGGGGGCGGGTCGCCCTTGAGCCGCTCCTCCAGGGTCACGCCGCGCACGAACGTCATGATGAGGAACGTGATCCCGTCCTTCGTGTCGAAGTCGTACACGCGCACGATGTTGGGATGGTCGAGCGAAGCGCCGAGGGTCGCCTCGCGTCGGAACCGCTCGCGCCGCATCGCGCTCGCCGCGACTTCGGGGGGCAGGACCTTCACCGCGACGATGTGACCGAGGGCGCGGTGGCGGGCGCGGAACACCGCGCCCATGCCGCCGGCACCGGCGAGGCTCAGGACTTCATACCGGTCGCCGACGGCGCGCTGCACCTCTGCGAGGGCGGGAAGCTGCATGCGGAGGGGGAATGTAGCCGCGCTTGCTGGGGCCCGCACCGTGACCGATAATCCCCGCGCGATGCCCGACTCCCCCGTCGTATCCGTCCGCGTGCTCGGCCCCGCACGAGTGACGATCGGCGATGCCGCCGCACCCCCCCCGGAACTGCTGTGGCGCAAGCATCTGGCGCTGCTCGTCTACCTCGCGCGCAGCCCCCGCAAGAGCCGCACGCGCGAGCATTTGGTGGGGCTCTTGTGGAGCGACCGCGACGAGAAGCAGGCCCGGCACTCGTTGAGCGAGGCGCTGCGCGTGCTGCGGCGGGTGTTGGGCGACGGCGGCCTGGAGGCGGACGTGGACCAGGTGCGGCTCGTGGAGACCGCCGTGTCGCTCGACTGCGACCGATTCGCCGAGCTGTGCGCGCGGGGCGACTGGGCGGCGGCGGCCGCGCTCGTAGAGGGAGAGTTCCTCGAGGGGCTCGCGATCCCCGAGGCGAACGAGTTCGAGAGCTGGCTCGCCGCCGAGCGCGGGGTGTGGCGCGTGCAGGCGCTCGAGGCGCTGGTGCAATGCGCCGAGGCGGAGCTGGCACGCGGTGACCCGGCGGCCGCGGTGCGCGCTGGCTTGCGGGCGGTTGGGTTCGATCGGGCGTCCGAGCCGGCGGCGCGCGTCGCGATGCGGGCCCTCGCGCTCGCGGGGGACCGCGCCGCGGCGCTGCGGGTGGCGGACGCGCTGGCGCGCGCGTTGCGCGACGCACACGACGCGGCCCCGGCGCCGGAGACAGATCGCCTGGTCGAGCGGATCCGCGACGCGCGGGTGGGGCGGCGCGTGCTCGCGGCGCCCCAGGCCGCGCGCCCCCGCCCGCCGCTGTGCGGCCGTGCGGCTGAGCTCGTGGCGCTCGCGGCGGCGTGGCAGCGGGCGCGCGGCGGCCGAGGACAGGTGATGCTCGTCGAGGGGGAGCCGGGGGAGGGCAAGACCCGGCTGATGGAAGAGCTGACGGCGCGCGCCCGGCTCGACGACGCTACCGTCGCCGCCGCGCGGCCCGTGCCCGCGGACCAGGAGAAGGAATGGAGCGCCGTTGCGGGGCTGCTCGCCGGGGGGCTCGCCGACGCGCCGGGACTGGCGGGCGCACCGCCCGGTGCGCTCGCCGCACTCGCCGCGCTCGATCGCGACCTGGGCGCGCGATTTCGGCCCGCCGCGCCGCCCGCGGAGGGGGGGGACGCGGGGGACGCGTTCGTCGCCGCCGTGGGCGCCGCGGCGGACGAGCGGCCGCTGCTGCTCGCGCTCGATGACGCGCAATGGACGGACGCCGCCACACTCGCGGTGCTGCCGGCTCTGGCGCGCGACATGGGGCGCCGCGCGGTGCTGCTGCTGCTCGGTGTCGCGCGGGGCGCGCCGGAAGCCGAGCGGCTGGACAGGCTGCGGGCGCGGCTCGGGCGCGACGTGGAGGGCTCGGTGGTTCGGCTCGGCCGGCTGGACGCAGTCGCGTTGCGGCAGCTCGCCGCCTGGGCCATGCCCGCCTACGGCGCGGGGGAGCTGGACCGCCTGGTGCGCCGCGTGGAGCGCGACACCGCGGGCATCCCACTCCTCGCCGTCGCGATGCTCGAGGCCGTGGTCGCGGGATACCGCATCTCCCCCGACGCCGCCGCCTGGCCGTCGCCCGCGCGCACGCTCGTCGATTCGCTCCCGGGCGCGCTCCCGCCGGCAGTGCTCGGCGCGGTGTGCCTGCGGTTCCGCAGTCTGCCACCCGCCGCGCAGCACGTGCTCGGCGCGGCGGCGGCGCTGGGCGAGCGCGTCGACCCGGGCCGCCTGGCGCGCGCGACGGGGCTCGAGCGGGCCGCCGTGGAACAGGCCCTCGACGTGCTCGAGTGGGACCGCTGGCTGGCGGCGGATGCGCGCGGCTACGTGTTCGCGGCTCCGATCGAACGGGACATTCTCGTGCAGGAGATGGTCACGCCCGGGCAGGTCCGGCGGTACCGGGGCGACGCCATGGCCTGAAAGTGCCTTGCGACGCCCGCCTTGTCCCGGGTGCGCGGCTGCCATTACAATTCGCCGCTGTGAAAGCCTACGCCCTAGTGTCGCTCGGCCTCGCCCTGACGCTCCCCGCCGCCGACCGGCAGTACCGCGCGCCGTCGGACGACCCTTCCGGCGCCCGCATCTTCACCGACGCCGGCCGGGGCGCGCTCGTGATCGAGCTGGCGCCCATGGATCTGCCAGCGAACACTCCGCATCACATGATCGCGCAGCCGCCCGTCGCGACGCTCGAGATCCCCGCGACCGGCTACCTGTACGGGTTCCGGGTGGAAGTCGTGGATAGCGCCGGGCATGTGCTGCCCGACGAGCTGATCCATCATTTCAACCTCATCGACCCCGATCACCGCGAGCTCTTCCTGCCGATCTCGCGCCGCCTGCTCGCGGCGGGACACGAGACAGGGCGGATTCGCCTGCCGTGGCTCCTGTTCGGCCTGCCGCTCGAGCGGGGCGAGCACGTGGTCGCGAGCGCAATGGTCGAGAACCTCACGCCCAGCGCGTACCAGGGGGCGCGGGTTCGGCTCGTGATGGACTTCGTACCGCGGGGGCGTCCCTGGCCGCTGTTCTCCGCGTCGCCGTGGCAGATGGACGTCGCTTTCCCGGTCGGCGACAAGTCCTTCCTGCTGCCACCGGGGCGCTCAGCGCGATCCTACGAAGGCAGTCCCGCGGTGCCCGGCAAGATCGTCGGGTTGGGCGGCCACATGCACGACTACGGACGGCTCATCGAGTTCACGGACGTGACGACCGGCGAGGTCATCTACCACACCGCGCCCGTGGCCGACTCGGCCGGGCGGATCGAGTCGGTTCCGGTCTCGCTGCTGTACGGCTGGACCCGCCTCGGCGTGCACATCGTCCCCGCGCGCCGCTATCGCGTGACCGTCGCCTACGACAACCCCACGGGCCGGGCCATTCCCGACGGCGGGATGGGCGTGGTGGGCGGACTGTTCGTGCCGGACCGCGGCATGCGGTGGCCGGCGGCCGATCGGAGCGACTCCCTTTATCAGCAGGACTACCGACACTACATGCGCCTCGCAGGCGGCCACACAATGCCGATGGCCGGCGGAGCGATGCCGTCGATGCCGATGAAGCCGGGGGCGGGGGCGGGGGCGGGGGCGCACGAGCACGCGGCGCACGGCCACCACTAAGCCGGTCGCCGTCGTACTGTTCGACTTCGGCGGGACGCTCGACGCCGACGGAGTGCACTGGAGCCCGCGGTATTACGCGGCGTACCGGCAGGCCGGCGGCACGCTCGATTTCGCGGCCTTCGACCCGCTCTTCAGGGCGTCGGACGAGGCGCTCGCGCGCCTCCCCGGTGTCACCCGGCTCGGCTTCCGCGCGACCGTCGAGGCGCAGGTGCGCGTCCTCGCCGCCCTCCTCCCTGACGGCGCTCGTGTCGACGCCCGCGCGCTCGCAGACCGGTTTCACGGCGACGCTGAAGCGGCGGTGCGGCGCAACGTCCCGACTCTGGAACGGCTCGCCCGGCACTATCGGCTCGGAATCGTCTCGAATTTCACGGGCAATCTGCAACCTTGTTTGGATGAGCTCGGTCTGGCGAGATTGTTTGCGGCGGTCAGCGACTCCGGGGTGGTAGGCTGGGCCAAGCCGGACCCCCGCATCTTCGAGCACACGCTGGCAGCGCTCGGGGCCCAGGCGGACCGAGGGAGCGCGTGGATGGTCGGGGACAACTTCGAGGCGGACATCCGCGGCGCCGCCGGAGTCGGGATGCGAACCTGTTGGATCGCGCCGCCGGATCGGGTGGCGCCCGCGGGGCTCACCCCCACCGCGCGCATCGGCCACCTCGCGGAGCTCGAAAGGGTACTGGCGTAGCGTGCACGGACTGATCCTCGCGGGAGGAGAGGGCTCGCGGCTCGCGGCCGGTGGCATCCCCATCCCGAAGCCGCTGGTCGAAGTGGCGGGGAAGCCCCAGATCGTAGGGCTGCTCGAGACGTTTGCGGGCCTCGGGTGCCGGAGTCTCACCTGCGCACTGCGCGCGGATTTTTCGGCCGTGCGGCGCTTGCTTGACGGGCGGCGGTTCGGACCGCCCCTTACAATAGTGGAGTGCCGCACGCCCTCCTCGCTGCATACGCTGGTCGCGGGGTTGGCGGCGGTGCCGGCGGGCCCGGTGTTCTGCAGCATGGTGGACACGGTGATGCGGCCCGAGGACTGGCGTGCCGTGTACCAGGCGACCGAGCGATACCTCGGGGAGGGCGCCGACATGGTGCTCGCTGTGACGCCGTACGTGGACGACGAGTCTCCAGTGTACGTGAGTCGGCAGGGGGTCGAGGTTCGCGCCGTCAGCGACCAGGCGACCGACCCGCCCTGCGTCACGGGCGGGGTCTACGGTCTCAGCATCGGATCCCGTCGCGCCGCTGCGGCTGCCGTCGGCCGGGGCGTGTACAGGATGCGCGGCTTCCTGAAGGCACTGGTGGCGGACGGGCGGCGCGTGGCGGCCGTGGAAGTGGCGCGCATCATCGACATCGATCGGCCATCAGATCTCCAGACCGCCAACGCGTGGCTGGCCCCGCGTGAGGCGTGAGCGTGGAACCCCGAGGAGCGACATCGCCGTGACCCAACTGGTCGCGATTTACCGCAGTCCGTCCTACTCGCCGCTCCAGCACCGGGTCAACGACACCGCCATTCTGGACGCCACGGTCGCGCAGCTCGAGGGGCAGGGGTGGCACGCCACCAAGACGACCGAGCTCGAGGTCGAGCAGGGGCGGCTGCCGAGCGCCGAGCTGTACCTCAACATGTGCCAGGGCGCGCTCGCGGCGGAGCAGCTCATGCCGCTCGAGTCCGACGGGGTGGTGGTGGTGAACCGGCCGTCGAGCGCGCTCAATTGTCACCGCTACCGCTTGGTGCGGCGGATCGGCGACAGCATGCTTCCGTTCCCGCGCACACTCATCCTCGCCAGCTCCGCCCCGCTCCCGCCGGCCGCTCAGCTCCGGGCCCTGAGCCCCGATCACCAGAAGGTCTGGATCAAGCGCGGCGACGTGCACGCCGAGCGGCCGGAGGACGTGGTCGCATCGCCGCCGGGACGAGTGGCGGACGCGGTGCACGCATTCCGGGCGCGCGGGATTCCCTGGGTGGCGCTGCAGGAGCACATCCCCGGTCCGGTGGTGAAGTTCTACGGCGTGACCGACGGCCGCTTCTTCAACTGGTACGGCTCGGACGCGGGGTTCGCGGGGGAGCGGCCCACGATCGACGACAACCGGCTCAAGGCGCTCGCGTTCGAGGCGGCGGCGATCCTGAGGCTGGAGGTGTTCGGGGGCGACGTGGCGTTTCCGGAGCCAGACCGTCCCGTGCTGATCGACATCAACGACTGGCCGAGCTTCGCGCCGTTCCGCGAGGAGGCGGCGCGCGCGATTTGCGACTACATCACCCATCGCTTCGCCCATCGGAAACATTCGTGACCCATACATTGCGCAGGATCCAGATCCCCGGCCCGCAGTCGAAGGCGCTGTTCGACGCCGAGGCCCGGTACCTCGCCCCCGGCACGCAGAGCGTGGCCCTCTTCAGCCAGCTCACGATCGATCGCGGCGAAGGGGCCGTGCTGTACGACGTGGATGGGAACAGCTACATCGACCTGCTCGCGGGCGTTGGCGTGGCGAGTCTGGGGTACGCGCACCCCAAGTACGTGGCGGCATTGCAGCGCCAGATCGCCCGGATCCACGTCGGGAGCTTCACGTCGGAGCATCGGGCGGCGCTCGTCAAGCTGCTCGCCGAGCTCGCGCCCGGCGACCTGAACCGGTCGCAGTTCTATTCGAGCGGCGCCGAAGCTGTCGAGGCCGCGCTGCGGCTCGCCAAGGCGCGCACCGGGCACACGGAAGTCATCGGATTCTGGGGCGGGTTCCACGGCAAGACCGGCGGCGTGCTGCCGCTGCTCGGCTCGAGCTTCAAGCACGCACTCGGGCCGCTGATGCCGGGCGCCTATCTCTCGCCGTACGCCGCGTGCGCGCGCTGCGCCTTCGACAAGACCTTCCCATCGTGCGAGTGGCACTGCGTGGAGTTCCTGAAGCACAAGGTCGAGGTCGAGACCACGAAGGAGGTGGCGGCGATCCTCGTGGAGCCGATCCAGGGCACGGCCGGCAACGTGGTGCCGCCGCCCGGCTACTTGAAGCGGCTGCGCGAGCTGGCCGACCAACTGGGCGCGTTGCTGATCTGCGACGAGATGATCACCGGGTTCGGACGCACCGGGAAGATGTTCGCAATCGAGCACGAAGGGGTGCTGCCCGACATCATCACCGTGGGGAAGGGCTTCGGTGGCGGCTTCCCGATGAGCGGGGTGATCGTGCGGGAGGAGATCGCCTTCTCCAAGCCCTGGGCCAACCCCAGCGGCAGCTCCTCGAGCTACGGCGGCAACCCGCTCGCGGCCGCGGCCGCGCGTATCACGGTGGAGACGATCGTCGAGGAGAACCTGGTGGAGCACGCCCGGCGCCTGGGCGAGCAGATGCTCGCCGAAATGAAGCGCTGGGAGTCGGAGCTGCCCATCGTTTCCGATGTGCGCGGCCGGGGCCTCCTGATCGGAATGGACCTCGTCGTCCCCGGAACGCGCACCTTGCTCGACAAGAAGACCACGCGGTGGATTTTCGACACCCTGCTCTCCCGCGGCGTGCTGGCGATGATCTACAACCCCGAGGTCCGCATCAATCCGCCGCTCGTGATCGAGGAGGACCAGGCGATGAGCGCCCTCGCCATCATGAAAGACGTGCTCGGTGAAGCCGCAGAGCGACTTGTCGCATAAGGGCCGGGCGGTGGAGGAGTGGGTGGACCTCCGCTTCTTCCGGCCCATCGGCATCCGGATCGCCCGCGCCCTGCAGCCGAGTGGCGTCTCGGCGGATCAGGTCACGCTGTGGTCGCTCTTGATCGGCCTCGTGGCGGGCCACCTGTTCGCCTACCAGGACCGCTGGACCAACTTCATCGGGTTCGTGCTGTTCATCGTGTCGGACATTTTCGACTCGGCGGACGGCCAGCTCGCGCGGCTGCGCGGCACGTCGACGCGGTTCGGGCGCGCCCTGGACGGCATCAACGACAACCTCCGGTTCGTCAACCTCTACTTCCATCTCATCTACCGGCTGATCCACGCGGGATGGTGGTGGCCCGGGGCGTTTCTGCTGGTGGCGGCCGCCGGACTCGCGCACACCTTCCAGAGCGCCGCCGTCGATTTCGTGCGCAACGCCTACCTCCACATCGGCGTCGGCAACAGGGGCGAGCTCGATCTGCCCGAGGATCTGGAGCCGGCCCGGGGTGGGAGCCTGCTGGCGCGGTTTGGGGCGCGCGTGTACCGCGACTACGTCCTGCGGCAGTCGCAGCTGTTCCCCCGCTCGGTCAAGCTGATCCGGATGCTGCGGCACACGAGCGTCACGGAATCGTTCCGCGCCGAGTACCGGGCGCGCCAGGAAGTGGTCCTCCCGCTGTGCGCCTGGCTCGGCCAGAACATCCGCTTCCTGCTGGTGTGCGTCGCGGCGCTCGGCGGGCGCATCTCCGCGTTCCTGTGGATCGAGGCCGTGTGGATGAGCCTGCTGCTCGTGGTGTTGCTGTGGATCCACGAGTGGAACGCGACCGCGCTGGGCGACATGCTGCCCACCGAGCGCGATGCCTACGCCCGCGTCACCTGATGTGAAGGGAGAGCGGGGGGGGCCGGGGGGGCGGTACCGCGGCGCCGTCATCGGAGCGGGCGGCATCGCGCGGCAGTCGCACCTCCCGGCCCTGCGCGACACGCCGTCGGTCCGGGCGCGCGTCGACGTGGTCGCGCTCGTGGACAGCGCCCTCGACCTGCCCGCGGTGGACGGGATTCCGCTGTTCACGCGCCGCGAGCAGCTGCGCGACGCGGCGCCGATCGACTTCATCGACATCTGCACCCCGACCGCGTCGCATCTCGAGCTCACGCTGTGGGGTCTCGAGCAGGGCCACCACGTGGTGTGCGAGAAGCCGGTCGCGCTCACGCGCGCCGAGGCCGACCGCATCGCCGCGGCAGCGCGCGCGCACGGCCGCATCGTCATGCCATGCCACCAGTACCGCTACAATCCCGTGTGGCTGCGCGTGAAGGAGTGGCTGCGGGACGGCGCGATCGGCCGCTGGCATCTCGCGGAGCTCGCGGTGTACCGTCTCATGGCTGATCCGGGCCGCGACGCCGGCGGCCGGCCGTGGCGCGGCACGAGCGCCGCCGGCCGGGGCGGCGTGCTGCTCGACCACGGCACCCACCTCATCTACCAGTTGCTCGACGTAGCCGGGCTGCCGGCCGCCGTGAGCGCCTGGACCGGGCGGCTGCGCCACCAGGGCTACGACGTGGAGGACACGGCGTCCCTGCACTTCGAGTACCCCGACCGTCGGGTGACGATGTTCTTCACCTGGGCCGCCCGCGCGCGGGAGAACCGCATCCGCTTCGTCGGCGACGCCGGCGCGATCGAGTGGGTGGACGGCGAGCTGCGCCTCGAGCGCGCCGGCAAGGTCGAGCGGCACGACTTTTCGGCCGAGCTCGAGAAGTCGGCGTACCACCGCTGGTTCGCCTGCCTGTTCGAGGCGTTCGTCACGGCGCTCGACCGGGGAGCGACGGGCGACCCGGCGGGCGCCGCGGCGCCGTACCTCGCCGACATCCGCCGCGTGGCGGCCGTCGTGGAGCACGCGTACGAGGCGGCCCGCACGGGCTGTAAGGTCGCGATTCCGGACGACGCGTGAGCCGCAAGCTCCAGCTGCTGCTGTTCGTCTGCGGCTCGGCGGTGTTCGGTTACCTGGTGGCGCGCATCGGGCCGGGACGGCTCGTCGCCGACGCCGCGCAGACCGGGTGGATGTTCATCCCCATTCTGCTGCTGTATGGTGTGGTGTACACGTGCAACGCGGCGGCGTGGTGGCTCATCATGGCGGGCGAGCCGAATCACCCGCCGTTCTGGCGCACGTACGCGATCACCGTCTCGGCCTTTTCGCTCAACTTCCTGACCCCGATGGTCAACGTCGGTGGCGAGCCCTTCCGGATCGCCGCGGTCGCACCGTGGCTGGGAGTGCGGCGTGCCGCCGGCGCGGTGGTCATCTTGCAGATGCTCCACACCTTCGGCATGCTGCTCAGCTTCCTCACCGCCGTGCTGCTCGGGGCGCTGCTGTTGCCGCACTCTCCCGCGATTCTGGCGACGCTCGCCGTGGCCTTCGTGGTGCTGCTGGCGCTCACGCTGCTGCTCCTCACCGGCCACCGCCGCGGCGTGCTCGAGCAGGCGCTGAACCTGCTGCACCGCATGCCGCTCCTCGACCGGCTCGCCCGGCGCCTGGAGTCGCAGCGCGCGACCCTCGCGCTCATGGACGAGCAGATCACCGCGTTCTACCACCGCGACCCGGGGCGCTTCGCGCGGGCCCTGGGCCTCGAGTACCTGAGCCGCTGCATCTTCATGGGCGAGTATCTCCTGATCGCGCTCTCGGTCGGTCTCCACATCGGGTACTTCAAGGCGTACGCGATCGGCGGGCTGACCCAGCTCGCGCAGAACGCGACCTTCTTTGTGCCGTTCGAGGTGGGCACGAAGGAGGGGTCGCTGTACCTCCTCTTCCAGCTGCTCGGCCTCGACCCGGCGCTCGGCGTGTACACGGCGATCGTGAGCCGGCTGCGCGACATCGCCTGGATCGGCGCCGGCGTCGCCCTCGTGTGGCTCTCCGGTCGCCGTGCCGCGCCCGAGCGCGTCGCCGCGCCGTGACGATCATCACCCACATCCTCGCCACCACGCTCGGCGCGCAGGCGCTACAGCTGGAGGGCCGCGAGCTGGCGCTCGCCTATGCGTTCGGCGTCGGCGTGGACGTCGATCACGCGGTGAAAGCGCCGTTCTACCTGAAGCACGTCGGACTGCGCGACAAGCGCGGCTACTACTGGCGGTCCTCGCTCCAGGAGCCGGTCGCGCTGCTCTGGATCGTGCCGCTGTGCCTGTTCCTCGGCACCGTCGTGCCGATCGTGTTCTTCGCGATCCACGTGGCGATGGACTACAGCGTGCGGTTCGAGAAGATGCCGTTCTATCCCTACTCGGCTTGGGTCGCCCGCGGCTGGCTCACTGGGATCCCCGACAAGGTGAAGGAGGGCGTGCTCTTCGCCGCGTTGCTCGCCGGGAACGGGCTGCTCTACTGGTACCGGCGCCATGTATGACTTCGCGCCGGCGGTCGGGCGCGCGCTCGACCGCGTGATCCGCCCGGTGCTCGAGTTCTGCCATGTCACGCTGCGGCTCTCGCCCGCGCAGGTGACGTGGGCCGCGTTCGGCGCGAGCGTCGCCGCCGGGGTCGCGTTCGCTGCCGGTCGGCTCGGGTGGGGGCTCGGGTTGATGGCGTTCGGTCAGGCGCTGGACGGCATCGACGGCGGGATCGCGCGGCACTATGGCCTCGCGTCGGAAGCGGGACGGCGGCTCGACACGCGGCTCGATCGCGCCTCCGAGGCGGTGATCCTGGCCGGGATCGGGTGGGCGGGGTGGGCGCCGTGGAAGCTGGTGCTGCTCGCGTTCACCGCGATCCTCCTGATGACGAGCATCGTGGACCGCTCGAAGCTCGATCCCGGGACGAAGCGGTTCGCGCTCTACTTCGGCCTGTGGCTGCCGTACCCGTGGATCCTCACCGCCATTTTCCTCGTGAACCTGACGGCGTACGTCGTCGGGCTGCTGATCGTGGACTGCAAGTTCCAGCTGAAGATGGACGCGCTGGGCGGGGACCTGGACACGGTGGCCTCGCGGGCGGCGACGCTCGAAACTTAGGCTCGGCCGGTCTCGAGTCCGCGCTGGGGGAGCGGCGCCCCGACGGCCGCCGGCTGCGACGCGTAGATGTACTGCGAGGCGAACACCGCGAACGCGACGATCAGCCCCGCCACCGCGTCCACCGCGTAGTGGAACTGGCCGTACACCACCGACAACACCAGCCCGATCGTGAACGGTGCGAGCACGAGGCCCAAGGAGCGCCAGTAGCGCAGCGCGCACAGCGCGGCCACCACGGCCGCCGCCACGTGGGACGAGGGGAACGCCGCGCCCCAGGAGTCGCCGCGATCGAGCACCCACTGCGCCGCACGGGCCGGCCACACTGCGGTGGCGGCGTTGTGCGCCAGTTCGAACGTGTAGCGCGGCCCCGCCACCGGGAAGAAGAGGAACACGACGTAGCACACGTAGAACGTCACCATCACCGCGAAGATGGTGCGGCGTGCCGGGTCGCGACGGCCGCTGAACCACAGGCCGAGCGGGGACGCGCACAGGATCGCGTAGTAGGCGAGGTAGCAGGCGTGCATGACCCAGGAGAACACGGGGTTCGGCATCTCGCGGATCCAGCGATAGGAGAGCTGTGAGCCGAACACCCACAGCTCGAGCCGCTGGATGGCTTGGTCGTGCTGGTAGCCCAGGTCCACGTTCACCACGCCGACCTCGGCGTACAGCCCGAGGAGCAGCAGGATCGGGTACCAGTCGCCGAGGAAGCGGCCGACCGGGCCGGAGGCGCGGGCAGCGGGGGCGAGCAGCACGAGCGCCACGAGGAGCGCGTGCGCCGTCAGCAGCCAGTTCCAGTCCGCGTGGTCGCCGCGTGAGAAGGCGAGGACGGCGCCGGTCGCGACCGCGACGTAGAGCAGCGTGACCAGGTCGACCGAAGTGAGTCGTTGCACGACGGCACGACGGAACGTTGCCCGGAGTTCCGTGAGGCATGCCGTCGCGGCGTCGTGCAACGTGGTCACAGCCATCCCTCCCTGCTATACCAGTCGGCGGTGCGCCGCAAGCCCGTGTCCAGCTCGACCCGGGGCCGCCATGCCGTGTCGTGCATCAGGGCGTCGGGACGACAGGTCCACGCGGGAGCCAGGAACTCGGCTGCCTTGTCGCCCGACAAGACCGTCGCCCGGCCCGCGAGGTGCGCGAGCGAGCCGATGGTCCACAGCAACCCCCGCGCGACCGGCGCGGGCAACGGCACCACGCGCGGCTCGCGTCCGCCCCTCACCGTGCGTCCGATCCGGCGCGCCAGGTCGCGACTCGTCGTCACGGCGGGGTGCGCGGCGTAATACAGCCGGTTCGCCGCCCGCGGCGCGACCGCCGCCGCGATGAGCGCGTCCGCCAGATCCCCCGCGTAGATGACCGACAGCTCCTGCGACCCGTCACCGAACACCGGCACGATCCCGGCGCGGGCCAGTTTGAACAGCTTCAGCACGGCACGGTCCCACTCGCCGTACACCATGGGGGGCCGGACGATGGTCCACGGGCCGGGCATCGCGCGCACCAGCACTTCGGCCGCCAGCTTGCTCTGGCCGTACGGCGTGACGGGCGCCGGGGGGCGGGTCTCGTCGATCGGCTGCCCCGGCACTGTCGGCCCGCCGGCCGCGAGCGAGGAGACGAGCACGAAGCGCCGCTCGGGCCGCTCCGACGCCGCCTCGAGCAGGTTGGCGGTGCCGTCGCGGTTCGCGCGCATGAACTCGTCCAGGTCGCGCGCGCTGATCCGCCCCGCCACGTGAAAGATCACGTCCGCGCCAGCGCACCCGTCGCGCAAGGCGCGGGCGTCGTCCAGGTCGCCGGACACGACGCGGACGCCCGTCCAGCCGAGGGCCTGCGCCTTCGCCGGGTTGCGGACGAGGCAGGTGACGGCGTCGCCGCGCGCCCCGAGGGCCCGCACGAGGTGCGCCCCGACGAACCCGGTGCCGCCGGTGACGAACGCCCTCACAGCGGCTTGTCGTAGATCCGGTACGTCTTGTAGGGCCGGAAGCCGAGCTGGAGGGCGGCGTTCACCATCGGCGCGTTGTCCTCCAGGATCCACCCGCCTTCGCCCCAGGTATATCCGTGCGCCAGACCCTTGGTCCAGATCCAGTGGTACATGAGCGCGTCCACGCCGGTCATGCGGTATTCCTTCAACGTGCCGAGCAGCAGGATGCGCAAGCGGTTGATCCGACGCGCGCGAGGTGGTCGATCTCCGCCTCGGTGAGCGGGACGAACCCCCAGTTCTTCTCCCACGCTTGATTGTAGAGCGCCTTGACCAGCTCGACCTCTTCCCGGAAGCGCTTCATGCTCAGCGGCCGCAGCGTGATCCCTTTGCGCTCCGCGATCACGGTCGCCGCGCGCGCGATCCGGTCGGGCATCCGCACGCCGGTGCTCTCGAACGCGAGCAGGTCCTTCGCCTTGATGAAGCCGTAGCCGTCGTGCAGCGCGACATAGTAGGCGGGGTTGTGGGGCATCATCAGCGTGGGCGGGGTGTCGAACCCCTCCACCAGCAATCCGCACTCGTCGTTGATCGACGGACTCATCGGCCCGCGCATCGTGCGCAAGCCCTTGGCGCGAAGCCACTGGGCGGCCGCGTCGAACAGAGCGTTCGCCACGCGTTGATCGTTCACGCACTCGAAGAACCCGTAGAACCCGACGCGGTCGTTCCACGTGCGGTTGTGGGCCTCGTTCTTGATGGCGGCAATCCGTCCGACTGTCCGGCCGTCTGACTGTGCGACGAAGTACTGGGCCTCGGCGTGCTGGAAGAAGGGATTCTTGCGGGGCGTGAGCAGCGTGCGGACGTCCATCCGCAGCGGCGGGACCCAGAGCGGGTCGCCGCGGTACTGATCGTAAGGGAAGGCGATGAAGCGGTCGAGACCGCGCCCGTCACCGACGGGCGCGATCTGCACACCGCTCAGATGACCCCCAGCTCTTTTCCCAGCCTGCCGAAGGTCTCCAAGGCGTAGTCGATCTGATCGGGCGTGTGCGTCGCCATGACGCTGGTCCGCAGCCGGCACCGCGACGGCGGCAGGGCGGGCGGCACGACGGGGTTGGTGAACACGCCGGCGTCGAACAGCTTCCGCCAGAAGAGCAACGTCTTCTCGAATTCCCCGATCAGGAACGGGACGATGGGCGTCTCGGTCGTCCCGATGTCGAAGCCCAGCGACCGCAGGCCCTCCTGGAGGCGCCGGGCGTTCGCCCACAGCGAGTCGCGGCGCTCCGGCTCGCGCTGCAGGATGTGCAGCGCCGCGAGGACGCCCGCGGTGTTGGACGGCGGCAGCGCGGCGGTGAACACGAGCGGGCGCGCATTGTAGCGGAGGAAACTGATGACGGTCTCGGGACCCGCCACGAAGCCGCCGATCGAGGCGAGCGACTTCGAGAACGTGCCCACGATGAGGTCGACCTCCTCGGTCAGGCCGAAGTGCGCGGCCGTGCCGTCGCCCCGCGGGCCGAGCACGCCGACCGCGTGCGCGTCGTCCACCGCCAGGACGGCGCCGTAGCGTTGCGCGATCTTGAGCAGCGCCGCCACGTCGGCGATGTCGCCCTCCATCGAGTAGACGCCGTCGACGATGATCATCTTCCCGACATCGGCGGGAACCTTCTGGATCTTGCGCTCGAGCTCCGCCATGTCGCCGTGGCCGAACCGCTCGGTCTGGCCGTATGACATCTTGGCGCCGTCCACGATCGAGGCGTGGTCCAGCTTGTCGAGGAACACGACGTCTCCGCGCCCCACCAGCCCCGACACGACGCCGAGGTTCGCCTGGTAGCCGGTCGAGAAGACGAGGCAGGCTTCCTTGCCGAAGAACTCGGCCAGCTCGGCCTCGAGCTGCTCGTGCAGATCGAGCGTGCCGTTGAGCAGGCGGCTCCCGGTGCACCCCGACCCGTAGCGATCGAGCGCCAGCTTGGCGGCGGCGAGCACCTCGGGATGATGCGTGAGCCCCAGATAGTTGTTGGAGCCCATCATAATCCGCTCTTTGCCCTCGATCACGACGACGGTGTCTTCGGACCGCGAGATCGGCTTGTACCAGGCGTGCAGCCCGGCCGCCTGCACCTCGCGCGCCTTGGGAAGGAAGTTTCTGACCTTTTCGAACAGTGCTACGTGCTGCAGGGTCTCGGTGCTCACGGGGCCCTCTGGCAGGTAATTGGTAGTAGGCAGCCTACACGGTAACGGCGAGGCCCTAATCCCGCAAGGCCACGACACATGCGCGATTGGGCGCGGTTTGCTCGGACCGCGTAACTTCCCGCATGCCTCGCTGCCTCGTCGTCTTCACGTTGCTCGCCGTCCTGGGCCGAACGGGCGCCGGGCAGGCTCCCTATCGCGCGACCTGGTGGGACGCAGCGTCGGTCGTGACGGCCGTGGGATTCGGACTGATCCCCGAGGCGGCGGGTTTTCCGCACGGGCTCCCCTCCTGCGCGCCGTGCGATCCGGCGTCGCTGCCTGGCATCGACCGCGCGGCGTTGCATACGTTCTCGGGGGGCGCCGGCACCGCCAGCACCGCGCTGCTCGGGGGCGTCGTCGGTTTCGCGGGTCTCGTCGCGCTCGACGGCGCGACCGCGACACAGGCGCGCGGGCGCGTGGCCGTGTTCGGGAACTCGCTCGCCTGGACGTTCGCGGCGACCGAGTGGCTCAAGGTCCTGGTGCATCGCAACCGGCCGGTGCTCTACACGGCCGACGCGCCCGCCGCGGCCTCCTCTCCCGACAACCGGCGGTCGTTTCCGTCGGGCCACGCGTCGGTCGCCTTCGCGGCGGCGACGTCCTACCTCGTGATGGCGCGGCGTGAGCGCCTGCCGCACCGCACCCGCAACGCCGTGCTGCTCTACACCGGCGCCCTGGGCGTCGCGGCGCTGCGCGTGGCCGCGGGGAAACACTTTCCCACGGATGTCGCCGGCGGGGCGGCGCTGGGCATCGGGATCGGCTGGCTCGCGGCGCGCGTCCATCCCACGGGGCAATGAAGCGAGTGAGGAGTGCGGAATGTGGAGTGCGGAGTTGCAGGGTGAGGTCATGCGCCACGACGCTTACCCTGACATTCCGCATTCCGCACTCCGCATTCCGCATTTTGGTTTCATGACGCAGCTCCCCCGCGTCATGCGGCTGCGCGACGTGGTGCTGTTCAACATCACCGCGATCGTGGGGCTGCGCTGGCTCACGACGGCGGGACGGATCGGCCCCGCGAGCCTCGTCCTCTGGCTGCTCGCGCTGGTGATTTTCTTCCTGCCCTCGGCCGTCGCCGTGCGCGAGCTCACCGACATCGACCCGCGGGAGGGCGGCATCTACCGGTGGGTGACGCGCGCCTTCGGGCCGCGACACGGCTTCCTCGCCGGGTGGGGCTACTGGGTCAACAACCTCGTGTACTATCCGTCGCTCTTGCTCACGAGCGGGGCGATGGCGGCCTACGTCGGCGGGCCGGGGTTCGTGCATCTCGCCGAGCACAAGGGGTTCATCGCGGCCTTCTCGCTCGGCAGCCTGTGGATTGCGCTCGGCCTCAATCTGATCGGCCTGAGGATCGGGAAGTGGGTGCAGAACCTCGGCGCGTACGGCACGTGGCTTCCGGCGGCGATCTTCGTGGCGCTGGCGCTGTGGTCCCTCGTCGCGCGCGGCAGCGCCACGACGTTCAGCGTTCCGGCGCTCGTCCCTACGCATCTCGACCTGCCGCTCCTCAGCCTCTTCGCCACGATGACGTTTGCGTTCGCGGGACTCGAGCTCGCGCCGACGCTGGGCGACGAGATCCACGATCCGGTGGCGACGCTGCGCCGCGGCATCGTGCTCTCGGGGATCGGCATCGTGGCCACCTACGTGCTCGGCACGGCGGCGATGCTCGTGGCGCTCCCGGCCGAGACCGTGAGCGTGACGAACGGGATGCCGCAGGCGACGGCAGCGCTCACCGAGCGGCTCGGCGTGCCGTGGCTCGCCCCCGCGGCCGCGCTCATCGCGGCCCTGCTCACGCTCGGCAACGTGGGCGGCGTGGGCGCCTGGATCGCCGGTACGGCGCGGATTCCGTTCGTCGCGGGCGTGGACGAGGTGCTGCCCCGGACGTTCGGGAAGGTGCATCCGCGCTGGCAGACGCCCCATGTCGCCCTGCTCGTGCAGGGCGGGATCGCGACCCTGTTCATCCTGGCCGGGCTGGTAGGCTCCACGGTGCGGGACGCCTACCTGGCGCTCGTGGACATGACGATCGTGCTGTTCTTCATTCCTTACCTGTACATGTTCGCGGCCTACCTGCGGCTGGAGCGGCGCCGCACGCCGCTCACGCGCGCCGCGGGCTGGGCGGGGCTTGGGGCGGTGGTCCTCTCGATCGCTCTGGCGTTCGTTCCCGCCGCGGACGTGGTGAACCGGGCGGCGTTCGAAACGAAGGTGGTGGCCGGCGTGATCGGGTTCCTGGGGCTGGGGGTGTGGCTCGCACGGCGGGGTGTGAGGAAGCGCACAGCCTCCCCCGCCAGCGCGAGGCTAAGCTAGATTGCCCCCGTGACTCACCGCCGCTCGCTCGCCGTCGCGCTGGCCGCTGCGCTCGCCGCGCTCCTCCCCGGCTCGATCCGAGCGCAGGGCGTCCCACCGGCGCGCCGCGAGATTCGCGGCCGGGACTTCCGCAAGGACGGCGTGTGGCGCCGCCAGGCGCGTGCCATCCGAGCCAACCGGGCCCGGCTGCTCGCGCGCCGCCGGTTCGCGGCGCTCAACGCGCCGACGCTGGGCGGCGGCGGCGCGCCGCTGTCGGCCGGCGCCCCGCTCGCGGGCAGCGCTGCGGTCTCGGGAGTGCTGCGGGTGCCGGCGCTGCTCTTCAAGTACAAGAACACGCCCTACTTGCAGCTGCGCTCGGCGAGCCAGTACGATCAGGTGCTGTTCTCGACCACGCCGCCGAACGGGCGGCCCTATACCTACCGCACGTTCTACGAGCAGATGTCGAACGGGCTCTTGAGCATCCAGGGCAAGAGCTACGGCTACGCAGCCCTGGACAGCAACGAGATCGCGTACGCCGGCTACCCTCCCTGCCTGGCGAATCCGCCGGACTATACCTGCAACGGCCTGTTCAGCATCGATGCGGAAGATCGGATGCAAAACGGGTTGCGGGAGACGCTCCGCAAGCTCGACGGTCAGATCGACTGGACCCTGTACGACAGCGATGGCGACGGCTACGTGGACCTGGTCGTGTTCATTCACCCGACCATCGGCGGAGAGTGCGGCGGCGCGACGAACAATCACCTGTGGTCACATCGCTCCGCGTTGTCGTCCGACTACATCACCCACTCCGTGAACAGCACGGGGAAGCGCGTCCGGGTTGCGGATTACATTCTCGAGGGTGGGGTGGGCGGAGCGGATTTGTGCGACAGCACCCAGATCATGCCGATCTCGGCGGTGGCGCACGAGACGGGCCACGGCTTCGGGCTCCCGGACCTCTATGACGTCAACTACGTGAATGCGGGCATTGGCGTCTACAGCTTGATGAGCTACGGCCCGTACACGTCTCCCTTGAGCCCTGCGCGCATGGACGCATGGTCGCTGAACGAGCTCGGCTGGGTGACGGTCGTCCCGCTCCCCACTGCGGGAACGTACAGCGTCGGCCCGGCGCCGACGTCGGACACGGCGTTCTTCGTTCCCGTCGCGGCGCCGAACCCGGATGGCGAATACTTCCTGCTCGAGAACCGTCAAGCCGTGCGGTCCGACAGCGCGATGATCAAGTACCTGTGCCGGGTGAGTTATCCGAGCGCGACCCCGCCCCCGTCGTGCGGCGGCGGGCTGCTCGTGTGGCACGTGGACTCGGCGCAGATCGCGAACGGCCTACCCACGAACACTGTGAACAGCGGTCCGGTGCACGGGGTGGCGCTCGTGCAGGGGGATGGCCTCGGCAATCTCGATGTGAATCTCAATAGCTGCTTTGGGCCGACCTTGGGGTGCTACGACTACGGCGACGCAGCCGATCCGTATCCCGGGGAGGCCGGCAACCTCGCCTTCACGGCGACCAGCGTCCCCGCGGCGGTGCGGAACTCGGACGGCAAGCCGGCGGGGTTGGCGCTCGACCAGATCACGCGGCTCGCGCCGAACGGTGCGATGTCCTTCCGGGTGGTGTATCCGGTGTGGGTGGTGCGCGCGCAGGTGGATACTGCGACCGTCATCCAGTTCGACGCCATCGCCTACCACGTGTTTCGCGGAGTTCTGGCGCAGGGCTCGATCCACACCGTGGGCGTCGCCGACACGCAATACACGGCGGGTGGCCGCACGCGGCAGGTCTTCGTCTCGTGGTCCGACGGCGGCGCCATCAGTCACCCGTACACGGCGGGCGCGGCGCCCGAGACGCTGACGGTGACGCTGGCGCGCTCGCACCGCCTCGACTACGGCGGGACGAGCGGCGGGAGCGTCGCCGCGGATACCGCCGGCACGCCGGTCGCGAGCGGGTCGTTCTTCGCTGAAGGCACAGCGGTGACGCTGACGGCGACCTCCGGCGCGCAGCCGTTCGTGTCGTGGGTCGGCGATACCGTGTCCAAGAACGCCCAGATCACGCTGCCGCTGGGCCGCCCGTACAGCGTGCGCGCGGCGTTCCTCGCGCCGTTGACCACGGCGGCCGTGGTGTCGCAGCTCCTGACCCACACGGGGCTCACGCCGCAGGATACCCTCGACCTCGATCAGCTGGGGAACAACAACGGCAGGTTCGACGTGGGAGACTTCCTCGCGTGGGTGCAGGCCACGGGCGCGCCGCTCACAGCTCCGCAGCGCGCGCTCGCGGGCGCGCCGAGGCTCAAGCCGAACGGAGTGGCCCGATGAGACGCTTCGCCGGAGGGCTGGCGCTCGCGCTCGCGCTGTGCGGGGCAGGGAGCTGCTCGAACGGCACGGAGCCGGTCGCGGGGGTGCTCACCGTCACGCTCGCGACCCCGAACGTCGGGGCGGACGGCGCGATCCTCTTCACCGTCACGGGCCCGAGCCCGCTCACGAGCGTGACGCCGGGAGCGGGACTCCGCGTCTTCTCGCAGACCCTGTCCACGACGAATCAACTCGCCGTGACGGGACCGCTCGCGAACGGCGCCATCCTCACGATCGGCGTCGCTGATGTGCGCGCGGTGGGCCAATACGCCGCGACGATTCAGGACGTCGCGGCGAAGGACTACACGCTGCGCTCGCTGTCCGGGTACTCTCTCACTATCTCGCAATAGTCTCGGTGCAGTCGCCCGCCCGGCCGACGAACGCGGGCGCGCCGTCGGGAAGGCGAATGCCGAGGATCGCGGTGCGTCCGGCACGGACCGCCCACGCGGCGAAATCCCGCGCTGGGGGGCGGGGGCGGGGGCGGGGCTCAGCCTGGCGGACCACGTACAGGGTGTACGGGTTGGTGAGCGCCGTGTCGGCGGCGAACAGGATGCGGAGCCGCAAGTCGCCGAGCTTCGCGTAGGTGGGGAGATCGGCGAGCGCGTACGCGTTGCGCTCGTCGGCGAGATGCAGCGTCGTCACCTGGTCCGCGCCCGACTCGACGTACCAGCGGGGAGGGCGGGGGGGGCGCGCCGCGGCCGGCTGCACGCCCGCCGCCTGCCACAGGGCGAGCTCCTTCACGTGAGTGCCGGAGGAGTCGCCGCGCGACACGAACGGGCCGCCCACGCGCGCG
>WNGL01008676.1_pt1 | contig 29831 bp, 26 predicted proteins | sample 5400591 | NCBI WGS metagenome assembly WNGL01 (sample SAMN13153377, study PRJNA577476) | soil metagenome | isolation source: 80 cm soil or saprolite under Garry oak tree replicate 1 | place: USA:California | collected 2016-06-15 | reverse complement strand
CGCTGCCCTTCGTCGTGCGGCGACTCGTCGAAGCCGCGCGCGAGGCGCAGAGCCAATGCCGTCGCACCTTCGGTTTCCAGGCACAGGTCGGCCAGCACGTTTCGCATCAACGGCTGATCCAACAGTCTCTTCCCGAAAGCGTGACGGAACGTGGCGTGATGCAGCGCCTCGGCCAGGGCGCGGCGCATGGTGGCTGCCGAGCCGAAAGCACAGTCGAGGCGTGTATGTCGCACCATCTCAATGATCGTCGGCACGCCGCGTCCCTCACTGCCTACCATCCGCGCCCAGGTGCCGCGAAACTCGACTTCGGTCGAAGCGTTGGAACGATTACCCAGCTTCTCTTTCAGTCGTTGCAGGTGAAAGCCGTTCCGCGTGCCGTCCGGCAGCAAGCGCGGGAGCAGGAAACAGGACAGACCTTCATTCGTCTGTGCGAGAGTCAAAAAAGCATCGCACATCGGTGCGGAGCAAAACCACTTATGTCCGTTAAGTTCGTACTCTTCCCCCGCGCCGCTTTTCCCCAGCGGCACGGCGCGTGTCGTGTTGGCTTGAACGTCTGAGCCGCCTTGCCGTTCTGTCAGTGCCATTCCAAACAGGACGCCGCGTTTCTGCGCAGCAGGGACAAAGCGCGGGTCGTACTCGTCGGAGAGGATGCGCCGCAGCCACTCCTCAGCCAATTCGGGTTGAAGCCGGAGCGACGGCACGACGGCGAAGGTCATCGTCAGGGGGCAGCTCGCGCCCTCGTCTACCTGATGTCGGAGCATGTTCAGCGCCGCGCGGACGACGTGTGCGCCGGCGCGCCGGCTCGTCCACGGCAGCGAGTGGTGCTCGTGTTTGATGCCGATTCGCATCAACTCGTGCCACGCCGGGTGAAACTCGACTTCGTCGACACGATGTCCAAAGCGGTCGTGCGTCCGCAGGATGGGTGGATGACGGTTCGCCAGTTCACCCAGGTGCAAGGTCTCAGCGCGACCCATCAGCGCGCCGAAGTCGCTGACCTTCTCTTCGGCCCAGTCGCCGCCTTCGCGCCGCAGAGCTTCTTGCAGCGGCGCGTCGTGCGCGAACAAATTGTAATCTTCCAGCGGCGGCGGTTGATTGAAGACTTCGTCGGGCTGTCGGTGCATGAATAAAAACCTCAGACCAGGAATTATAGCGGATTGCAATTGGAGGTCACAGAGGACACAAAGGGGGCACAGAGAAAACGTAAGTTCCATGCAATTGCATATCGCTATATTTGTCAGGACAAGTCCTGCCCTTATGGTTTTGAGACGAGCGATAAGATTGAAACGCTCAGCTAGCTTCTGATGTCTCGCCGCCGAGCGCGGCACGCAGCGGCTGTGGAATCTCCGTTGGCTTACCGTTCTGCAATACCACCACGGTCATCGTCCCTTCAATCGCCAACTCTTCACCGGTGTCGAAGGCTTGATAGTCGTACCTGATCGAGCTACGTCCCAACTTGCCAACCGAGAGCCTCAGACGGAACGGAGCGTCGAGGGTGAGCACTCGGAGGAATCGGCACTCCAAATGTACGCGCGGGAAATCGTAATTCTGGCGCCGGACATCCATCGGCCATTCGAGGCCACGCAACAGTTCGCTCTCGGCCTCTTCAATGATCTCAAAGATGCGCGGGAAGTGTAGACGCCCGGCGGCATCTGCGTCAGCCCAACGCAAACGGCGGTTTAATTCTATGAAAGCAGGAGCCATGTGTTCGGTTTTTTGTTGGCGAGGAAGCGTGTCGTCTCGCGCCGGAAAACTCCCACTGCTCGATTGCGGTTCTTTGAAAGAGTTAAGGAGAGCCTCATTAAATCGAGGCTCTCCTTGAAAACTTCGGACGTCAGGCCGCTCGCTTAGAAGCTAAGGCGCACACCGACCTGCAATTGCCGCTTGGGAAACGCTGAAGTAAAGCCCAACGGCTGGCTCGGAGAGAGCCTGCTGCTACCCTGCAAGTTAAAAGGTGGAGCGATGACGCCCACGACGTTGTTGACGCTCGCGAAGTTCGTCCGGTTGAAGAGGTTGAATCCTTCCAACATCAATTGCAGATTAGCCTTCTCGCTCAGTTTGATCTGGCGAGTTAAGCGCATGTCAACGTCGAAGTAATTCGGACCAATCCCGGTGTTGCGTCCGGCTCCCGGCGGACGGTCAGTGGTTGAGTGCCGGTCGTTATTGACGTTGGTCCCGGCCAGCAAATTGAAAGGATGGGGACTGTTGTAGCGAATAATCGGGGACAGTTGGAAGTTTGAAAGAATCCGATTCTTCCAGGGGCTCTCCAGCACGCCCGCGATCACTATCTTGTGCCGCTGATCAAATGTGGAAAGCCCGCGTTCGCAACTCAGGCAGGTCTGATCGTTCGGCCCATAGTCACTGTTGAAATCGGTTACCTCGTCAATGGCTTTACTGTAGGTGTAATTCCCGAACATGGTGAGGTGATTACTGAAGCGCTTTCTGATTTCGAAAATGCCGCCACGGTAAAGAGCTGCTCCCGCTGACGAATACTGGTCGCTCTGGAGCAGCAACGGATTCACAAAGCAGGTGAAGATGTTTGCGCCCGCACACGGTAACCCCGCACTCGTGCTCCACTGCCGAATCGGAATGCCCGCGGGCCCGGCAGGCACAAACGGCGCGGGCAGCAGGTTGATATCGATAGCCACAGGGAGTCTTAGTGTATGAACGTAAATGAAGCTTCCGGAAAAGGACAAGCCCTTGGAAATCTCGCGTTCAATTCCAAACTCACCCTGCAGTGAATAAGGGTTCTGGTAGCCAGGCTGGCCGCTGAAAACTACACTCAGCGGCGGAGTCGGGCCAGTGTGAGTAATAGTGATGCCGAACTGAGTCAGATCGGCCGGTGTGATACAAGCAGCATTCCCCGCCGAGGGGGTCGTGCACTGGACTTTTCCTTGCGCAAACAGCGTCTGGAAAATCAACGCTGACGTAAGGGTTGCGGGGCTCCCCGGAACTCCGGTGAGCGGCACGAACACTTGAGCGATCTGTCGGAAACCATTGACAATGCCCAGACTCTGCACCACGTTGGGAATCTGAGCATAGACTGGCGAGTAGAAGATCCCATAGCCCCCGCGCACCACCGTCTTGTGGTCTTTGAACGGGTCCCAGGCAAACGAGACCCGGGGAGCAAAATTGTCCTTATCGGTATTTAGGTTGCCGTATTGCTTGTCCAGTTCGTAGCGGATGCCGTAGTTAAAAGTCAGGTTTGGCCGGATGGCCCATGAATCCTGCCAGAAAAAAGCAGTAAAGGGCCTGCTGGAGACGTAGACGGGATTGTCAAAGCCTTGCTGGTAGAACTGAGGCAAACCCAAAGAGACCGATTGAAGCGAGTTAAGTCCTGCAGGACTTACTCCTGAAAGTCCGCAAGCAGCCGGCACTTGCAGGCACGGGCTGAGTAAGCCACCTGGGAGGCTCCCAAAAACAAATCGTCCGGGGAAGAAGGTGTGGGACTCAGTATGGTTGCCACGGATCAACTCGTAGAAGCCCATCTTCATTGAATGATGGCCGCGAATCATGGTGAAATTGTCGGCAAATTCATAACGGTGGGTGGTCGTCAAGTTAGGTAGAAAGATTTGAGTTCCCAAATTCGCGAAGCCAGGGATATCGAGTCCCACCTCTCCCGGCACATTAGGGATAACATTAAAGTTGTTGTAGCCCCACTGCACTCGGGCTTCATTGGTCGCGGTGGGGCTGAACAGGTGGAACCAAGCGCCCTGGAGCGTGCTGTCATATGTGCGGATCGAACTACCCCGAGTAAAGCCCGTCAGAGATTGCACATCCGGACTCTCCTCCAGGTCGTGAACATAGCTGTAGCGGAGAAAAATCTGGTTCTTGTCACTGAATCGGTGATCGAGGCGGCCGGACGCCTGGTATTCCCGCGTGTCGAACGGAAATAGTCCTCCGTTGCTTTCAAACTGGTTGACAAGAAACGCATTCCGCGCGGTTTGACCCGCACTCAGACCCGTAGATGGAGATATGGTCAAAGCGCTGGTCAGCAACCCTGCACACGTGGCGGCAGGTATCGCGGGTTGGCCGTTAAGACAGGGCACCAGGGCCGAGCCTCCGGCCGTCAGCGCGTTGAGAATTGCCACCTGATTATTCAGCAGATCACTCTGGGGACGAAAAATATTCGTGTTCGTCAGCAGAGGCACTGCATTCTGTGCGCTCTGTCGCAGGGCTTCGAAAGCGACGAACAGGAATGTCTTATCTTTTTTGATAGGGAAGCCAATGGTTCCGCCAAATTGCTGGCGATTTAGGGAATCCTTAACGGGCACGCCTTGAAGATCGGCGCTGGCGGGATTGAAGGTCTGCCCTGGTTGCAGCGCCTGGCTAAAGGAGAATGGGTTGCGCGCATCCAAGCCCGTGAAGCGGAAAAAGCCATTGAGACTGCCGTGCGTCTGGTTGGTGCCGGTTTTTGATACAATGTTTATAGACGCGCCGTTCGCTCCACCCAACTCCGCCGAATAGTTGCTCCGGTTGATCTGGAATTCCTGTACTGCATCCTGGCTTAGGTTCGGGCGGACCCCGCCGGAGTCGTCGTTGAACTCACCGCCATCCACTGTCACGCTGTTACCTCTGCCATTGCTGCCATAAAAGGAAAGTCCGCTTTGCGGCGTCTGCTTAACTCGGAAATCCTGGTCGCTAGCCACTCTGGTGGAATCAGAGACTCCAGGCATCAGTAACGTGTAGGTGAGATAGTCACGGCGGTTGATGGGCAGATCGCGAATGTATTTCTGTTCGACGGTATTTGCCTGGGCAGCTCTTTCCGTTTCGACTACCGCCGCTTCACCGGTCACGTCGACGACGCCCGCTATCCCCGAGACCTTCATCTGAAAATCCGCTAACACTGTCTCGCCGATAGTGACGGTCACGCCCTTTCTCACCGCGGTATCAAAACCACGGAGTTGGGCGCTTACATCGTAAGTGGCAGGCGGCAGGTTCGCTACTCGATACTGACCGGTGTCATCGGTCACCGCCGTGCGCCGCAGACCCGTCTCGGTCCCCACTACAGCGATGGCGGCGTTTGGCAAGATCGCACCATTGGGATCGGTTACAGTTCCCTTGATATCTCCCGAAGAGCCTACACCCTGCGCGTGAGTTGCTACCGCCAAGAGCAGGCACAATAATCCGGACCCGAGTAAGCTAATGAATCTCTTCATAAGTCCTCCTCCGAGCGTTCTCTGAGAAAGTGGGATCGCGATTACCTTGACTTTCGGTCGACTGCCGAAAGCTATATGAAATCGATCGACCAGCTAAAAGAAAATTGACAAAGTCCACCAGGGAAGTATGATGGCTACCGAACGGTCGGTAAAGTATTATCAGGGTCAGGAAATGTCAAGCTTTATTTAGCCAATTTAACTGTTATAAAGCGAGATGTTTTGAATCGAAACCTGAATGAATGTTCACCGATCACAGGCCCGGTTTGCCCTATGGGTTTTGTTTACCATCAACGCGCTCAACTTCTTCGACCGGCAAATTCTCGGCGCCGTCGGTGAGCTGATTCGAAAAGAATGGGTCCTCAGCGATGGCGCGCTGGGGGCGCTCGGCACAGCCTTCACTTTACTCTACGCCTTTGTCGGCGTGCCCTTCGGTCGCTTGACTGACCGGACAAAGCGCACGTGGCTGCTCTCCCTGGGCGTATTCGTCTGGAGTCTAATGACGGCAGTGTCCGGTGCTGCCCTAAGTTTCTGGCAGCTTTTTGCTGCCCGTCTCGGAGTAGGAGTTGGCGAGGCGTCGTGCGCTCCAGCCGCCACGTCACTGATCGGCGATCTTTTTCCAGCGATCCGGCGAGCTTTGGCCCTCTCGATTTTCATGCTTGGTTTGCCCGTCGGCATCGCCTTGAGCTTCGCTCTTAGTGGGACCATTGCCCGCTCTTACGGCTGGCGGCCGGTGTTTTACGTCGCAGGCATTCCGGGACTAATCTGCGCCCTCGCCGTGCTCCTCGTGAGAGAGCCGAAACGCGGCGCGGCCGAAGCCCACAAGATTGGCGCGCGCCATCGTCAAGGCTCGCCCTACGGCTTGGTGCTCTCAACCCCGACGATGCGCTGGTTGATCATATCGGGCGCGTTACACAACTTCAACATGTATGCTATCGGCGCGTTCATTACGCCGTTTCTAATGCGCTATCACGGCGCAGACATCCGCAACGCCAATTTCGTTTCGATGGTCGCATATGGACTATTCGGCGTGCCTGGTCTGATTCTCGGCGGAATCGTGGGCGATGCCGTGATGAAACGGCGAGCGAGCGGACGTTTGCTTGTCGGCGCTTTCGCAATTCTCGGCTCAGTGCCACTATGACGTGGTCGAACCCTCGCTGCGCGGTACGGCGATGGCGCTCTACTTCTTCGCGATGTATGTGCTTGGCGCGTCGCTCGGGCCGTACGGGACGGGACTTCTGAGCGACTTTTTCACCAGGCGCGCGGCGGACTCAACTGGCGTCATCGTGCTGACGCAGCAGGCGCTTGAGCCGTTTCGCGCTGCCGGGTTGCACGCCGCGATGTACATCATTCCTACTCTCGGTGTGATGCTGGCTCTCGTTTTGTTTGCCGCTTCGCGCACTGTTACGAAAGACATGGAGAGGTTGCATCACTGGATGTACAAGTCAACCACTGAAGATGCCCTGGCGGATGCCGCTACGGCAGCTCCCAGCTTGGCAAGCTAGTGTGGTGTCTCAGAAATTCGCCTTGATTGATCAATTGCCGGGGCACTAGCCCGACTGTAAGGGAGGGCTCAGTCTTTTCACGTCGCTAAAACATGAGCCCTCCCTTACGGTCGGGCTAGTGCCTCGTTGCCATGCACCGATCTTCTTATTGGAACTTTAGAGACAGAACACTAGGATTGTTACAGGTAAATGGGACTATGGTTCGCGGGTGCTGCGAGCATGCGGGTGAGACCTTGTTTCGGTGCGCGGTCCCGCCGTGGTTGCGGACACGCTTGCAGTGGTGGGCCGCACATTAACGTCTAGCTTTTCAGGGGAGAAAACGAATGCATTTCGGATTCTCGGAGAAAGCGAAAGATTTCCAGCGTCGTCTTATGGTTTCCATGGACGAGCACATCTATCCGAATGAGCAACGATTCTATGACGAGATTGAGCGCGAACGATGGTTGCCAACACAGGTAATTGAAGAGCTTAAGCCTAAGGCGCGTGCCGCGGGTTTGTGGAACCTGTTCTTGCCGGATGACGAACAGGGTGCGGGCTTGTCGAGTCTCGAATATGCACCGTTGTGCGAGATCATGGGCCGCAGTCCGATGGCGCCCGAAGTATTCAACTGCTCGGCGCCCGATACCGGCAACATGGAGGTGCTCGCTCGCTATGGCACACCCGAACAAAAAGAGCGCTGGTTGAAACCTTTGCTCGCAGGTGAAATCCGTTCGTGTTTCGCTATGACCGAACCCGCGGTCGCCTCATCGGACGCAACGAACATCGAGGCGAGTATCATTCGGCATGGCAACGAGTATGTCATCAACGGTCGGAAGTGGTGGGCTTCGGGCGCCGGCGACCGACGCTGCAAGATCGCCATCTTCATGGGCAAGACGGACGTTTCTGCTCCGCGGCATAAACAGCAGTCAATGATCCTGGTGCCGATGGACGCGGCGGGAGTGAAGATCGAACGGTTACTAACAGTGTTCGGCTATGACCATGCGCCGCACGGCCATGGCGAGATCACGTTTGAAAATGTTCGGGTTCCAGTATCGAATATCTTGCTTGGGGAAGGACGGGGATTCGAGATTGCGCAGGGCCGGCTGGGGCCGGGTCGCATCCATCACTGCATGCGATGCATCGGCGTCGCCGAGCGAGCCCTCGAGACAATGTGCAAACGCGTGCAAGCGCGCGTGGCTTTCGGCAAACCGCTCGCCGAACAGGGCACCATCCGTGCCGACATCGCGACCTCGCGCATGGAGATCGAACAAGCTCGCTTGCTGACGCTGAAGGCCGCCTACTTGATGGACACTGTCGGAAACAAGGCCGCGCGAGCCGAGATCGCAATGATCAAAGTTGTCGCTCCAAACATGACTCTGCGAGTGCTTGATCGAGCCATTCAGGCTCATGGAGGCGCAGGCGTTTCGCAAGACACGTTTCTTGCGGGCGCCTGGGCCAACGTGCGCACGCTGCGATTAGCCGACGGCCCGGACGAAGTGCATACCGAAGCGATCGCCAGACTGGAACTCGAAAAATGGGCCAAGCCCCGGACGCAGCCGGGGCCGAATTGATTTGTCTGCCGATTCTACTGCCTCGATTCTTCTCTTTAGGACTCTTGTCCTCGTGCAATCCTGAAAGCATGGATGTCTGACTCGATCCGTCGGGGTTCCATTCATCAGGCGCGCTTATTCAAAAAGTGCGCGTGACCGCGCGGAACCACTCGCTTACCTACCGATCCCCATTGCACTACCGGACAACTGACTCGTATCCTTATTATACGTGTGGCGTCTCAAGCTTTTCGAGAAGCGGACCCAATAGTTGTCGACCACTCATCCGGGAAGCACTGTTCCAATATCTCGACTCTCCGACGTTGTGGTTTTGAACCGAAACCTCAGGGCGGATCGCACGTGATTCGAACGCCCCGACCTCCGCATTACGAGTTTTAGCCCTTAACAACACACTGGGGCCAGGGAACCAAAAAGCTTAGGGGAATCGCACCAGCACCAGCGGCCGCAATTTGCTACTCAGAGCCGCGTGCGTTCATGCAGCGTCCCGCGGCAGAGGCGGTCGTCCGTGTTAGTCGCAAGTTGAGACAGATGGGTTACGGGCTGCTCGTTCATGATGCCTACCGACCCTGGCGTCACACAGCGGCTACCCTAATGGCCGACGCCGGAGCCGATGCTTTCGCGTTGGCTTCGATCTTCGGATGGTCTGACGTTCGAAAGGCGCTCCCTTTGTACTCATGCGACGATGAAGCGAAACGTCGGGCAGTTGAAAATCTGGTCAAATCGAATCGGGTCAAGTGACGAATCGGTGACATTTGAAATCTGCGGGGTGCGGGCCCTACCTTAAGTCATTGATTCTATTGGTGGAGCAGAGCAAGGATAGAACTCATGACCTCCGCATCGCACTAAACCTAGTTCGGTGACCGTAAGTCATTGAAATAACGAGCGTTATTGGTGGAGCAGGGAGGGATCGGCCGCTGGCCTCCGCATTGCGTTAAACGAAGGTCTGCGACGACAAGTTATTGAAACGGTGAGTGTTATTGGTGGAGCAGAGGGGGATCGAACCCCTGGCCTCCGCATTGCGAACGCGGCGCTCTGCCAAACTGAGCTACTGCCCCACGCGCACGAGCATATTAGGTAGCGTGCAGAATAGTGTCAAGCGCTGATTTCTCCAGCTATGCCTTGTGCCGCACTCTCGAGTGCCTCGCTGAGTTTCTCTACCTTACGCCCGCCGCCCTGGGCCAGGTCCGGTTTACCTCCGCCTCGGCCGTCGATTGTCGCGCAAGCATCACGCATTAGCGCACTCATATCGCCGGGCGCATCAGCGGAGCGGGCGAAGACGAGGCGCGCCGCGTCCTTATCATGTGAGCCAAGCAGAACGACTATCCGGTGGCGAGCGATCAACGTCTGAGCGAGACGCTTAAGTGATTCGGGATCGCGATTGTTGAATATCTTAGTAATGATCTTCACACCATGTGAATCCACCGTGGCCGACGCGAACAATTCCTCGGCTTCGATGCGAGTGGCAGTCTCTTCAAGCGCACGCACGCGGCGATGGAGTTCCTTATTCTCTTCAATCATGCGTTCGGCCAACACCGGCGCCTCGTCGCGTCCGGCGCTGAATAAAGCAGCCACACAGCGCGCAGTGTTATTCGCCCGGCGGTAGTCTTCGAGCGCGCGCCGGCCCGCAACGAATTCGATGCGTGTCAAACCTTTTGCGCGTTCCCACGAGCGCACAGCGATCAAACCCACCTCACCCGTGTGACGGGCGTGGGTGCCGCCGCAAGGCGTTAGATCGAAACCTTGAATTTCGATCAGACGCAACTCTTCTTCACGTCCAGGATCTTTGCGCAACGGCAGTTGTGCAGCCTCTTCCGGCGTTACCTGTTTGATGATAACGGTGCGGTCTTCCCAGATCACATTGTTGGTTAGCTCGACCGCGCGCTCGATTCGCTCGGCGGTTGGATCAGTCAATTCCACATCGATCTCACAAACCTCGTCCATCACGCGAAAGCTGCGTGTGGGTGCGCCGAAGAGCGTGACAAAAGCCTGTGACAGAATATGCTGGCCGGTGTGCTGTTGAATGTGATCGAGGCGGCGGGACCAGTCGACTCTGCCCTTTACCGTGGAGCCAATCGCCGGCGTTGGTCCCTGTATTACGTGAAACACGGTCTCGCCCTCGTCGATGCATTCAACGACCCGAGCGCCGTCAAGCGTTCCCGTATCGCTCGGTTGCCCGCCGCCCGTGGGATAAAAAGCCGTGCGGTCGAGCGTGACCGCGGTCCAGCCGCTGACTCGCTCCGTTACGTCAACGACGCGCGCGTCAAACTCGATCAGATGCGAATCGGTGTAATAGAGACGTTCGGTTGTGACCATGCGCAGTTGATTAATAAGCCAAACACGCCGAGCTCTGCAAGCTTGATGAGCTGCTTTGACAGCTTTCAACGAAAACTAGATAATCGCGCGGCTGCTCCGCCGTGTTCGCTCACCGAAGGATCGTGTTTGGGAGACCGACTCAATGAATCGAAATGTACGCATCTTTCTGTTGCGTTTGGCCATCACCTGCTGTTTGGTCGTTGCGTCGGCGGAAGTCGCCTCGGCTCAGCAGACGCCGGCGCTGCGCTCGATCAATTATCGACTCTCGATGTCGCGCCCCGTCTCTCACCTCTTTGAAGTNNTGGCTGATGATGCGCAAGCAGGATCGCTCGATTTTCAAATGCCCAAATGGTCGCCGGGACGCTACGCAGTGTTTGATTTTGCTAAGAATGTTCAGGAATTCCGCGCGTTCCATGGCACTTGTCTGCCGACCGCAGATTGCATGCTGCCAAGCTCAGCGATTACCAGAATAGATGACCAAACCTGGCGCGTTCAAACCCACGGTCTGAAGAACATGATGGTAAGCTACAAGGTTTTCGGCAACGATCTCTCTGGCACCTTTTCTCAGCTCAACACGCGCCACGCAAACTTCAATGGCGGCTGCATCTTCATGTATGTCGTCAATCACAAACAAGACGCGGTCCAGCTCGTAATCGATCCACCTAAAGACTGGCGCATTATTAACGGCCGCACCGACCATGCCGGCCAGCGCGAATGGCAGTTTCCCAATTGGGACATCATGATCGACACCCCGACCGAGATCGCGCCCGACTGGACCGTCGATGATTTTCAAGTGGCTGGCAAGACGTATCACATCGCGGTTCATTCATTCGGAAATGAAGGTGGCAAGCGGCCCGCGCTGGTACGCGACATCGAGAGAATAGTGCGCGCCGAGACGGCGATGTGGGGACCTCCGGAATTCGACTCGTATACCTTCTTGATTCACTTCGCCGCCGACGATCATTCCGGCGACGGTATGGAGCATCTGACGTCGACGCAGATTATCCAGCCCGGCGCGCTCGGCGACTCTGGCGTTTTTGAAAACACCTTAGGCACGGTAGCTCACGAGTTCTTTCACGTCTGGAACGTCAAACGATTGAGACCCGCCGAGCTTGGACCATGGGACTTCACGCGTCCGGCGAACACACGGGGCTTGTGGGTGGCCGAAGGGCTGACCAATTATTACGGTCATTTGATGCTGCGTCGCGCTGGCATCTGGGATGATAAAGGTTTCCTGAGCCGCGAGAGTCAGACCATCACGGGCATCGAGAATGCGCCGGGCAGTCGCTTGATGAGCGCGGAAGAATCATCTTTGTCTGCGCCGTTCCTCGACGACGCGCCGCACGCGCAGCACACTAATCTTGAGAATTCGTCGATTAGTTATTACCCGAAAGGTGAATTGCTGGGAATGGTCCTGGATCTGTTGATTCGTGGAAAGACACATGGCAAAGCTTCACTCGACGAAGTGATGCGTAAGATGTACGCAGAGTTTTATCTCAAGAGTCCGAACGCCTCTTACTATTTGCGCGGGCGTGGATACAAGACGGAAGACTTCGAGCGCGTTGCTTCGGAAGTCGCCGAATTCGACCTGCACGATTTCTTTACGCGACATGTGCGCGGCGTCGAGGTTCTGCCTTACGATCAGGCCTTTGCTTACGCCGGTCTGCGATTAGTTCGCAACAAGGAGGACGGGGCGTACAACGCGGGTATCCGACTCGATTGGGAGAACCAACGAAGCATCAAGATCGGAAACGTAGTAGATGGTTCACCGGCCGAGGATGCGGGATTGCAGTCTGGTGACGAGATCCTTTCGCTTGGAGGCAGGACGGTCACGCGGGATGGCTGGCTCGCAGCCTTAAATCAGCACAAACAAGGCGACCGTGTGCCGATTACAGTTAAGCGAGATCGAAGAACGGTTGAAACAACTCTCGTTGTTCGCGGGCCGGACCGCTTCGAGTATCGAATCGAAGAGAAGAAGGACGCGACCGCAGAAGAGAAAGCCCTGCGAAGCGCGTGGTTGAAGGGGTCGTAGTTTCAGGGACGATCGTTTAGAGGCGGGCGTTGCCCGCCGGTGCTAGATGCCATGAAGTCGGAGAGCATAGCTTGAATCGGCGTTGGGTTCGGCGGGCAACGCCCGCCTCTAAACGATGGTTGTTTCGTTATGGAACGATTACTTCGATCGAATGCGGCGCAATCTCGAATATCATCGGCAGCTTTCCGATTAACTCGCCGTCAACTTGTACTGCGGTAGTTCCCAGCGCTTGCGCGCGTGTGGCTCGAAGAAAACGAATGCCGCGCCGGTCCGCCGGCGCGCCTCCCCGCATCGCATACGCCAGCAGGCGTAGGTAACGAAGTCTGCTGCGTGATTCGACGAGACAGATCTCAAATTCCGGTTGGTCCAGTCTCGCGCGTGGAGTCAGCGAAAGCTCGCCACCGTAACTTGCTGCTTTTCCTATCGTCGCAAAAGTCGCGACATAAGTCTTTCCATTGATTTCAATCTGAAAGGGTATCGGTTCCCAGCCGGCCAGATGGCTCAGACCGGAATACCAGAAAGCGGCTTTGCCGAATCGCTTTTTCAGTCCGGGATGCACACGCTGCACTACCGAAGCATCCAGACCTATGCCGGCCATTAGAAAGAAGTAGCGTTTTGCGCCCGACGCCTCATCGATGGCCCGGCCCACATGGATCTTTCTCGTGCGGCCGCGAGCGATCACTTCCAGAGCTTGCTTGCTATTCAAAGGTAACTTGAGTTCCCGTGCCAGCACATTTGCCGTGCCCTGCGGCAAAATCGCCAGGCGCGCGTCCGTGCCAATCATCCCTTGAAGTACTTCATTGATCGTTCCATCCCCACCGGAAACGATCACCTCGCGGACGCCATTGTCTGTCGCGCGCGCTGCAAGGGAGGTTGCGTCACCCGGGCCCGTAGTCGAGACCTGTTCTACTTCGATGCCACGCGTGCGCAGGTAATCACACACTCGATCAAGTTGCGGCGATCGGCGCGCGCCGTACCGACCTGTTTTCGGATTGGAGATCAGAATTGCTTTTCGCTGCGACACATCTTCAGCCTATCAAATCAAATGCCGCGTGGGTTAGTTCCTTTTCACTGCTAATACAGGTCACGGCTGACCGACCACGATCGTGGCCCTGCAAATGATGGCGACAGATGTCGGCCAAATCTTTCTTTCACCCTGTCCGTTTCACACAACTGTAACCGCCGTTTAGTTGGCAAGCCAACGCTTCAGGCATTCCGTTTGCTGTTGGCCACAGGGCTCCCCTAAACGAACCTTATTGACCGATGGAGGGTAATATGCAAGCAGTATTGGGAACATTGGAGCACTATTCGAACGGGCAACAGACAAGGGTACCGAACATTCCTGTCGTGTTACGGCGCTGGCTCAGCGAAATATTTGGTTGCCAACACCGAGAAATGAGCCGTCCTTTTTCAAGACATGGAGAGACCTTTCGTGTCTGTTTAGGTTGCGGCGGGCGTCGACGTTTCGATGAGCAGAAGTGGCAGATGGATGGAGCCTATTACTACAATGCGGCCCGCACTTCCGATCTTTCGGATACTACGCTCGGGGCTTGTAACGCCCTACGACGACTGAGAACCGCAGCGTAATTAACTGTCGCTTTACTCCAGACGATAGTTGGGCGCTTCTTTGGTGATGATCACGTCATGCACGTGTGACTCGCGCAAACCCGCGGAAGTGATGCGAATGAATTTGGTCTTCTCCTGAAACTCCTTGATCGTTCGGCAGCCGGTATAGCCCATGCCTGATCGAAGACCACCGACAAGCTGCGTTACCATGTCGGCCAGTGTTCCTTTGTACGGCACGCGACCTTCGATGCCTTCGGGCACCAGCTTTGATTCGGTCTCCGTAGTCTCCTGAGCATAACGATCCCGCGAGCCCTCGCGCATTGCGCCAATCGAGCCCATACCGCGATAGGTTTTGAACGAACGTCCCTGGAAAAGAATCACTTCGCCGGGCGCTTCTTCGGTGCCGGCGAAAAGTGATCCGATCATCACGACGTCGGCGCCGGCGGCAATCGCTTTCGCCACGTCGCCAGAGAATTTCACACCTCCATCTGAAATCACTGGCACACCATGCTTCCCAGCTGCCTGGACGCACGATTGAATTGCCGTGATCTGCGGCACGCCGGCGCCGGTGACGACGCGTGTGGTGCAGATCGAACCCGGGCCAATGCCGACCTTGATGCCGTCGACTCCGGCGTCGATCAGTTCCTGGGCGCCCTCGGTCGTGCCGACGTTTCCGGCGATCACCTCAGTGTCCACATGACGGCGTTTGATCTCGCGAACGGCTTCGATGACGCGTGACGAATGACCATGCGCCGTGTCGATCACAAGACAGTCAACCCGAGCCTTGACCAGTTCGTCGGCGCGCTCGCGGAAGTCGCCGGTGGCGCCAATCGCCGCGGCCACTCGCAGACGACCGAGATTATCTTTTGCCGCCGTCGGATACTTGATGGCCTTCTGTATGTCCTTCACCGTAATGAGACCCTTGATGCGCTTGTCACCGTCAATCACGAGCAGCTTCTCAATGCGATGCTTCTGCAATACCGTCTTGGCCTGTTCGAGCGTCGTGCCGACAGGGACCGTTACCAGCGGCTGACGGGTCATCACTTCTGAAACGGGAATATCGAAGCGCGTTTCAAAACGCAGGTCGCGGTTGGTGATGATGCCGACAAGATGGCCATCTTCATCGACGACGGGCACACCGCTGATGTGATAACGCTCCATCACCAGCAGCGCCTCTTGCACTGGACGATCGGGGCGAATGGTAACCGGATCGACGATCATTCCCGACTCTGATCGTTTCACCTTGTCGGCCTCTTCAGCCTGACGCTCGATGTTCATGTTCCTGTGAATCACGCCGATGCCTCCCTGCTGCGCCAGAGCGATAGCCAATGATGCCTCGGTAACCGTGTCCATCGCCGCGGAGCAGAGCGGTATCTGTAAGCGTATGTTGCGCGTGAATTGAGTCGACGTATCAGTTTCGGTCGGCAACACGTCGGAGCGCGACGGAACCAGCAGAACGTCGTCGAATGTTAGACCTTCGTTGATGTTTGATGTGATCATGGCGTGTCGAACTACTCCTTGTGGTAACGCGGCAATTGAGTTGTAAGACCATCAATATAAAACAGAACTGCCCGCCACTTGAAGCGGGCAGCGTTTCCTCGCGTTGATGAATGACAGACGGCACACAAGTTTCGGTGCTGCGCCGGTCGGCACCACCGCCTGTCAACAGAATCTTTAATCGCGAAAATCTTCGTAGTTCCTGCTCAATCGATCATGGCTGGCAACGATGCCAGCCAATTTAACGCCCGAACCTGCCGGAGCCCTGCTTACCACTGTTTTGGTGTGATTTGTTTCCGAAATCGGCGCTGAACGCCGCTGATACCAGTGCAGTGCAGCCAGGGCGCCGAGGGTCAGAATCGCCAGAATCAGAATCGCGATCACCACTGTCAACAGCGGCGATCGCGTTGCCGGAACATCCGTGTAAACCTTTGAATGGTATGGAGTGACTTCAGGGTCATCCTGGCCCTGGTCACGCATCAGCCTGGTGTAAGCTTCAATCGCCTCCTTTTCATCGAAACCCACGCAGCGCGCATAAGCCTTGACGAAACTGCGATTGAAGATCCCACCCGGCAGGCGCTTGTAGTCATTGGTTTCGATCGCTTCGAGGTAACGCATCGAGATGCGCGTCTGATCGGAAATCTCGCGCAAAGCCATGCCTCGTTCCTCGCGCGCGAGTCGCAACTGTTGACCGATAGTAGTTGCCATCACCAATCCACGTCGCCTTAGCGTTGGTTGGTTGATTGTCCTAAACTCCGGCGATGCCAGTGTGGGAAGGATTGCTTATACTTTGCTGGGATCGCGCGGCCCTTAACGAAGCCCTATGTTGTAAGACCGCTTACCTTTGGCCGCAATATAGCTTGCCCTGCTAAACGTTGTCAAACTTTTACTGGATCAAAAGTTTGAGTGCTCTTGATTCTTCGCTCGCAGGGTGGTACGTTGACCACATCGGTCAGTGGAACGTCGCTTCAATTTCTAAAACAGGAGAAGTGAGGATGCAGGAGACCTTAGAAGCATTAGGAATGGTAGAGACCAAAGGCTTCGTCGGCGCGGTCGAAGCGGCCGACGCAATGGTCAAAGCCGCGAACGTACAACTCTTGGGAAAAGAGTATATCGGTGCTGGTTACGTCACGATTTTCGTGCGCGGAGACGTGGGCGCGGTCAAAGCAGCGACTGATGCGGGGGCTGCCGCCGCCCGGCGAGTCGGTGAATTGATTAGTGTGCACGTAATCCCCCGACCGCATGCCGAGGTTGAGCGTGTGTTGCCCTTCAACGGACGCACTGGTTTTAGCCCCGACGAAAGAGCGCTGCAAGGCGGCACCCGCGGGCAATTGGGACAGGGTGAGGGACGTACGTTGCCAGCCGGCGCACGTGACACGGCAAAAGAGAGAGCCCGATAGGAATTCTTGATTTCCGATTCTTGATTTTCGATTGAAATGCAGATCTTCGATCGGAAATCGGCAATCGGCAATTGGTTTGGAGGCTCACAATGTCAGACAAGGACCTTGTATCGGTGCAACAAGCGCGCGACCTGGTTGAAGCGGCGCACCGCGCCCAGGCTGAGCTGGTCCGCTTCGATCAAACAAAAATCGACCGTATCTGCGAGGCTATGGCGAGGGCGGCGTTGCGCGAATCCGCACGGTTAGGGGCCTTAGCGGTTGAAGAGACGGGCTACGGCATTCCCGCGGACAAGCAGGAGAAGAATCGTTTCGCTGCCGAAGATGTGTGGAACTACTTTCGCGGCCTGCGCACCGTGGGCGTTGTTTCCGAATCGAAAGACGTTGTTGAGATTGCCAGTCCGCGAGGCGTCGTCGCCGGAATCATTCCCTCAACCAATCCAACCTCAACGGCAATCTTTAAAGTTCTGATCGCAATCAAGTCACGCAACTCGGTAGTGCTCTCTCCGCATCCTTCGGCGGCGCGATGCATCAACGAGACGGTGCGCGTGATGCGCGAGGCCGGCATCAAAGAAGGTCTCCCGGCAGATGCGATTGGCTGCATGACGACGGCGACGATCGAAGGTACAGAAGCGCTGATGAAGCACAAACAGACGGCTGTCATTCTGGCAACCGGCGGCATCGGTTTGGTGCGCGCGGCATATTCTTCCGGAAAACCGGCGTTTGGAGTTGGCCCGGGCAACGTTCCCGTGTTCATTGAAAGAACGGCCGACGTCCCCAAAGCAGTGCAGGATATTCTGACGGGCACTTGCTTTGATAATGGAACCATCTGCGCTTCTGAGCAATCGGTTGTCGTGGATGCTCCCATTGAAAAGTCAGTGCGCGAACAGTTCAAGCTTCAGGGCGGATATTTCCTTTCCGCTGCACAAGCAGAACAGTTAGCAAAGATAGTTGCGACGCCGCAACGCTCATTAAATCCGGCAATTGTGGGAAAGTCAGTTGAGGTTATCGCGAAGATGGCCGGCCTCAGTGTTCCCGCGGGCACGCGGTGCCTCCTCGCGGATGTTGGCGGCGTGGGTCGCGACTTCCCGCTTTCGATGGAGAAGCTATCGCCGATTCTCGCGTTCTACGTTGCTGATGGGCTCGAGCGCGGAGCTGAGCGTAGTTTTGAAGTTCTTAGTTATGGTGGCATGGGTCACACCGCAGGTGTGCACACGCGTTCACGTGAGGCCGCAGTGAGATTTGGCGCCGCCATGCCGGCCTCGCGCGTTACTGTCAACACGCCGACAACGCACGGGGCCATCGGGTTCTCGACTGCGCTGCCGCCGTCAATGACATTGGGCTGCGGGTCGTGGGGCGGCAACGTAACTTCGGACAACGTTTCGCCGCTTCACTTGATGGACATCAAGCGCGTTGCGTTTGAAACCAGGCCGGTCAAGAGTGCGCGACCTGCGGTGGCAACTTCAACTGTCAGCACGTCTGCGCCACCACCGGCTAGCCAAGCTCCGAGCAAACAGCCGGTGGCTGCCGCGCAGGCGAGCAAAATCGGACGCGAAGAGATCGCCGCAATCGTCGATCGATTTCTCGCCGGACGGAGAACGGATGATACGTCGTCTGCAGGGCCTACAACACCAGCGCCGCAACAACCGATGGAAGTGGAAGCTGGCAGCATGTACGCTGGACCGAGACCCGGTGGCAACAGCGAAACGCGACCTGAAAATGGCGGATCAGCTCGGCCCACGACGCCTGTCGCGTCGCGTAGTGCGGAGTCAAGCGCGAATGGTCGCGGGGCAATCGATTTCGTGAGCGAAGACGACGTGCGTCGCGCAATTCAGAAGGGCGAGAAGATTTACATCAACTCTAAGACAATCATTACGCCGGCCGCGCGCGATCTCGGCGAGCCGGCGGAAGTGTTTGCGAAAGCTTAAGAGGTGTCAGGTGTCGGGTGACGGGTGTCAGCAGGAATTCTGATACCGAGGAATTCTGATACCGACACCCGACACCCGATACCTAATCTTATGTTCCTGGGCAAAGTCGTCGGCACCGTTTGGTCCACAAAGAAATCTCCGGATCTTGAGGGCGTGCGTTTCCTGATCGTTCATCCTTACGATCTGGACAAACAGCCAACGAAAAACATCGTCGTCGTCGCCGATCGCCTGGGCGCGGGAACCGGCGAGACGGTAATGTGCGCTTTCGGGAAGGCCGCGCGCACCGCTATAGGCAATCAAGAGATGGCGATTGAAGCGGCCGTCGTCGGTATTGTGGACCGAGTCGATCTCACTGAAACCCTGTCGGAAGAAATGCGTGTGGCAGCGCGTGAATTGCTGGCGCGCGACAACGGCAAGCCCTAAGCATTTCGATTTGCCGATTGCCGATTGCCAATTGAAGCAACCGGTCTTCTCAGGTCGCAAAATCGGCAATCGGAAATCGAAAATCGGAAATGCATTCATGGCCAATGAAGAGCTGATTTATCGCATCACGCGCGCGGTCTACGGCCGTTTGGGGACAGGGGCCGACGAACAAACGGTAGAACAGTTAGTGACAGACATCTATCGCGAGATCGAACCCAATCTTCGCGCCAACGGCACACCCACTTTATCTATTCCCGACACGAGCGGTTCTTTTGCGAGCCAGTCACGTGAAGGTTCTTCGGATCGCATGATCATCTCAGTGTTTGGCCTGGATCATCCTGGCATCGTCGCCGGAGTGTCTCAGATACTTGCCGCGGCCGATTGCAGCATTGTCGACATCAATCAGACCGTGGTCCAGGGAAAGTTTGCGATGGTGATCATTGCCGATACGTCGCGTGCGCGCGAAAGCGCGACTGAATTGAAGGAGCGGCTGAAGAGCGAGGGCGAGCAACTGGGCGTGCGGATTTATGCGCAGCGCGAGGATCTCTTCAATGCCATGCATCGAGTCTAGACATTTGCGATTGGTAGATTCTTGATTTTCGATTACAAAGGGCATTAGCACGCGTCCCTCAAATCGCAAATCGGCCATCGCAAATTTACAATCATCTTATGTCTGAACCAGAAATTTCACGGCGGTGTCCGGAATGCGGCGCGTCAGTTCGCGTGCGCGGGTCTTTTTGTCCGCAGTGCGGTAAAGCCTTCGCCGGCGAAGCCAAAGCAACCGCAGAGCCTGAGAGCAGTGAGCAGGCGAATTTTTCGGGCGCTGTTCCTGCTGGTTCATCGGCAGAGCATCATTCCAAAGTGAGCGTTCATCGGGCTACAGCCGCAGCGCGCGACGTGTTTGAAGACAATGTGCTCGCTCGCGTCGAGAAACTGCGCCATGTTTCAAGCGTCGTGCTCGATGAAGCGGGATACGATCCGAGTCTGCGTTTCGTACTGGTTGCCGTGGTGCTCTTCGTGCTTTTCCTCGTCTTGCTGTTCTTGAGTAAGTGGTTGGGATAGACCGATGACTTAGAGATCTGAGATCTCAGATCTCAGATCTGAAATCTGAATCAGAGATGGAATACTCTCAAGCGGAAATCCTTCAGACCGTAGCGATGACGGAGATGGAGCACCTCGACGTGCGCACCGTCACGCTGGGCTTGGGTCTGCTCGACTGCGCCAGCGACTCGATGCAAGGCACGGCCGAGCGCGCGCGCCGGAAAATCGAGCGTCTGGCCGACCGGCTCGTTCAAACCGTCGATGAGATCGGCAACGAGCTGGGCATCCGTATCGCCAACAAACGCATTGCCGTCACGCCGGTCTCGCTAATAACTGAAGGAGCGAGCGGCGATCCAGTCGAGGTCGCGCGCGCCATCGACGAAGCGGCGGCGACCGTAGGTGTCGACTTCATCGGTGGTTACTCGGCTCTGGTTCCCAAAGGCGCGACGCGCGCCGAAGCCGAGTTCATCGATTCGATTCCGGAAGCACTTGCAGCGACCGAGCGTCTCTGTTCTTCTGTAAACGTGGCGACCACGCGCGCCGGGATCAATATGGATGCCGTCCGTCAGGTCGGGCGCATGGTCAAAGAAGCAGCCGAGCGCACCAGCGATCAGGGCGGCATTGCTTGCGCAAAGTTTGTTTGTTTTGCCAATGCGGTTGAGGACAATCCGTTCATGGCGGGCGCGTTTCACGGCGTGGGCGAAGCGGAGGCGGTGATCAATGTCGGTGTCTCGGGACCGGGCGTGGTCAATCATGCGGTGCGACACGCGCCGCGTGATTTGCCGCTCCACGAACTTGCGGAAACGATCAAAAAGCTTTCCTTCAAACTTTCGCGCGCCGGAGAGTTGGTCGGCCGCGAAGTAGCGTGGCGCCTGGGGTTGCCGTTCGGCATCATCGATCTTTCGCTGGCACCCACACCCGTGCCCGGCGATTCAGTGGCCGAGATCATCGAAGCGATGGGATTCGAGCGCGCGGGAACGCACGGAACCACTGCGGCGCTGGCGCTTCTTACTGACGCCGTGAAGAAAGGCGGTGCGATGGCCAGCGGCTCAGTCGGCGGCATGAGCGGCGCGTTCATTCCTGTCTCCGAAGATGCCGGGATGATTGAGGCCGCCCGCGCGGGCGCATTATCAATAGATAAGCTCGAAGCCTGGACCAGTGTCTGCTCCGTCGGCATCGACATGGTGGCGGTGCCAGGCTCAACTTCCGCGGAAACGATCGCCGCGATCATTGCCGACGAAATGGCGGTCGGGGTGATGAACAACAAGACCACCGCGGTGCGCATCATTCCCGTGCCCGGGCGCGAGGTCGGCGAGATGGTCGAGTTTGGCGGTCTGTTCGGCAGCGCTCCCATCATTCCAGTCAGCGTTTTCTCTTCCGCCGATTTCATCCGACGGGGCGGGCGCATTCCCGCGCCGATTCACTCGCTGCGCAACTGACAAGCAGAAATATAGCGTGCTGCGCACGCTCTGCGGACAGGATGTCCGCGCTCCCAGCAGAACGTTGCGCGCTCCGAGTCATAGCTTACTTAATTGGCGTCAGACTTGTGGTATTCTTCCGTTTGCTCGTCGACTTAACGCAGCCCGTGGGGCTGTTTTCGAAAGGTGTGGCAATGCAAGAAGCACTCGGCATGGTTGAATGCAGAGGCCTGGTGGCGATGATCGAAGCGGCGGATGCGATGGTCAAAGCCGCGAACGTGCATCTCGTCGGCTATGAAAAGATCGACGCGGGACTCGTGACCGCAATCGTGCGTGGCGAAGTGGCGGCGGTGCGCAGCGCGGTCGATGCCGGCGCCGCGGCCGCCAAGCGCGTCGGCGAAGTCGTAGCCACACATGTGATCCCGCGTCCCCATTCGGATGTGGACAGTGGGATACCAGTCTTGCGGACCGGCGAAACGACGCGAAAGAAAATCAGCGGCTCAGTTAGAGCAAAGAGCTAAGGGCGAAGCGCAAAGAGCTAAAAGAGCGAAGAGCCAGGAGCTAGAAACGAAGCTAACTCTCTCGGATGCATCGACGTGAACCAGCCATTGCGGGCGCACTGTTTTGGATGTGCGCCCTTGTTTTTTTTCTGCTGTCGATTCCCGCGACCACGCACGCGCAACAGCCCTTCTATACCGACGATGCGGATGTCACGGATAAGAAGAAACTGCATTTTCAGTTAAGCAACGAATACGACATTCTGCAGCGCGCCGCCTATCCCAGCCTGCGCCAGAACACGACGGTGTTCGAACTGGATTACGGACTGTTGAACGGATTGATTGCGATCTCGAACTCGCGAGTAACGACTCCGAAGACGCCTTTTGGTTTGGGGGACCTGGACTTTCATATCAAATACAACTTTCTCAAGGAGCGCGAGGGCTCGCGTCTCCCAGCGCTGTCTGCAACCTTCAACGTCGAACTGCCAACCGGCAATGCGCGCGAGCAAATTGGCTCTGGCCTCACTGACTACTTTCTGAATGGCATCCTGCAGAAGTCAGTAAGCAAGAGAACAAAGTTGAGATTGAACGGCGGGATTCTTTTTGCCGGGAACACGACGACTGGTGAGATTGGCATTAAGTCGCGCGGCAAAGTTTTTGTCGGCGGTGCTTCACTCGTGAAGCAGGTTACGCCAAAGCTCGATCTTGGGGCTGAATTAACGGGCGCGGTGACCAGCAGTCTCAAATTAACCCGAGGCCAACTGCAAGCTCTAGTCGGCGGGAATTATGCGCTAACAAAAAAGATGACCTTTGACTTTGGAATCCTGGCCGGGAAGTTTGCCGCCAGCCCGCGCGCCGGTGTGCAGCTTGGCATCTCGGTGGATTTCTAGGCGACACTGTATACGACGTCAAACGACTTTGGGAGGAATGCATGGCACGAAAACAACGAAACAGGTTGGGCGAATTCCTGGCGCAGCTCGCGCTAAAAGCGACGAAAGCCACCGGAACGTCCAGGGCTTTCATTCTTGCCGTGGCCGTCGTAATCATCTGGTTGATCACCGGGCCGTTTTTCCACTTCTCCGACACATGGCAACTTGTGATCAATACCGGCACCACGATAATCACCTTCCTGATGGTTTTTCTGATACAGCGCACGCAAAACAAAGACGCGCTGGCGATTCACATCAAGCTCAATGAAATCGTCGCCGCTCTCGAAGGCGCCAGCAATAGAATAATCGACGTGGAGGACCTGACCGAGGAAGAAATTGAAACCCTCCACAAGCACTACCGGAAGCTCGTCGAGATGGCCAAGAAGGATCTGAAGCTTACCGAAAGCCACTCGGTGGAAGAAGCCGAGGCGAGGCATAACATCAAGCACAGTAAGCATCGCCACCAGTCAAAGTCATAGCCTTTGCTTCGAAAGTTGTGACTGAGTAAGTTACGATGGTGAACATGTGAGATATCGGTTCCACTACTGATTGGTTTCTGGTTCATTCATCCCACCACGATCATCGACTCAATGTTTGCCTTCTAACTTGGGCTCGATGGCGAATGCGCTTGACTCTGGCTTTGCGGCCCCAAAGCGTGCGCCATCTGCTGCCCACAAGGACGTCCACGTATCCGCCCTCCGCCAACATGAAAGGCGCATCGATAACCCCCAGATGGTCCATCTTCATTTGGCCCCTCTTATGTTCCATCTCAAACCATTCCGGCACAACCCAGTCGGACACCTTCACGCCCTGAATCTTATAAGAATTCGCCTCCACGGGATCGCAAACCTCAAGGCCGAAGAGCCCGGTCCTTGAGCGCCCGCCGATTCTGCACTTGCCGATAGCATAGAGGTTCACGCCGGGATCGGCGATCATCTCCAGTAGTTCGTGCGAGAGAGTGGTGGTGTACTCGCCCGAGGCAGCGATGTCGTCCTTCGCGAAGAGATAGGTGATCGGTTTGCCATTCTTGATGTGATAGCCCAGGTATCCGCCTTTCCCGGCTGAGTCCTTAATGATCACCTTCATGTCGTAGCGCCTGGCATTGAAAACCAGGTGCGCGCCCCAGCCCCAGACCGGTTCAAAGTCTCGCGTGATCTGTTTCTGCAAGGCGGGAATAACGCGCTTCACGTCGGCATCAGAGACGATTCTCGACTTATTGATTATGCAAATTGTGGGGTTCATACTCATCTCTCCTGTTTTGAGTTTGTGTCGATCGACGAATGAGCCAATGACGCTCTCGAAGGCGGATACCGTAAGTGCGCGCAACTGCCGAGCGCCAATCTGTATTCGCGAGGCGCCGGGACGATATGCCAAATGCTGTCCGCGAGTCAATGTTACAAGGATGTTTTCATTTTTTCTCGAAGGTGCTAATCTCCGCGCTCTAGTGAAGAATTTGCAAACAAGGCCGGGAGGGACGAATGGCTCGAGATGCCGCCACTACTGATCGACTGCGCCAGCTAATTTCAAGGCTCGAGTCAATGACCAGGGACGGCGGGCTGCGCTGGGAAAGAGAGGCCGGCTCGGCGCACCGCTATGCGCGTTGGAACAACAACCTCTTGATTCTCGGCCCCAGTGAGCCGCTGCGCGACAAGCAGGTGCCACGCTACCTGTTCGTCACTCCGTTTGACTCGCCTGCCTGCATCGAGATCAATTCGAATGATGAGCAGCTGGGCCACGCGGTGTCAGAGTTAGTTGCGACGGTAGAGTCGGCCACCAAAGATGAACCGGTTACCGATCCATTTGCGCTGACAGATGACGTTCTGGCGCGCCTGACCGATTGAAATGGTCTGGCAGATCTTATGCTGTCATTATCGTACGACGATTTGAACCCGTTTGGGAGGAATAATAGAAGTTATGGCCACTGAGAAAACATTGAGCGAAGAAGCTGAGAGCCTTTCGCAGGTTCCTCTCTTCAAGCGTCTGGAGCCGCACGAGCTGGAAAAACTTGCGGAGGAAGTTGATCAGGTTAACTACAAAGCCGGCGACATAATATTCAACGAGCGTGACCGGGGCGACGCGCTGTACGTTGTCGAAACGGGTTCGGTGCGCATCTGGGTCTGGGACGAGGATGTGCAAGAGGTCACGCTGGCAGAACTTAAGCCGGGAGAGTTTTTCGGTGAGCTGGCGGTGCTCGATCGCGGCGAGCGTTCGACCAGCGCGACGGCCATTGTTGACACGCACCTCCACCGCTTGAGCAGTGATGATTTTCAGCAGTTCTTGATGGAACACCCTGACTGCGCGATCGATGTCATCTGCGAGATCGGAACGCGCATGAGACAGACAAACCAGCTCGTGTCGCAACGCGTGTCGCGCAATATCAATAAGGAGATAGAAGAACGGTCGACCATAGGCCAGCGGGTGGCCGACAAGGTAGCTTCATTTGGGGGCTCGTGGACATTCATTTTCATTTACTGTGGCGCTCTCCTTCTCTGGATGGGTGTCAATACGTTCATGCTCGCTTACTATGGTCACGGTGAGAACGGGGCCCAATTCGATCCCTACCCATACATCCTTTTGAACCTGATGCTCTCAATGACCGCAGCGCTGCAGGCGCCCGTGATCATGATGTCGCAAAACCGGGCCGCCGAAAAGGACCGGCTGGCTGCCGAGCAGGACTTCAAAGTGAATCTGAAAAGCGAATTGATGCTGGAGGAACTAGTGCGCAAGAGCGGCGGCCGAGACGCGCAGCTCGACCAGTTGGTTGATATCGTCAGCTCGTTGCGGGACACGAAGGGAACTGGCGGTGGCCAACCTCCCTCATGAGTATTCACGCGGCGCAGTAAGAATAGGGGCACCGCATGCCGTGCCCCTTTTCGATTTTGTTTGGAGCGAGTCGCTAAGGCGACCTGGGTGGACCGCTGGCCGGTCGCGAGGTGTTTCCGGTGCGCGCTGCGGGAGTTTTCACGGGCGCAGCGCCTCCCCTGGGTGCGAGGCGGCCATTCCGCGTCAGAGCGATCCGCTTGTCCCGGCTCGCGCCGTCATCCACCATCACACGAATCGCGCGATACGAGCCGTCGCGCGTTTTGTTTGTCGGATTGTAAGCAAGCACATACTGCGTACGCAGATCGCGCACAATGGCGCGGGCAATCTCGGGAAGCTCAGACAACGACTGCGGAAAGAAAGCACGCCCGCCGGATTCGGTGGCCAGCTTATTGATCAAATTGACGGCCTTGTCGCGCGGGCTCTTTCTGATAAAGCCGCCCTCTTTATCGAGTTCGTTGATAAATGCGATTAGGTAGATCTGTACATCCTCTTCGCGCAAGCGTTGAAAGAGCTGAGTCTCCTTGTAATAGCTGTTACGATCCTCGCCGTCAGTAATCACAATCAGCGCTCGGCGTCGGCGGTCATTGTCGCCGCCTTTCTTGTACTCTGCGACGTGCTCAGCAGCGAGATAGACCCCATCGATCACCGCTGTTTGACCACCTTCCACATAGAGATTGTCCAAAGCATCAAGCAGCAGATCCTTGCTTGAGGTGAAGTCTTGAAGCGTTTCGATCTTGTCGCTGCTGATAAAGCGCTCGAGAAAAGTCTCATCAGCTGACTTGTTGCTGTTAATGATCGTTTTCGCCGCGTCGATCACGCCGGTCAACTGGGTGCGAAGGGAGCCGGAAGTGTCAACCGCAAGTCCGTAGCTAATAGGCACTTCTTCGCGCGAGAAGACGAAGACCGGCTGCGGCACACCGTCTTCGAAAACATGAAACTCATTTTGCCGCACGTTGTCGATTGGGCGGTTGTTGCGATCGATCACCCGTATGTTCAGCGTCACCAACTCGGTGTGGAATTCAATCGTGGTATCCGGATCGATCTCCTGCGGAGGCGTCGGAGTTGGTTTTGGTTTCAGTTTCGGGGGCGGCGGCGCTTCGCCCAGCGCTGGAGCGGTTTTGTTCCTGGGCGTGGGCGCCGGTGTCGCGGTTGCTCGAGGCGCCGGTGCCTGGCTCGGGACGTTCGCGGGTGTCGGGGTTGGCGTCGCCGCGGGCTGCAGCCCGGTGCGACGCGGGCGTCCCTCAGGCGACTGGGCGCCGCTTAATCGCGAGGAAAACAGGAGCGAGAAGACGGCCGCAAAAACCGCGACAAGCAAAAGGATACGACGCGCCAATTTTGCTGAGTGATCGTTAGAAGCCTTCATTTACCAGATAAGTCCTCACTAAATAAAATGCCTCATCGAGGCGAATGCTCAGGCGCCGGTTCGCCTGCTGCTACGAGACGAATAGTCTATCTCGCCTGGCCCGACAATGCGAAGCGCCCCGCACGCCCGACCACAACCTTATCGGGACAGCGTGGCGCTAAAAACCGTTCCGCTCTCTCGGGCTACTTCGCGGGAGCTGGGGCAAACAGCGTCGCGAACTATCGCGTCCACTGCGCACACCGCAAAAGATGCTTTGGGAGACTTAACGCGTTGCCGGCGGGCTACGGCCATACTTCACTTCGAGCCTGTCAGCGAGTAGTAGCCCTCTTTACTGCGCACAAACAGACGCGGCAGACCGCGCGGCGGCGTAATCTTCACTTTAATGTGATGCCACCGGCCGTCCTTCGAAAAGTTCGTCGGCTTGTAGCCGATCGAGTATTGATGGCGCAACTCCAAAGCAATCTGTTCGAAGATATCGTCCATCTCGGCGTTGGTCCTGGGAAAGAACGCCTTACCGCCAGAAACATTCGAAAGCTCGTCAAGAATACCCTGGCCATCCATGCCCAGAGAGCTGCCGGCATCGGAGCCGCCCAGGATGCCGATGGAGTATAGCACTACATCGGATTCCTTTAAGAGCCGGCGCACTTCGCTGAAGGTGTATCGCGAATCGTTGTCCTGACCGTCGCTAATCAGCAGCAGCGCGCGCTTTGGGTGCGCGCCACGCTGCACCTTCTCGACACCCAGGTAACAGGCGTCGTAGAGCGCCGTATTGTTGCGAGTCTGAACGAAAGTGAGTTTATCGAGCACCGCATTGCCGTCGCGAGTCTTGTCGAGCAAAAGCTGCGCCCGCGAATTGAAGGCGATCAAAAAATACTCGTCGGCATTATGGCTGGTCTGAATAAACCGCGCGAGAGCCTCGCGCGCGCGTCTGATCTTGTCGCCGCCCATCGAGCCCGAAACGTCAAAAATGACACCGACCGACACCGGCGCATCGTCGTCACTGAAAAAAGAAATGTCCTGCGGCAGCTTTTCGTCGAAAACCGCGAAGGCGCTTTTGTTCAGGCCCGAAACGTAGCGGCCATAAGGGTCAGTAACGGTGACGGTTAGGGTAACAAGGTCCGAGTTTATGATGATCTCCGGACGGTCCAGTTCTTTTCCAAGTTTTTGCGGTTCGGTGGTCGGCTTTGGTGACGGCGGAGTGTCAGCTGGGGGTTTCTCCTGAGCTTGGCCGATGCCGGCAAGGAGGAATGTTGCAAGCAGAAAAGCGAAGCACGCGACAAAAGCGTTTGCAACCGCATGCCGGTGGCGTGGATTCATGTGACCTTCGGCTCCTTTCGGAAGCACTCGAACTAACGGTCATTGGTCGGACGGGACTTCGCCAACACAGATGCGGGTTCGGGAAACAGTGATGCCTGAGAATCTTTTGGTTGATCCCAACCGGGACTGGCCTGCGTGGGAGACGCCGCGCGCCCGTTCCTTAGCTGTCTGTGCTAACTGCTGCCATTGTAGGACAGGCCGTTATCGCGCGCAAGAAAGAAATCCTCGTTTTGATTTCTATTTCTGACTTCTGTGAGCTGTGGCCGTGCCGGTTCGCAAGAGGACCGACGCTTTTTGGACGGGGGGGTGACCGCGGATTCCATGGTGGCCGGGGATTCCATGTTCCCGGAAGGCCAGGCAAGACTTTCTCTAAACTATGCGCTCAGCCCTCCGCTGCTACATTGGCGCCCCTTCAATGACGCTGAAAGGAGACTCGGTGGCGACGGTCCGCGTTAGCCGGAAGCCGGATGCGCCGAACAGCCGGCGAAACTCTTCTTCCGTGCGTTCGCGCCCGCCGGTCATCACCAGCATGTTGAGATCGATGAACTTGGCAAAGTGAGGCTCTATACCTGGCGGAATCACTGCCTCAATAACCATCAACCGGCCATCGTTTGTGATCGCCCGGCGACAGTTTCTTAAAATCGTCGTAGCACGCTCTTCATCCCAGTCATGGATGATCCATTTCAGAATGTAACCATCGCCGCCGGCGGGCACCGCTTTGAAGAAGTCGCCGGCGATGATTTCGCAGCGATCGGCAAGACCGGCGGCTTCAATTCGCGTCTGCGCTCCTTCAATCACCTGCGGCGAATCGAAGAGCACGCCTTTCATCGCTCGGTTGGCTTTGAGAATCGACGTAATTAGTCCGCCGTGCCCACCACCGATATCGACCAGCTTCTTAACTGCCGAAAAATCATAGCGCGCCAAAATCGCCTCGTTCGCGGCAGCGGTCAACCCGGACATCGCGTCGTTGAAGATCCTGGCGTTCTCAGGATGCTGTTCGAAGAATTTCCAGACGTCCGTTCCGAAATGATGATCAAACGCAATCTCGCCGGTCCTTACGCTGTGCATGAGATCGCCCCAGG
>WNGL01001363.1_pt1 | contig 29831 bp, 28 predicted proteins | sample 5400591 | NCBI WGS metagenome assembly WNGL01 (sample SAMN13153377, study PRJNA577476) | soil metagenome | isolation source: 80 cm soil or saprolite under Garry oak tree replicate 1 | place: USA:California | collected 2016-06-15 | reverse complement strand
GATGGCCTCGCCGATGCGCGCAGCGCCCATCAGGACGAGCCCGGCATCGTGTTCGACAGGCGTCGGCGCTCGCTCGACATCTGCTGGACCGGGTACGTCGGGCGCAATTTCCAGCATTCGCTCGAGGAGGCATTCGAATCGCTGTCGCCCTACTCCGAGGAGGCGGCAGCGGTCGAGGTAAGCTACTACCAGGAGGACGGCCAGGACGAGCACAGCTGGGTGTTCGTCGGGCCCACGCCCGAGTCGATCCGCGACATGCAGCGGCGGCGCATGATAGACGATCTTTCGGCCCTACTCGCGCGCCATTTCGGCGACGCCGAAATCGGCGAGGTGACCGCATTAGTCAATCAGATGTTCGCCCGCCGCGCCTCCGACGCGCCGCAGGACCGGACTCAGGTCCGTTCCGGCGGTGTTTCCGGAAAAAAGCACCTGCACTAGAAGTCTCCGACGGAAGTGGGTCCACCCTGTACAGGGCGGCGGCTTCCAGCTTTTTCATCGGAACCCCTTGATTTTCTAATGTATTACATTCAATTTACACGGTAACATGTTAATTTTTATGTATTTATTTTATGTCATGCAGTTTCTAGAAAAGCCATCTTAAGTCCCTGTTGTAGCTAAAAATTTCATCAATTTCAGGCTTGACCGCCTCTCCTGTTTCCTCTAGAGTGGTAGGAAGTAGATTTTAGTGGGGAACTGTGGCGTACCATTTCGCCACTCGAAGGGGGACCGTTGTTTCAAGGGGCGACAGAGCTGAGTCTCGACGCCAAGGGAAGGCTTGCCGTGCCTACCCGGCATCGGGACGCCTTGTTATCGGGAGGGCGCGCGGTGGTTCTCACCGCTCACCCCGATAGCTGTCTGCTTCTCTATCCACGCGTCGCCTGGGAACCGATCGGCGCCAAAGTTCAGGCGCTCTCCAGCTTCAACGAGCAAGCGCGTTGGTGGCAGCGGCTGCTGGTCGGCTTCGCCGAAGAGCTGGAGCTCGATGCGCAAGGGCGCATCCTCGTGTCGCCCGCGCTGCGCAAATTCGCCGGACTGAAAAAAGACGTGATGCTGGTGGGGCAGGGAAGCCACTGCGAGATCTGGGACATTGCAGCCTGGGACGAGCGTCTTGCGCGGGGTCTCACGCAAGTAGGCACTGACCCGCCACCCGGCACCGAAAACTTCTCGCTGTGAGCGCCGATGCGCACCTCCCCGTTCTCCTCCGCCCGGCAGTCGATGCGCTCGCGATCGAATCACGGCACGACGGCACGTTCGTGGACGCGACATTCGGCAGAGGCGGCCACAGCCAGCTGATTCTGGAGCGGCTAGGGCCCCGAGGTCGGCTGATCGGGATGGACCGGGATCCGGAGGCGATCGCGGTTGCGCGTGGGATACGCGACCCGCGTTTTACGCCAGTCCATGCGCGCTTCAGCGAATTGCAGGCGTGGCTAGCCGCGCTGCGCGCGGGCGGTGTCGATGGGGTGTTGTTCGACCTAGGCGTGTCCTCGCCTCAGCTCGACGACCCGCAGCGCGGCTTCAGTTTCCGGTCTGACGGGCCGCTCGATATGCGCATGGACCCGACGCGGGGCCAAAGCGCGTCCGAGTGGCTCGCACTGGCGGATGAGGCCGAGATCAGGGAGGTGCTCAAAGGATATGGCGAAGAACGGTTTGCTAAACAGATTGCAAAGACGATTGTTGCTGCTAGGCGAAGAGGGCCTGTCCGGCGGACCGGGGAACTTGCCGCTCTCGTGGCTGCGTCCACCCGGACGCGTGAACCGGGGCAGGATCCGGCGACGCGGACGTTTCAAGCTCTACGGATTCACGTCAATCAGGAGCTTGAGGAGTTGTCGCTAGCGCTGCCGCAAGCGCTCGCCGCACTCGATTGCCATGGACGCCTCGTCGTGATCAGCTTCCATTCACTCGAAGACCGCATCGTAAAGAACTTCATGCGCGGCGCGGCGCGACCGGCCTTGCCCGAACGTCTACCCGTGAGAGCCCGGGAGCTGCCGCCTCCGAAGCTGCGCATCATCGGTCGGCCGGCAAGGCCAGGCGCCGAGGAAGTCAGGGCCAATCCTCGCGCGAGGAGCGCGGTGCTGCGCGTCGCCGAGAAGCTTCCTTCAAGCCCACCATGGCCCGCTTGAGCTTGCTCCTCGTGGTTTTGCTGACCGCGTGCGCCCTGGGCTTGGTGACCTCGCAGCACCGAGCACGCACGCTTTTCAGCGAGCTCGAGCAGGAGCAGGAACGTTCATACCAGCTCGGAGTCGAATACGGTCAGCTGCAGCTCGAAGCAAGCACGTGGGCGGTGCACGCACGCGTCGAACGCATCGCCAGCCGCCAGCTGCACATGCGTGTCCCCGACGCGAAACGCCTCCAGATCGTACGGCCGCAGGAGACGGCGAAATGAACTTCGCCGCCAGTCCGGTTCTCGCGCTCACCCTGCCTACCTGGCGCTCGAGACTCCTGCTCTACGTCTTCATCGCATGTTTTGCCGTGCTGCTCGGCCGCGCCGTCTACCTGCAGGGCTTGAACAACGATTTTCTTCAGGCGAAAGGCGAGTCGCGCTACAGCCGAGTTATAGAAATTCCGGCAAACCGCGGCCGCATCCTGGACCGCAACGGCGAGGCACTCGCCATCAGCACTCCAGTGAAATCAATCTGGGCGATTCCGGGCGAAGTGCATCCAAGCGAACGGCAGCTTGCGCGTCTTGGGGCATTGCTCGAGATGTCGCCGAGGGAAATCGAAAAACGCTTCGCCGACACCGGCCGGGACTTTGTTTTCCTCAAACGGCAGATCCCGCCGGAAGTGGCAGAACGCGTTGCGGGCCTGCACATCCCCGGGCTATTCCAGAACCGCGAGTACCGGCGCTATTACCCGAGTGGCGAAGTCACCGCGCACGTGCTCGGATTCACGGGCGTAGACGACATTGGCCAGGAGGGCGTCGAACTCGCGTTTCAGGACGGGCTCGCCGGCAAGCCGGGCAGCCGCCGGGTGATCAAGGACCGACTCGGCCAGACGGTCGAGGACGTCGAGTCGATCAAGGCCGCGCAGGACGGGCACGACGTCGCTCTTGCTTTGGATGCTCGCATCCAGCACCTCGCTTTCACCGAGTTGAAAGCCGCGGTCGCTCAGCACCGCGCAAAGGCGGGAGGCGTTGTCGTGCTCGATGCCGACACGGGCGAGCTGCTCGCACTGGCGAATTTTCCGACATACAACCCGAACAATCGCAACAGGCTCGCCGGCGCGCGGCTTCGCAACCGCACGTTGACCGATACCTTCGAACCCGGTTCGACGCTCAAACCCTTTACGGTCGCACTCGCTCTGGAAGGGGGGCGGGTGAGGCCAGATTCCGTGATCCAGATTGCGCCTGGAAGCTTGAGCATAGGGGCGGCCACCATCCACGACGCTCATTTCGAGGGCCCGCTCACGGTGGCACAGGTCATCCAGAAATCCTCCAACGTAGGCGCGGCGAAGATCGCGCTCGCACTCTCTGCCGAGTCGATGTGGGAAATGTTCCGGGACGTGGGCTTCGGCGCTGCGCCCGGCCTCGGTTTTCCCGGAGAGGCCGCCGGAAAGCTCCGGCCGTACCGGAGCTGGCGACCGATCGAGCAGGCGACGATGTCCTACGGGCACGGCATATCGGTCTCGCTCGTGCAGCTCGCGCGCGCCTACAGCGTCTTCGCGCGCGACGGGGAGGTGGTTCCGCTCTCCATGCTTCGCGTAGACATCCCTCCCCCAGCGCGGCGCGTGATGGCCCCCAGAACTGCCGGCGCGGTTCGCGCGATGCTCGAGATGGCGGTCAACCGGAGCGGCACCGCGCCCCGCGCACAGATCATGGGCTATCGCGTCGCCGGAAAGACGGGCACCGCGCACAAGGAGGAAAACGGCATCTATGCCGCCGACAAGTACGTTTCCTCGTTCGTCGGCTTTGCGCCCGCCTCGCACCCGCGCCTCGTGATCGCAGTGATGATCGACGAGCCCTCGGCCGGCCGGTACTACGGCGGGACGGTAGCCGCGCCGGTATTTGCGCGGGTGATGGCGGGGGCACTGCGGGTGCTCGACGTGCCGCCCGACGGGCCAATGCAGCCGATCGAGCTGCCTCCCGAAGGAGAGGAAGTGAAGGAAAGCGTTTAAGTGTGCGAGATCAAGTTGAGCACATCCGGAAGCGACTCGCTGCGCAAGGGGCGCGCATGACGGACCTTGCCGTGGACAGCCGGACTCTGGCCGCGGGGGAAGTGTTTCTCGCCTACCCGGGGGCGCGCCACGACGGGCGCGACTTCATTCCGAGTGCGCTCGAGCGCGGCGCCGCCGCCATTCTGTGGGAAAGCGAAGGCTTCGAATGGAACAGCGCCTGGCGCGTGCCCAACATCGGGGTCGGCGATCTGCGCTCGCTCGCGGGTCTTCTCGCGCACGAGGTCTACGGGCGTCCCTCGGAGAAACTGTGGACGATGGGCGTGACGGGGACCAACGGGAAGACCTCGTGCAGCCACTGGATTGCCCAGGCGTGTGGAGCGTGTGGTGCCCGAACTGCGGTGATCGGCACTCTGGGCACGGGCTTCCCGGCCCTGCCTGGAAGCAGGGAGCCTGGAAAATTCGATGCCGGACCCAACACCACGCCGGATGCGGTCGCGCTGCATCGTTCGCTTGCCCAACTGCTGGCCGCGGGGGCGCAGGGCGTGGCCATGGAAGTCACCTCGATCGGCCTCGCGCAGGGGCGCGTCAACGGCGTCGCTTTCGGAGCCGCTCTGTTCACCAATCTCTCGCGTGATCACCTCGATTATCACGGCGACATGGAGAACTACGCGCGCGCGAAGCAGCGCCTGTTCGAAGTTCCGGGGCTTAAGCACGCCGTGCTCAATCTGGACGACGTGCAGGGAGCGCGGCTCGCCCGAATGCTCGCCGGGCGCGGCCTGAATCGCGCCGGCTACAGTTGTTTCGCGGGAGTCGCGGCCCGGGCGGGACTCGAGAGCCACGCCGAGGCGCTCGCGATCGAAGTGTCGCCGAACGGGATCGCATTCGATGTCAAGAGTTCCTGGGGCGAGGCGCGCATCCAAAGCACCCTGCTTGGGCGCTTCAACGTGTCCAATCTGCTGGGAGTCCTCACGACGATGCTCGTCTCCGGAGTGCCCTTCGAGCGCGCCACGACGGTGCTCGCAGAGCTGCAGCCGGTGGAGGGACGCATGCAGCGCCTGGGCGGAGGCGGCAAGCCTCTCGTGGTGGTCGATTATGCCCACACTCCCGACGCGCTCGAGAAGACCCTGGTCGCGCTGAAGGACATTTCCCGGGCGAGCGGCGGCCGCTTGGTGGCAGTGTTCGGCTGCGGAGGCGAGCGCGACCGCGGCAAGCGGCCGCTGATGGGAGCGGTCGCGTCGCGGCACGCCGATGCGATCACGGTGACGAGCGACAATCCGCGCGGCGAGGATCCTGCCGCCATCATCGCCGAAATCACTGCTGCCATCCCCGTCGCGCACGAGGCCGTGGAGGATCGGCGAACGGCGATCGCCCGCACGATCGCCTCGGCGAGGGCTGATGACGTCGTGCTCATCGCCGGGAAAGGCCACGAAAAGTACCAGGAAATCGCTGGCCGCCGACTGCCATTCTCCGATGCGCTCGAAGCCGAAGAAGCGCTCGCGCGATGGAGCCGATGATGAGCCTGCGCGAGGCCGCGACCGCAATCGGGGCGCGCCTCATCGGTGAGGATGTCCGCTTCGATTCCGTCTCGACCGACAGCCGCACGCTCGAGCCGGGCGCGCTGTTCATCGCTCTGCGCGGCGAGCGATTCGACGGGCGCCGGTTCATCGGCGCGGCAATGGAACGCGGAGCCGCCGCAGCAATCGTCGAGGAACCCGATGCTTCTCAGGGGGACCTTCCGTTTCTCGTCGTCGAAAACTCGCGTCTCGCGCTCGGACGGCTCGCCGCGCATTGGCGCGGGCGCTTCGACATTCCGCTGGTGGCGGTCACCGGCTCCAATGGCAAGACCACGGTCAAGGAGATGATCGCCGCGATCCTGCGCGAGCATTTCGGCGAGACGCACGCGCTTGCGACCGAGGGCAACCTCAATAACGACATCGGCCTGCCTCTGACGTTGCTGAAACTGCGCCGGAACCATCGCGCGGCGGTAGTCGAGCTGGGGGTCAATCGCCCGGGGGAAACCGCTACCCTTGCCGCCATCGTTTCTCCGACGGTCGCGCTCATCAACAACGCCCAGCGTGAACACCAGGAGTTCATGAAGGGCGTCGCGGCGGTCGCGCGTGAGCACGGCACGGTGTTCGCAGCGATGCGGCCCGAGGGCACGGGCGTGATCAACGTGGACGACGAGTTCTCCGGGTATTGGCGTGGGCTTCTCGCGGGTAGGCGCGTTCGGGACTTCGGACTCGAGCAACCTGCGCAGGTAGGTGGTCGCCACCGCTTCACGCATTTCGGAAGCGAGATAGATCTGCGCACCCCGCAGGGTGCGACAACGGTCGAGCTGCATGTCGACGGCCGGCACAATGTTCTGAACGCCCTCGCCGCCGCCGCGTGCTCCCTGGCCGCAGGTGCAAGCCTCGAAGCGGTAGCGCGGGGTCTTGCGGCGTTCCGTCCGCTCGGCGGACGCATGCAGCCCCGGACCGCTTCCTCGGGGGCGAAACTCATCGACGACAGCTACAACGCCAATCCGGATTCGGTGCGCGCCGCGATCGACGTACTCGCCCTGGAAAGCGGCGTGAAAGTCCTCCTGCTCGGCGACATGGGGGAGGTGGGCGAGCGCGGCGTGGAATTCCATCAGGAGATCGGCCGTTACGCGCGCGAGCGCGGCATAGACCGTCTGTATGCCGTGGGTGCGCTGTCTCGTGCTTGCGTAGAGGCCTTCGGAGAAGGGGCCCGGCACTTCGCCGCCGTGGAGGCCTTGATCGCCGCGGCTCAGGGCGAACTGCGGCCGCGGACCACGATCCTTGTAAAAGGCTCGCGCTTCATGCGCATGGAGCGGGTCGTCCACGCCCTGGCCGGCGGGCCCTCCTCGGCAGGAGCGCATTAGATGCTCCTCGCTCTCACTCAATGGCTCGCCCAGGACGTGCGTGCGTTCAACGTGTTCCAGTACATCACGCTGCGCGCGGTACTCGCGACGCTCACCGCGCTCGCGATCTCGCTGCTCGCAGGTCCGCTGGTGATTCGCAAGCTCACCGCCTACAAGATCGGCCAGGCGGTGCGCGACGACGGTCCCCAATCCCACCTCACCAAGGCGGGCACGCCCACCATGGGCGGGGCGCTGGTGCTCATCTCGATTCTCACGGCCACGCTGCTGTGGGCGGACCTGTCCAATCGCTTCGTCTGGGTCGTGTTGGGGGTCACGTTCGGCTTCGGCGCGATCGGCTGGGTCGACGACTACCGCAAAGTGGTGAAGAACAACCCGAAGGGCCTTTCGGCGAAGGCGAAGTTCCTTTGGCAGTCCCTCATCGGCCTCGTCGCCGCGGTCTATCTCGCTTTCGCCGTGTCCGCCTCGGGCAGCGGTCAGATCCTCGAGTTGTTCTCGTCCTGGGTGGCGAGCGGATTCTCCATCACCCTCTCGCCCAAGGCCGACCTGATCGTGCCGCTCAACAAGAACATCGCGATCCCTCTGGGCGTGTTCGGCTTCATCCTTCTGAGCTACTTCGTCATTGTCGGAACGTCGAACGCGGTCAACCTCACCGACGGCCTCGACGGGCTCGCAATCATGCCGGCGGTGATGGTCGCCGGCGGTTTGGCGGTGTTCGCGATGGTCATCGGACGTGTCGACTATTCCCGATACCTGCTCTACCCCTACATTCCCGGCGCGGCCGAGCTCACCATTTTCTGCGGTGCACTCGTCGGCGCGGGTCTGGGGTTCCTCTGGTGGAACGCCTACCCGGCGGAGGTCTTCATGGGCGATGTGGGCGCGCTTTCCCTGGGCGCCGCGCTCGGCACGGTCGCTGTGATCGTCCGGCAGGAGATCGTGCTTTTCATCATGGGCGGTGTGTTCGTCGCGGAAACGCTCTCGGTGATGCTCCAGGTGCTCTATTACAAATGGAGCGGCGGCAAACGCATTTTCCGGATGGCGCCGCTCCATCACCACTACGAGCTCTCCGGGTGGAAGGAGTCGCAGGTCGTCGTGCGGTTCTGGATCATCACCATGATGCTCGTCCTGTTCGGTCTGTCTACTTTGAAGCTGCGGTGAATTTCGCGGGCAGAAAGGTGCTGGTGCTCGGTTTGGGTGATACGGGTCTATCGATGGCGAAGTGGCTCGCACGACGGGGCGCGTCGGTGCGAGTCGCCGATACGCGCACGGCCCCGCCGCGACTCGCGGAGCTCGAGCGCTCGCTACCGTCCGTTCCGGCGAGTTGCGGCCCGTTCCGCGACGAAATGTTCGCGGACATCGGGCTCGTCGCGATCAGCCCGGGCGTGCCGCTCGCAGAACCCGCCGTGCGGCGCGCGGTCGATGCGGGCATGGAGGTCGTGGGCGACATTGAATTGTTCGCGCAGGCGCTCCGGGAACGTCGCGCACAGATCATCGCGGTGACCGGCACCAACGGCAAGAGCACCGTGACTGCGCTCATCGGCGCGATGGCGAGAGCGGCGGGAGCCGACTGCGAGGTCGCCGGAAACATCGGGCCAGCGGTGCTAGACGCGCTCATGCGTCGCGAGGATGCGGGGCGCGCCGCGGGTTTGTGGGTGCTGGAGGTCTCGAGCTTCCAGCTCGAGACGACCGCCTCGCTTGCTGCAGACGCAGCCACGGTCCTCAACGTCACCGAAGACCATCTGGACCGGTACCGCGGCATCGACGATTACGCCCGCGCCAAGGCGCGGGTCTTTTCCGGTGACGGCATTCAGGTGCTCAATCGCGATGACCGGCGCAGCCTCGCAATGACGCTGCCTGGCAGGAAAACGAGCACTTTCGGCCTCGACGCCCCTCGGCACGCGGAGGACTGGGGTCTGCTCGAGCGGGGCGGCGAGCTCTGGCTCGCCCAGGGCGCAAATGCGCTCCTTGCGGTACGGGAAATGAAGCTCGCCGGACTGCACAATGCCGCCAACGCTCTCGCGGCGTTCGCGCTGTGCCGGGCACTCGGCTTGCCGCTCCAGCCCCTGCTTGCGGCGCTGCGCGAGTTCAAAGGGCTCCCGCATCGAGTCGAGCTGATCGGGCAAGCGGACGGGGTGCGCTGGTACGACGATTCCAAGGGCACCAACGTCGGCTCGACAGTTGCGGCGCTCCTCGGGCTCGCACGGGTCGATTCAAAACTGGTTCTCATCGCTGGAGGCGATGGCAAGGGGCAGGACTTTTCCCCGCTGAGAAGCGCGGTCGAACGCTCGGCGCGCGAAATGGTGCTGATCGGCCGCGACGCGCCCTTGATCGCAGCGGCGGTGGCGGGCGCAGGCGTCCCGATCCGACGCGCCGCATCCATGGACCAGGCAGTGGCGCTGGCCGCGCAAGCGGCGCGCCCGGGCGATGCGGTGCTCCTTTCGCCCGCCTGCGCGAGCTTCGACATGTTCCGTGACTACAGGCATCGGGGAGAAGTATTTCGCCTGGCGGTGGAAAGAATCATCGATGCTCCGAAGCATTAGCCCGGGTCGATCGCCGCTTGCCGAGTACGACAGCGGCGTGCTGTGGGCGGCGCTCCTCCTGCTTACGCTCGGCATGGTGATGGTGTACTCCTCTTCGATCGCGATGGCCGAGGCGAGCAAGTTCACCGGAGGGAAGTCCGCGTATTTCCTCGAGCGGCACGCGCTGTTTCTCGCCGCGAGCACGTTCGCGGGGATGCTCGCTTTTCAGGTGCCTGTGCGCCTGTGGCAGCAGGCGGCGCCGTGGCTTTTCGTGCTCGGCGTCGCGCTGCTCGCCCTGTTGCTCGCTCCTGGACTGGGTCGGGAAGTCAACGGAGCGCGTCGCTGGCTCTCGCTCGGGCTTGCAACGCTGCAGCCCTCCGAGTTCATGAAGCTGTTCGTCGTTCTTTACGCGGCCGACTACACGGTGCGCAAGCTCGCCCTGATGCACAGCTTCAAGCAGGGCCTTCTCCCGATGTTTGCGGTGATGCTGGTGGTCGGCTGGCTCTTGCTGCGAGAGCCCGACTTCGGCGCTTTCGTCGTGATCACGGCGATCGCTACGGGGATCCTGTTCCTCGGCGGCATGAACGGCAAGTGGTTTGGGGGTTTGCTCGTGATGATGGCAGCGGGCTTCGTTGGACTGGTCCTGTCCTCGCCGTACCGCATGCAACGGATTTTCGGCTTCATGGATCCCTGGTCGGATCCGTTCGGCCGCGGCTACCAGCTTTCGCACGCGCTGATTGCATTCGGCCGCGGCGAATGGTTCGGCGTCGGATTGGGGGCGAGCGTCGAGAAACTCCTCTATCTCCCGGAAGCGCATACTGACTTTCTGCTCGCGGTGATAGGCGAAGAGCTGGGATTTGTGGGGGTGATCGCGGTAATCGCGCTCTTTTCGTGGCTGGTGCTGCGGGCATTCGCCATCGGCCGCCAGGCGGTGGCCTTAGAACGCCCGTATCCGGCGCTGGTCGCTCAAGGGATCGGAGTGTGGTTCGGGGTGCAGTCGTTCATCAACATGGGTGTGAACATGGGCGTGCTGCCCACCAAGGGCCTCACCCTTCCGCTCATGAGCTTTGGCGGGAGCGGCCTGCTCGCGAATTGCCTGGCGCTCGCGGTGCTGCTCCGAATCGATTGGGAAAATCGCCAACTGATGCGAGGGACAGCGGCGTGAAGCCATCATGGCGCGAACCATCATGATCATGGCGGGTGGAACGGGGGGACATGTCTTCCCCGGTCTCGCCGTGGCCGACCACCTGCGCAAGGTCGGCTGGCGCGTGGTGTGGCTCGGGGCGAAAACGGGTATGGAAGCGACCCTGGTCCCCAAGCACGGGTACGACATGGCCTGGGTAAGTTTTTCGGGCGTGCGGGGCAGGGGGCTGCTCGCGGTTCTTTTCCTGCCGCTCAGGCTGCTCGTCGCTTTCTGGCAAAGCGCGCGCGCGATCTTCGCGCATCGCCCGGACGTGGTCCTCGGCATGGGCGGCTACATCTCGTTTCCCGGCGGCATGATGGCGGCGCTCCTCGGAAGGGCGCTCGTCATCCACGAACAGAACGCCATCCCCGGCCTTGCCAACAAGGTGCTTGCCGGAGTCGCCGACCGGGTTCTGTGCGCATTCCCTGGAGCGCTCAAGCGCGCAACCTTGACCGGCAATCCGGTGCGGCCGGAGATCGCGGCAATCGCGGCCCCGGAGAGCCGCTACGCCGAGCGCTCGGGCCCGCTTCGCGTTCTTGTCCTCGGCGGCAGTCTCGGCGCAAAGGCGCTCAACGATGTCGTTCCCCGGGCACTGGCGCTTCTGCCGGGCGAAACGCCGGCCCTGACGCATCAGGCGGGCGCACAGCACGTCGACTCGCTGCGGCGGGCTTACACCGCGGCCGGTATACCCGCGAAGACGTCCGCCTTCATCGAGGACATGGCTGCGGCCTATGCCGAGGCGGACATCGTCGTATGCCGCGCCGGAGCGATCACGGTCGCGGAGATCGCCGCCGCGGGCGTGGCGAGCGTCCTGATTCCCTACCCGCACGCGGTGGACGACCACCAGACCGCCAATGCGCGCTTTCTCGCCGACGCGGGCGCCGCGGTCCTCGTACCGCAAAGCGAGCTCAACGCCGAGCGGCTCGCAAAGGTGCTCGCCGGGTTCGATCGCGTGCGCTTGCGTGACATGGCCAGGCGCGCCCGGTCGCTGGCGCGGCCCGGGGCAGCATCGGCGGTCGCGATGGCTTGCACGGAGCTTGTCGTATGAAGCACAAGGTCAAGCGAATTCATTTTGTCGGCATCGGCGGCAGTGGAATGAGCGGCATCGCGGAGGTGCTGCTCAATCTGGGCTACAAAGTGAGCGGCTCGGACCTCGCCGCGAATGCGGTGACCGAACGGCTGGCAGATCTCGGGGCGAAGGTGGTGCAGGGCCACAAGGCCGACAACATCGCATCGGCAGACGCCGTGGTCGTGTCCTCGGCGGTAACCCCGGACAACGTCGAAATCCTCGCCGCGAAGGCGAAGCGCATCCCCGTCGTGCCGCGCGCCCTGATGCTCGCTGAGCTCATGCGCTTGAAGCAGGGAATCGCCGTCGCAGGAACCCATGGTAAGACTACGACGACGAGCCTCGTCGCAAGCGTGCTCGCCGAAGGCGGGCTCGATCCTACATTCGTGATCGGCGGGCGGCTGGTGAGCGCTGCCACCAATGCGCGGCTCGGCACCGGCGAGTTCATCGTCGTCGAGGCCGACGAGTCCGATGCCTCTTTTCTTCACCTGCAACCCGTAGCAGCGGTGGTGACCAATATCGACGCCGATCACATGGAGACCTATCAGCACGATTTTTCGCGGCTGAAACAAGCGTTTGTCGGGTTCCTCCAGAACCTCCCTTTCTACGGCAGTGCCATCGTCTGTACCGACGACGCCAACGTGCGCGAGATCCTGCCTTCCGTCTCGAAGCCGATCGTGACCTACGGAATGCGCGAGGACGCGATGGTTCGGGGGACCGAGATCGTTCCGGGAGACCGCATGCGCTTCAGGGCGTTGAGGGAAGGTGCCGCGACCCTGGAAATTACGCTCAATCTTCCGGGACGGCACAACGTGCAGAACGCGCTCGCCGCGATCGCGGTAGCCACCGAGCTCGGCGTCCCCGATGCGGCGATCCTGAAGGCGCTCGCAGAGTTCCGCGGCGTCGGCAGGCGCTTCCAGCGCTACGGCGAGATTCCGCTTCCGCCGAACGGCAAATCGGCGGGCAGTTTCACCTTGGTGGACGACTACGGGCATCACCCGGTCGAGATGCGGGCGACGCTCGATGCCGCGCGTGGCGCGTTTCCGGGTCGGCGCATCGTGCTCGCTTTTCAGCCCCACCGTTATACGCGCACGCGCGATCTGTTCGAGGACTTCGTAAAGGCCCTTTCTGGCGTGGACGCGCTGCTGCTCGCGGAGGTCTATCCGGCGGGCGAGACTCCGATCGTTGCCGCCGACGGGCGCTCGCTCGCCCAGGCGATCCGCGTTGCGGGCAAGACCGAGCCCGTATTCGTCGAGAGAATCGCCGACATGCCCGATGCCATCCGCAAGATCGTGCGCCCCGGCGACGTCGTGCTGACCATGGGTGCGGGTTCGATCGGCGGCGTGCCTGCAGCGCTCGCCAGGACGGAAGATGAAGATGACTGAGCCGATCGACCGATCCGGCGTCGCGCTGCGCGGTTCCTTGCGGCTGAACGAACCGATGGCGAAGCACGTGAGCTGGCGCGCGGGCGGTGTCGCCGGGCGGGCCTACGTTCCCGCCGACCGCGTCGACCTCGCCGCATTCCTTACGACCCTTCCCAGGGGCGAGCCTGTCTGCTTCGTGGGACTTGGAAGCAATCTGCTCGTGCGTGATGGCGGATTTCACGGGACGGTCGTCTTGATGCACAGCTCGCACGGCGCGATGCGCGTCGAGGGCGACCTGTTGTACGCCGAAGCGAGCGTCGCCTGTCCCAAGGTAGCGCGCCTCGCGGCGACACGCGGTTACGAGGGCGCGGAGTTCCTCGCCGGAGTGCCCGGAACGGTGGGCGGGGCGCTCGCGATGAACGCCGGCTGCTACGGGTCGGAAACCTGGGACGTCGTCGCGAAGGTGCTGACGATGTCGCGCGGCGGGAAATTGAGCGAGCGCAAGCCCACTGATTTCGAGGTCGGCTATCGGCGCGTTACGCTGCGCGGGTCGAAGGTGGGCGAGGATGCATGGTTTCTCGCAGCTTGGTTCCGTTTCCGCGCTGGTGAAGAGAAGCGTGCCCGAGCCCGCATCAAGGAACTGCTCGCGAAGCGCATCGCCGAGCAGCCACTCGAACTTCCGAATGCTGGCTCGGTATTCCGCAACCCGCCCGGCAAGTACGCCGCGCGCCTGATCGAGGCATGCGGGCTCAAAGGCCATGAGATCGGCGGCGCTCGAATCTCGGAAAAACACGCGAATTTCATCGTCAACCCGAAGGGAAAGGCGCGCGCGTCGGACATCGAGGCGCTGATCGAGCACGCACGCGGCACCGTGAAGGAACGCTTCGGCATCGAGCTGGTCCCCGAAGTGCGAATCATCGGGGAGGCCGTATGAGCGACTTTGGAAAAGTCGCCGTACTCTTGGGCGGGCGCTCGGCCGAGCGCGCCGTGTCGCTGAAAAGCGGCGCGATGGTGCTGGCCGCCCTGAAAAAAAGGGGCGTGGACGCCCACGCTTTCGACACGAAGGAGCGTGGACTCGACGCGCTCGTCAAAGATCGGTTCGACCGTGTCTTTATCGCGTTGCACGGCCGCTACGGCGAGGACGGCACCCTTCAAGGGGCGCTTGAGCTCCTCGCCATCCCCTACACCGGCTCTGGCGTTCTCGGCAGCGCCCTCGCGATGGACAAGTGGCGCACCAAGCTCGTCTGGCAGGGAAGTGGCGTTCCGACGCCGCACAGCGAGCTGCTCACTCGCGAGAGCGATCTTCATGGCGTCGCGACGCGGCTCGGTCTGCCTCTAATGGTCAAGCCCGCCAACGAAGGTTCGTCGATCGGCATGACCAAGGTAAAGAGCGCCCGCGATCTCCCGGAAGCCTACGCGCTTGCCGCCAACTACGACAGCGTCGTGATCGCTGAAACGTTCGTGGACGGCGTCGAGCTCACTGTCGGGGTGCTGGGAGGCATGGCCCTTCCGCTGATCAAGCTCGAAACGCCGCGCGAGTTCTACGACTACGCGGCGAAGTACAGCGCCGAGGACACGCGCTACATCATTCCTTGCGGGTTACCTCCTGACGCCGAGCGCATCATCCAGGACGAGGCGCTGCGGGCTTTCAGAATCTTGGGCTGCGGCGGATGGGGCCGCGTGGACCTCATGCTCGACCGCACGGGGAAGCCCTATTTCCTCGAGGTCAACACCTCCCCGGGAATGACCGACCACTCGCTCGTGCCGATGGCAGCGCGTCACGCTGGATTGTCCTTCGAAGATCTGTGCCTGCGGATTCTCGAGCTGGCCCAGCTCGCGGAGCCGGGAGACGATCGTGTGGGATAACCCGCGCCTCGCCAATATCGCCGCAAACGCGCTCTACGCGCTTGCGCTTGCGCTCATCGTCTACGGAGGCGCGCGCGTCCTGTTCGAGTCCTCGGTGTTCTCGCTCAAGACCATCGTCGTAGGGGGCGAACTCCAGCATGTCGCGCGCGACGAGATCGTTCGCGCGCTCCAAGGCCGCGTCAAGGGCACTTTTTTTACCGTAGACCTGGAGGCGGTGCGCGCGCTGTTCGAGGAGATTCCCTGGGTGCGCCGAGCCGAACTGCGGCGCGGCTGGCCCGATCGCCTGGAAGTGCGCATCGAAGAACACGTAGCGCTCGCGCGCTGGGGGCAAAGACGAGGGCCGCAGCTCGTAAATACTCATGGAGAGCTTTTCCGCGGGCAGAGTGACCCCAAGCTGCCGGTCTTCTCCGGGCCCGCCGGCAGCGAAGGCGAAGTCACGCAACACTACCTTGCCTTTCGGGGTTTGTTAGCTCCGCTCGCCCTCGAACCCCAGCAGGTACTGCTGAGCTCCAGACTGTCATGGCAAGTCAAGCTCTCCAACGGGCTCACGGTGCAGCTCGGGCACGACTCGGACAGGGACCGCGTCGAAGGCCGTCTTGCCAGGCTCGTCTCCGTATACCCGCAGACCCTTGGGGAATCTCGGCAGCGTCTCGACTATGTCGACCTGCGCTACCCCAACGGCTTTGCCCTACGCGTTCCCGAGGGCGCGCGGCCCGAGCCCCGCGCGCGCAAGCGAGTCTGACATGGCGAGGGAAAACAAGAACCTCATCGTTGCTCTGGACATCGGCACCTCCAAGGTGGCAGCGATGGTGGCGGAACTTTTCCCTGACGGACGCATGGACATCATCGGGACGGGAGGTCATGAATCTAAGGGCCTGAAAAAGGGCGTGGTCGTGAACATCGAGGCGACTGTGAACGCCATCCAACGCACGCTCGAAGAAGCGGAATTGATGGCCGACTGCAAGATCGAGCGCGTTTTCACCGGCATCGCCGGGAGCCACATCAAGAGTTTCAACTCCACGGGGATGGTAGCGATCAAGGACAAGGAGGTGACGCCGATCGACGTCGAGCGCGCGATCGAGACCGCGCGCGCAATGCCCATCCCGACCGACCAGCAGGTGCTGCACATCCTCACCCAGGAATTCATTATCGACGGACAGGACGGGGTGCGCGAGCCGCTCGGCATGAGCGGCGTGCGGCTCGAGGTCAAAGTGCACATCGTCACCGGAGCCGTCTCGGCGGCGCAGAACATCGTTAAGTGCGTGCGTCGCTGTGGGCTTGAAGTGAACGATCTGATCCTGCAGCCGCTCGCGTCTTCGCTTGCCGTGCTGACCGAGGACGAAAAGGAACTCGGCGTGTGCCTCGTCGACATCGGCGGCGGCACGAGCGACATCGCCGTGTTCCGCGAGGGTGCGATCCGCCACACGGCCGTGGTCCCGATCGCCGGAGACCAGATCACCAACGACATCGCGATGGCCCTGCGCACGCCCACCGCGGAAGCCGAGGAACTCAAGGTCCGCCACGGCTGCGCGCTCAGGCAGCTTGCCGAGGCCGGCCAGATGATCGAGGTCGCGGGCGTGGGCGACCGCCCGCCGCGAATGCTTTCACGCCAGACGCTCGCAGAGGTCGTCGAGCCCCGCGTCGAAGAACTTTACTCCCTCATTCAGCAGGTGCTGCGCGACTCTGGTTACGAGGAGCTGCTTTCCTCTGGGGTCGTGCTCACGGGGGGCTCCGCAGTGATGCAGGGGATGGTGGAGCTGGGAGAGGAGATTTTTCACATGCCGGTGCGGCTGGGAATTCCCCGCTACACGGGCTCCCTCTCGGATGTGGTCCGTAGCCCGCGCTACGCCACCGGCGTCGGCCTGTTGCTCGAGGGCGTGGTGCAGACGCAGCGCGGACTCATCGCGCGGCAGGGGGGATCTCTGAAGCAGGTTGCAAAGGGGATGCGCCAATGGTTTCAACGGAATTTCTAGAGATGTACGGCAGGCAAGCGTTTTTTTCTTCACCGGAAGGAGGTCAACATGTTTGAAGTCGTCGAAAACGCAGCGAGCGGCACCGTGATAAAGGTGATCGGTGTCGGCGGCGCGGGCGGCAATGCGGTCGATCACATGATCCGAAACGGTGTGGCCGGCGTCGAGTTCATCACCGCCAATACCGACGGGCAAGCGCTGTCGCGGACTCAGGCGAAGAGCCAAATCCAACTCGGATCGACGGGGCTCGGCGCAGGGGCTAAGCCCGAAGCCGGGCGCGCCGCAGCGCTCGAGGCTCGCGAACAAATAGCCGATGCCCTGCGCGGTTCACACATGGCCTTCATCACCGCTGGAATGGGCGGCGGCACCGGCACGGGCGCCGCACCCGTGGTTGCGGAGGTTGCCAAGGAAATGGGCATCCTCACCGTCGCGGTCGTCACCAAACCCTTCTCGTTCGAGGGCGTGCGCCGGATGCAGGCTGCAGAGACGGGCATCGAGGAGCTGTCCCAACACGTCGATTCCGTCATCGTGATTCTCAACGAGAAACTCGAGGAGGTGCTCGGCGACGACGTTTCGATGGAGGAGGCGTTTTCCGCGGCCGACAGTGTGCTCAAGAACGCGGTTGCCGGAATCTCCGAGATCATCAACGTGCCGGGACTCATCAACGTCGACTTCCAGGACGTTCGCACCGTGATGGCCGAGCAGGGAATGGCGATGATGGGTTCGGCGGCCGCTTCTGGCGTCGATCGCGCGCGCATCGGCGCCGAGCAGGCGGTGGCCTGCCCCTTGCTCGAAGGCGTCAATCTGTCCGGCGCGCGGGGCGTGGTGGTTAACATCACGGCCAACAAATCGAGCCTGAAGCTGCGCGAGACCAAGGAGGTGATGAATACCATCCGCGGCTTCGCTGCAGACGACGCGACCATCATCTTCGGCGCCGTCTACGACGATCCCATGGGCGAGGAGTTGCGCGTCACCGTGATTGCGACGGGTCTAGGCAAGCCGCAGGTCGCGCGTCAGTCCAGGCCGAAGCTGGTGCAAAAGACCGGTACCGACAACCGGCCTGTTGCGGGTGTGGACTACCGCGTGCTCGACGAGATGCCCGCGGTGATCCGCAAGAACCGCGCCTCGACGATAGAAGCGCTGCAGAACAGCGGGGTCGACAAGTACGACATTCCTGCATTCCTGCGCAAGCAAGCCGACTAGGGAGAAGTCACATGAGCACAGCCAAGAGACCGGGCATGCCGCGCTACCTGCGCAAGCCCTTGATCGTCAAAACGAGCGTGCGACTGCCGATTCGGACGGCGCCGGTACTGATCCGCACCGTCGCGTTCGTCCCCGCATATCTGCGCAAGCGGCCGCATTGAGCGCACAGGCGACGCTGGCTCACCGGAATTCCGGGCCGGTGAACCCGTGCGCTATGCTAAAATCGCGTGCTTTCAACCGGCTACGACAATTGCTGCGGCGACGCAAATGTTCAAGCAGCGCACTCTCAAATCCGTAATTCGCGCCACCGGCGTCGGATTGCATACCGGCGAGAAAGTGGCCGTGACACTGCGACCGGCTTTGCCGGACGTGGGCATCGTGTTTCGGCGGATCGATTTGCCCGTGCCGATCGACATCGTGGCCGACGCCTTCAAGGTCACCGACACCCGGCTTTGCAGCGCGCTGGAGGCTAACGGGGCGAAAGTGGCCACCGTCGAGCACCTCATGTCGGCATTCGCGGGGCTCGGGATCGACAACGCCTACATCGATCTTACCGGGTCGGAAGTTCCGATCATGGACGGGAGCGCCGCGCCTTTCGTGTTTCTCATTCAGTCCGCCGGCATCGAGCAGCAGCCCGCGCCCAAGCGTTTTTTCAGAATCAAGAGCACGGTCGAAGTCACAGACGGCGACAAGTGGGCCCGCTTCGAGCCGTTCGAAGGTTTCAAACTTTCGTTTTCGATCGAGTTCGACCACCCCGCTTTCGAGCGCTCGGCGCAGGCGGCTCATGTCGACTTTGCCGATACCTCCTACGTCAAGGAAGTTGCCCGAGCGCGCACATTCGGTTTCATCCAGGACGTGGAGGCATTGCGCGATTCCGGCCTCGCTCTGGGTGGGAGCCTCGAAAACGCGGTCGTGGTGGACGAGTACCGCGTGTTGAACGTCGAGGGATTGCGCTACAGCGACGAGTTCGTCAAGCACAAGTTGCTCGACGCAATCGGCGATCTATACTTGATCGGGCACCCGCTGATCGGCTATTTTTCCGCTCATAAATCCGGCCATGCCCTGAACAACCGTTTGCTGCGGACAACCCTTGCCTCCAACGATGCCTGGGAATGGGTGACTTTCGAGCGCGAGGAGGACGCGCCGGCTGCCCTCTCCCGGTTGTTCGCCCTGCCTGCTGGTTGAGCGGAGTGTCGCGGGCCTGATGCTCGCTCTGCGCATCGCTGCAATTCTCGCGGTGCTCGTCACCGCGGCCGGGATAGTCCTGTTTTTGGTGACCCGCGACAGGAACTATCTGAGCTTCGCGTTTCAGGTCTTCAAGTACGCCGTGATCTTCGCCCTGCTCGTCTTCGGCCTTTTGATTCTCGAGCGTGCAATTGTGCTCGTCTAAGCAGGGACTTACTTGCGGTGCCGGGACGCGAATTTCCCGAGGGCAATTTTCAATCCAGAATCAGGGAGTTGCTCGCAGAGCCGAGTCAATCCCCAGGCGGTTTCTTGGCTAATTTTAGCCGATTTTTCAACAACTTGAGGGTCGGACGTCGGGGGTTGCACGCACACCTCCAATCCGGTAACCTCGATCCCTCGTTTCGAGAGCTGTTCAGATAATGTCGGCAGCATGAGTTTCAGTTTTGCGGCGGTCGCCCCGTTGGCGGCAAAAACAACGACTTTTCCCTGTTTATAGTTGGCGATCGAGCAGCATCGCGCCAGGGATTCCGGCAGCATCGCCGCGAAAATCTCGCGCAACTCGATCAAGCGCCGGGCCTGCGGCATGAGCGGAGCGATGCCGTCGGGCTGGTTCAAGAAGGCGTAAGGGTTCTTCATAGGCGTACGGTAGTACGTAGAGTGCGGCCCCAGGAGGGGGCAGCATGCATATTATTCTCGTCTCGAGCAAGTTGGCCAAGCCGAGGTCCCTGACCTTGACCAACCGGCACCTGGTTGCCGGCGTCGTATTCATGGCACTGCTCGTATTCAGCCTCACGCTCGGGCTCTTCTGGATCACGGTGCGCCATGCCAACGAGGTCAAGCTCCCGCTGCTCGACTCGTTGGTTTCGTCTGCGCAGGAAGCGCAACGGCGCAAAACGGAAGAATTCCTGCGAGAAAATCTGAACGCCATGGCGGTGAAGCTCGGCCAGATGCAGGCCCAGCTCATGCGCCTGGACGCGCTCGGCGAACGCCTGTCTGCCCTTGCGGGCTTGAAGCCCGGGGAATTTCGGTTCAACGAGGCGCCCGGCCGCGGTGGCGCGGTGTCGAGCATCCCGCCGCAGGATTTCTCGATGGCGGAATTCAACCGGCACCTCGACCAGCTTTCCAGGCAGATGGAAAACCGGAGCGACTCCCTCGGGATCCTCGAGTCGCAGCTGTTCGACGCCAAGGTGAAGAAGAAGCTCATGCCGACGATTCCTCCAGTCGACGCGGGCTGGAGCGCCTCCAGCTACGGCTGGCGCATCGACCCCTTCAACGGCATGCTCGCAATGCACGAAGGCGTGGATTTCCCCGTGGATATAGGGACTCCTGTTTTCGCTGCGGCTGGCGGCGTGGTGATCTACTCTGGGCCACATCCCCAGTACGGTTTTCTGGTCGAGATTGACCACGGCAACGATTTCACGACCCGCTACGCTCATTGCTCGAGAGTTCTGGTCAGGGAAGGCGAGGTGGTTCAGCGCGGAAGCAAGATCGCCGAATCGGGATCCACCGGCCGCGCCACCGGCCCGCACCTTCACTTTGAAGTCCGCTATCGCAGCGTGGCACAGAACCCGATCCGATTCCTTCAGGCTACGGCACGCTAGCCGACATTTCCGTCGCACCCAAGCGCCAGAAGTCCCGATCGCGCGGTTTCCCGCGCGCTCCCGTTTCCCTCGAATCGCGGGGAGCAGGCGCTCCGGCGTGATAAACTTCGAACCTTTGCGCTTCCCGGCAGTCATTCCCCGATGATTTCCCGCGTACTGAAGGCGGTGTTCGGCAGCCGCAATGATCGTCTACTCAAGCACTACGGCAGGTCGGTGCGGTCGATCAACGCTCAGGAGCCGTCGATGGCGGCCCTCCCGGATCACGGCCTGGGAGCTAAAACGCTCGAGTTGAGAGAGCGTTTCGCAAAGCGGGTCCAGGGCATTCCCGAAGAGGAACGCGACGCGGCAGAAAACGCGGCGCTCCTCGAGCTCCTCCCGGAGTCTTTCGCCGTGGTTCGCGAAGCGGCGAAGCGCGTGCTCAACATGCGCCATTTCGACGTGCAGCTGATCGGCGGCATGGTCCTGCACGACGGCAAGATTTCGGAGATGCGCACCGGCGAAGGCAAGACACTGGTTGCGACCTTGCCCGCGTACCTCAACGCGCTCTCCGGCCGCGGTGTGCACATCGTCACGGTCAACGACTACCTCGCGAGCCGGGACGCGGAGTGGATGGGGAAAGTCTACAAATTCCTCGGGCTGTCGGTGGGAGTGATTCTGACCCAGATGCCGCACGCCGAAAAACAATCGGCCTATGCTGCCGACATCACGTACGGCACCAACAATGAATTCGGATTCGACTACCTGCGCGACAACATGGCGATGCAGATGGGCGACCGCTTCCAGCGCAAGCTGAACTACGCGATCGTCGACGAAGTCGACTCGATCCTGATCGACGAGGCACGCACGCCTCTCATCATTTCCGGGCGGGCCGAGGACCGCACCGAGATCTACCAGCGCATGGACAAGGTGGTGCCGATGCTCAAGCGCCAGGAAAAGGAAGGCGCGCCAGGCGACTTCTACGTCGATGAGAAAAACCACACTGTACTCCTCTCGGAGGACGGGCACGAGCACGCCGAAAAGCTCCTCGGCCGCGCGGCTTTGCTGCCCGAAGGACGCAGTCTCTACGAGCCGGCGTACGTCAACCTGATGCACCACTTGAACGCGGCGCTCAGGGCGCACAACCTTTTCTTTCGCGACCGGCACTACGTGGTCCAGGACGGAGAGGTGATCATCGTCGACGAGTTTACCGGTCGCCTGATGCCCGGTCGACGCTGGTCAGACGGTTTGCACCAGGCGATCGAGGCCAAGGAGAACGTGTCGATTCAGAGCGAGAACCAAACGCTCGCGTCGATCACGTTCCAGAACTACTTCCGCATGTACCGCAAGCTCGCGGGGATGACCGGAACGGCCGATACCGAAGCCTACGAATTCCAGGAGATCTACGGGCTGGAGGTCGTCGTCGTCCCGACGCATATGCCGATGGTCCGCGCCGACCGCAATGACCAGGTCTTTCGCACCGCCGCGGAAAAGTACAAAGCGATCATCGGCGACATCAAGGACTGTCACGAGCGTGAACAGCCGGTCCTGGTCGGCACGACCTCGATCGAGAACTCCGAACTTATCTCCGGAATGCTGGAGAAGGACAAGTTGGCGCACCAAGTCCTGAACGCAAAGCAGCACGCGCGCGAGGCGGAGATCGTCGCCCAGGCCGGGCGACCCAAGGTGATCACCATCGCGACCAACATGGCGGGCCGGGGCACGGACATCGTGCTGGGTGGCAACGTCGAGAAGCAGATTGATCTCGTGCGGGACAAGGACGATCTCGACGCGATGCAGAAGGAGCGCCGCATCACTGAGCTGCGTCATGAGTGGCAGGATCTGCACAACAGGGTCATCGCCGCGGGCGGCCTGCATATCATCGGGACCGAGAGGCACGAGGCACGGCGCATCGACAACCAGTTGCGCGGCCGCTCCGGCCGCCAGGGCGATCCGGGCTCCTCGCGCTTTTACCTGTCGCTCGAGGACCCCCTGTTGCGGATCTTCGCGGGAGAGCGAGTCAACGCTATCATGCAGCGCCTGGGGATGCCCGAGGGCGAACCGATCGAGCATGGTCTCGTCACTCGATCGATCGAGAGCGCGCAGCGCAAGGTCGAGGCGCACAACTTCGATATCCGCAAGCAGCTGCTGGAATATGACAATGTCGCGAACGACCAGCGTCGCGAAATCTATCAGTTGAGGAATTCCATCCTCGAATCGCAGGACGTCTCGGACCAGATCGCGGCGCTGCGTGAGGGCGTGGTGATCGATTTCTTCCGCGCTCATGTTCCCGAAGAGAGCATGGAGGAGCAATGGGACATTGCGGGCCTTGAAAAGGCGTACGCTGCCGAGCTCCGGCTCGAACTACCCCTGTCGAAGTGGCTCGAGAGCGAACCGAGCCTGGACGACGGCGCGCTGCTCAAGCACGCGGTCGACGAGGCCCACGCGGCCTATGCCCGCAAGATGGCGGGCAATTCTCCGGACGTTGTCCATCAAGTCGAACGGCTCATACTGCTATCGACGCTCGACAACCACTGGCTGGAGCATCTCGCCGCGCTCGACCACCTGCGCCAGGGAATCCATCTGCGTGGTTACGCGCAGAAAAACCCGAAGCAGGAATACAAGCGCGAAGCATTCGAGCTGTTCGGGAACCTCGTGGAATCGGTCAAGCTGGAAGTGACGCGCACTCTCATGACGGCCGAACTTCGAAATCCCGAGCAGGTCGAGCAGGTGGAAAAGACTCAGTTGCCAGCGATCGAAAACGTCCAATATCAGCATGCAGGGTACGAAGAAGTGCTCGCCGGGGCGGGGGCCGATGCCGCTCCGGCGCCGAAGCCGGCGCCTTTCGTCAGGCAGATAAGCAAAATCGGTCGCAACGATCCCTGCCCGTGTGGATCGGGAAAAAAATACAAGCACTGTCACGGCAAACTGGCTTGAGCCGGAGCGGCCCGGCGGGCGGCCCGCAAAGAGTGGCCGGAAGAATATGGCTGTCAATTTGAGCCCTCCGCGGCCGGAGGACTTGTTGCCCGTGAAGGGCGTCAAGCTCGGCGTCGCCGAGGCCGGAATCCGCAAGGCCGGGCGCAAGGACCTGCTTCTCATGACGCTTGCGGAGGGCACGCGTGTCTCAGGCGTGTTCACGCAGAATCGTTTTTGCGCTGCACCGGTTCAGGTGGCGAAGGAGCACCTGGCTTCCGGCGGGTTTCCCCGGGCACTGCTCGTCAACACCGGCAACGCCAACGCAGGTACGGGGGAGGCCGGAATTGCCGGCGCAAGGGCGAGCTGCGACGCAGCCGCTCGGCTCGCCGGCTGCGATTCCCGCCAGGTACTGCCGTTTTCGACGGGCGTGATCATGGAGCTCCTGCCCGTGGAGCGCATCGTCGCGGGCTTGCCGGCTTGCTTCGCCGACCTGCGCGAAGACAACTGGGCGCGGGCAGCCGAGGCGATCATGACGACCGATTCGGTGCCCAAAGCCCGATCGCGGCGCACGCAGCTCACGGGGGGCGTGGCGACCGTTACCGGGATCGCGAAGGGTGCGGGAATGATCCGCCCCGATATGGCGACGTTACTCGCGTTTGTCGCGACGGACGCTCCAGTTGCTCAAGGTGCGCTGCGCGAGCTCCTCGCCGATGCCGCCGCGCGCTCGTTCAACCGGATCAGCGTGGACGGCGATACGTCCACGAACGATTCCTTCGTCCTGATTGCAACCGGCGCCAGCGGAGGGGTGATGATCGACAACCCGGGCCATCCCGGATTCGCGGCGTTACGCGAAGCGGTGCTCGAGGTGTCGCAAGGGCTCGCGCAGGCGATCGTGCGCGACGGCGAAGGCGCGACCAAGTTCATAACCGTGCGCGTGGAAAAAGGCAGGGACGAAGCGGAATGCGCGGACGTTGCTTATGCGATCGCGCACTCGCCGCTGGTGAAGACCGCGTTCTCCGCCTCCGACCCGAATCTGGGGCGGCTCCTCGCCGCGATCGGCAACGCCGGCGTGCGCGACCTTGAGGTCGGCCGCGTCGAGCTGTATCTGGACGAGGTGCTGGTGTCGAGGGACGGCGGCCGCGCTCCGGCTTACCACGAGGAGGATGGGAAGCGCGTGATGGCAAAGAGCGAGATCACGGTTCGCGTCGTGCTCAACCGCGGGCTTGTAGCGACTACGGTGTGGACCTGCGACCTGTCGCACGATTACGTTACCATCAACGCCCAATACAGGACCTAGAGCCATGTCAGAGCTCGAACGACTGATCAAGCGCGGCGAAGCGTTGCTCGAGCGCGTGGAAACGCTGCTCCCGCCCGCATCGCGGCCCGTGGACTGGCAGGCGAGCATCGCTTTCCGCTGGCGCAAGACCTCGCGCCGCGGCTTCATTCAGCCGGTTGCGAGGCTGCACCGCATTCGCCTGTCCGACCTCCACGGCGTCGACAGTCAGAAGGCGTTGATCGAGCAGAACACACGCCAGTTCGTCGAAGGCCGAGCGGCCAACAACGCGCTCCTGACCGGTGCGCGCGGCACGGGAAAGTCCTCCCTCGTCAAAGCCGTGCTGGACAAATTCCACCGCCAGAGCCTGCGCCTGATCGAAGTGGAAAAGCACGATCTCATCGATCTCCCCGATATCGTCGATCAGGTGGCGGGGCGGCCCGAGCGGTTTATTCTGTTTTGCGACGACTTGTCGTTCGAGCTCTCGGAGGCCGCGGGCTACAAGGCACTCAAGGTCGTGCTCGACGGCTCGGTCGCCGCGACTTCCGAGAATCTCCTCATCTACGCGACTTCCAACCGGCGGCATCTCATGCCCGAGTACATGCAGGAGAATCTCGAGACCAAGCATCTCGGCGAGGAAATTCATCCCGGCGAAACGGTGGAGGAGAAAATCTCGCTTTCCGAGCGCTTCGGGTTGTGGGTCTCCTTCTACCCGTTCGACCAGGACGCCTATCTGGACATCGCGGGACATTGGCTGCGCGAGCTCGGCTGCAGCGAAGCAGAGATCCCCAAGGCTAGGCAGGAAGCGCTGCAGTGGGCCTTGCTGCGCGGATCGCGCAGCGGCCGCGTGGCGTGGCAATTCGCGCGCGACTACGCCGGGCGCAACGCCGGCGACGCGAAGGCAAGACGCTAGCAGGTGTCCACGGTCTCGGCCCCGGTGGACGTCGCCGTGGCGGTGCTTATCCGTTCCGACGGCGCCGCGCTTCTCGCGCGACGTCCCGAAACCAAGGTCTACGCGGGCTACTGGGAGTTCCCCGGAGGCAAAATCGAGCCGGGCGAGCCCGTCCGCGAGGCGCTCAGGCGCGAGATCCGCGAGGAGCTCGGTATCGAGATCGAGCGCGCTTATCCCTGGATCACCCGGGTCTTCGTGTATCCGCACGCCAAAGTGCGTCTGCATTTCTATAGGGTCTACGCCTGGCGCGGCGAGCCGCGTGCAGTCGAACACCAAGCAATCGCCTGGCAGCGCCCCGATGCGATCGAGCTCGATCCGCTCCTTCCGGCCAACGGCCCGGTGATACGCAGCCTGATGCTGCCCTCTGAGTACGCCATCACGCGCGCGGGCGAAATCGGTCTGGAGCCGTTTCTTTCGCGGCTCGAGGCGAGGCTGCGGGGCGGCCTCAAACTCATCCAGATACGGGAAAAAACCCTCGCGCCTCGGACGGCGGCGGAGTTCGCGCAGCGCGTCGTCGCGCTAGCGCACGCTCACGGCGCGAAAGTCCTCCTCAACTCGGATTCCGCGCTCGCGCGCAAAATCGTCGCCGACGGCGTGCATCTCACTGCCGAGCAATTGCGCAACGCGACCGCCCGCCCCGATTTTCCGTTGTGCGGCGCTTCGTGCCACTCGAGCGAGGAGCTGCAGAGGGCCGAGGCGCTCCGGGTGGATTTTGCCGTGCTCGGCCCAGTGCGCGCGACGCCTTCGCACCCGGACGCGGTCCCGCTCGGTTGGGAGCGATTCCGCGAGATCGCCGCAGACGCAGCCGTGCCGGTTTACGCGCTCGGCGGAATCGTGCCGCGCGATCTGGAGCAAGCCCTGAGCTGCGGCGCGCACGGCATCGCCATGGTGCGCGGCAGCTGGGGAGAAAATCCCTAGGAATCCTCCGTACGATCGGCCTCGGGCGCGTCCTTGTCTTCCTCCCCACGTGAAGATAACCTACGAATTGCTGCGCGAAGGGGTGCGTTTGTGTGGAGCATCCGTCACGCGCGGAGCGCCGTCCGGTAAGGAGAGGCCGCGATGACCAAGATACTGTGCGTTGAGGACAACGAGGACAACCTGTTCGCGCTGCACAAGCGCTTGAGCCTCGCCGGATTCGAAGTCAAGGTCGCAACGAATGGCACGGAGGGCGTCGATTGGGCGAAGACGCTCCGGCCCCATCTCATCGTGATGGACCTGAGACTTCCGGGGTTCGACGGCTGGGAGGCGACGCGCCGTCTGAAAAGTCAGCCAGAAACGAAACACATCCCGATCATCGTCGTCACCGCCGATACGTCAGAGAAAAGCCGTGAGAAGGCGTTCGCCGCCGGTTGTGACGACTACGAATTGAAGCCGGTTGATTTTGAGAAACTGGTCAAGAAAATTCACTCGCTTCTCGGCCGGGGCCCGAAAGCGTGACCGTTGGGGGCGTAGGATGCAAGGAAGGTTCAATCCCTGATCCCTGATCCTCGATCTTGCTCTTCCGCATCCGTCGCATCCTTGCCTTCCTCCTCCGGCACCCGGAACTTCTCCATCGCCCAGTCGCCTAGATCGATCAGCTTGCAGCGTTCGGAGCAGAACGGCCGGTAGCGGTTTTCCGCGGTCCACGCCACCTGTGCGCCGCAGCGCGGGCAGCTCACGAGGCGCGCCTTGGCCACGGTCTCACAGATTGCAGAAAGTCAGCTCGAACTCGACGTCCGCCTCGCATACCCGGGTGCCGAAAGTGCTGAAGCGGACGTTCAGCGCGTAACGGTTGGCGCTGATCTCGGGGATGAACTGCGATTCGCGCGGAAGCCGGATGCGCACCATCTGCGACATCTTGCCGCCGAGCATTTGGGAGAAAGCGGCGCGATGGGCAACGTGCCTCACGGGCTTGCCGCCTTCGCGCAGCAGTTTCAGCACGATGGACGACGCGTCCCGGATCGGCAGCAACGGGGAAATCCAGGTGCCGAGGTCGGCCCCGCGCCTGACGCCTTCGCGGTGCAGCCAGAAATGGTAGGAGGGCAGGTCGAATTCGCAAACCCCGCCGGGTATCCCGCTGCGCTGCTTGATCGACATCAGCCAATCGTTCTCGCGAAGGTACTGGCCGATCTTGCCGGTCATCGCGAAGAGCGCCGCGCTCGAGCGCTCGATGTCGGAGATAACCTGCTGGAGCACGCCCTCCGCGATCTGGGGGTTGTTGCGAAATCCGATCAGGATCTGTTTCTGTCGCTCGAGCTCCTGCAGCAGGTCCGACTTGAGTTCCGCGCGACCGGCGACTTCCAGGATTTCGAACAGCGTCATCAGGGCGGCATGGTGCGCGCGCGAATCTTCCTCGGCGACGAAGTGATTGACGCGCTCGAACAGGTCTTCCAGACGCAGCAAGGTCCGGATTCGTTCGTTGAGCGGATACTCGTAGGTGATCACCTTGACGCCCGCGGATGGGAGGGTAGGCGATTGATCCCGGGGGAGCCTCGCCGGATTCTCCCCGATCCGCCGCGAATTGACAACGGGCGCGCGCTATGACGTTGTCTTGGAGCGCGCGGCAAGCGTGAGGTATTTCTCATTCAGATTCGACACCTGGCGCTCAAGCGCCCCGGGTGTCCCGCTGTTGTCGATCACGTCGTCGGCTCGGGCGAGGCGCTGCTCTCGCGTGGCCTGCGCGGCGAGGATGGCGCGCACTTCGGTCTCCGGGAGGCCGCTTCGCCGCATGGCTCGCTCGACCTGCTGCGCCTCGGGACAATCGACCACGAGCACCCGCGCGTAGCGCGATCGGTCGACACCGCTCTCCACAAGGAGCGGAACCACCAGAATTGCGTAGGGGCTCTGCGTGCGAGCGCCCCGGCGAGCGCTTTCCTCGCGTATGAGCGGATGCAGGATCGCCTCGAGCTTCTTTCTCGCCGAGGCATCGCCGAACACGAGCTTGCGCATCGCGTCACGATCGAGGGCGCCGTCCGCGCCGATCGAGCTTGCGCCGAACGCAGAGCGTATCGCCCCGATCGCCTCGCCCCCCGGGCCCGTGAGCTCGTGGGCGATCTCGTCGGTGTCGATCACGGCGACCCCGTGTTTGGCGAACAGCCCGGCGACCACGCTCTTGCCGCTGCCGATGCCGCCCGTGAGTCCAACCGTGTAAGGCTTCACATGAACTGGTTGAAGTATTGGCGGGTGATCTGGGGTCCCCAGAACAGCGCAACGATCCCTGCGGCGCCCAAATACGGCCCGAAAGGGATCGGTACGCTGCGGCCGTGCCGGAGAAAGACCATGAGGGCGATTCCAACGGCCGCCCCGATGAAGGACGATAGCAGGATCGTGAGCGGCAAGGCCTGCCATCCGCACCACGCGCCGATTGCGGCGAGCAGCTTGAAATCGCCGAATCCCATCCCTTCCTTGCCTGTTACGAGCTTGAACAGCCAGTACACGCTCCAAAGGGCGAGATATCCCGCGGCCGCTCCGATCACCGCGGAACGCAGGTCGGTGAAGGCACCGGCTGCATTGGCGAGCAACCCCAGCCACAGGAGCGGCAGCGTGATCGAATCGGGTAGCAGTTGCGTATCGAAATCGATGAAGCTCGCGGCGACGATACACCACACGAACACCATTGCCGCGAACGCCGCGGTGCCGAAGCCGAAGTGCACCGCCGACCAGGCCGCGGCAGCGCCACCGAGCAGCTCGACCAGCGGATAGCGCGGGCTCACGCGCGCCTTGCACGCCGAGCAGCGTCCGCGCAGCATCACCCAGGAAACGAGCGGGATGTTTTCGGCCGCGCTGATCG
>WNGL01001362.1_pt1 | contig 29837 bp, 31 predicted proteins | sample 5400591 | NCBI WGS metagenome assembly WNGL01 (sample SAMN13153377, study PRJNA577476) | soil metagenome | isolation source: 80 cm soil or saprolite under Garry oak tree replicate 1 | place: USA:California | collected 2016-06-15 | reverse complement strand
CGGCCACCGCGTTGGCCAGGTTGCCGGTGGACGGGCAGGCGAGCACCTTGAAGCCCATCTCGGTGGCGGCGGCCAGGGCCACCGCGACCACCCGGTCCTTGAACGAGTGCGTCGGGTTGCCCCGGTCGTCCTTGATCCACAGCCGGCGCATGCCGAGCGCGTGGGCGAGGTTGTCGGCGCGGATCAGCTTGGTGTAGCCGGGTTCGGTGGTGGGCCGCCCGGCGATGTCGGGGGGGACCGGCAGCAGCGGCGCGTACCGCCACATGTTCGGCGGCCCCGCCTCGATGTCGGATCGGGTCAGCCGCGGGTAGTCGTAACGGACTTCCAGCGGCCCGAAGCACTCCTCGCACGCGTAGTGCGGGCCGAGCCCGTAGCTCTTGCCGCACTCCCGGCAGGACAGCCCGGTGGCATAGCCGAACCCGGAGGCTGCAGGAGGTGTGTGTGTCGTTGCTGTGGTCACCGGCGAGGAGTTCCTTCCCCATCTTTCCCAGCGGTCACCCTGACCGCGGGCCGGACTTGGCACCATGTCACGCGCCTCGCCGTTCACGACGGGCATGCATGCGCGCTAGGTTGCCGGGGCTTCACTGGGCCGATCCCTCCACCCCTCTGGATGAGCGTTATTCAGTTGTATGCAAACGGCATAAGACTACCAGGCTGGTCCGGGGGAATGGTGCTGGCCCGGGGGACTGTGCTGGCCCCGGGGGGACGACCGCCCGGAACCCCGGTCACGGGGGGCTGCCCGCCCCCCGTACCCCCCTTGGCCGGGGGGTAGCCTGCCGGGCTATGAAGCAGCGAGTCCTCGTCGCGTCTAACCGCGGTCCGATCTCGTACCAGTTCGGCGCTGACGGCTCGCTGACCGGCCAGCGGGGCGGCGGCGGCATGATCGCCGGGGTGACGTCCGGACTGGCGGCACTCGGCCCGGAGGCCAGCGTGACCTGGATCTGCGCCGCGCTCAGCGACGCGGACCGCGCGGTCGCGCGGTCGCAGGACGCGGGCGTCAGGGACGAAGACGGCATCCCGGTGCGGATGCTCGACATCGCGCCCGAGACGTTCGACCGCGCCTACAACAACGTGGCCAACTCGGCCCTGTGGTTCCTGCTCCACCAGCTCTTCGACACCCCGAACCAGCCGCAGTTCGGCCGCGGGTTCCGGGGCGACTGGGCGGCTTACCTGGCCTACAACGAGGCCTTCGCCGACGCCCTGACCCGGGAAGCCCGCACCCGCCAGACCCCGGCGGCCGGCGGCCTGCGGGTGCTGATCCAGGACTATCACCTGTGCCTGGCTCCGCGGCTGCTGCGGGAGCGGCTGGGTGACGCCGCCCGCGACGCCGGCATCGCGCACTTCTGCCACACGCCCTGGGCGCCGCCGGACTACTACCGGATGCTCCCCGACGATGCGGGCGTGGCGCTGCTCGACGGCATCCTCGGTGCGGACCGGGCCGGCTTTCACGCCGAGCGGTGGGCCGTGGCGTTCATGGACTGCTGCGCCGTCCTGCTCGGCGCGGACGTGGCCCGCACAGGCGGGCTGGACGGCCCCGGCCCGGGCCTGGTCGGGCGGGTGACCTACCGGGGCCACGTCACCGAGGTGGCGGTGAACCCGCTCGGCGTGGACGCGTCCGCGCTGCGGGCGCGCGCCCGGGCCGGAGACGTCCAGGCCCACGTCGGCGCGCTCCGCCAGGCCGCGGGCGACCGCAAGCTGATCGTCCGGGTGGACCGGACGGAGCTGTCCAAGAACATCCTGCGCGGCCTCGCCGCGTACCGCGAGCTGCTCGCCACCCGCCCGCAGTGGCGTGGCCGCGTCGTGCACCTGGCCTTCGCCTACCCGTCCCGGTCGTCCCTGGCCGAGTACCGCGCCTACACCGACCAGGTACGCCGGCTCGCGCTCGAGATCACCGAGGAGTTCGGCACCGCCGACTGGGACCCGCTGATCCTCGAGGTGAAGGACGACTACCCGCGCTCGCTGGCCGCCTGCGCGCTCGCCGACGTGCTGCTGGTGAACCCGATCAGGGACGGCATGAACCTGGTCGCGCAGGAGGGGCCGGTGCTCTCCGAACGCGGCTGCGCGCTGGTGCTCTCCCGCGAGGCCGGCGCCGCCGCCACGCTGGCCGCCGACGCGCTCCTGGTCAATCCCTTCGACGTCACCGAGACAGCCGAGGCCCTGCACGAGGCGCTGGCCATGCCCGATGCCGAACGCCGCCGCCGCAGCGCCGCGCTGGCCGCCACCGCCGCGGCGGACCCGCCGGCCCGCTGGCTGGGCGGCCAGCTCGCCTCGCTCGGTCCTGACCGCCCGGCGCCTTAACGAGCCCAGCGCCTTTACGAGCCCAGTGCCTTAACGAGCTGTGCTCGAGCTGGCCGGCGATCGCGGCGAGCATGGCCACCACCCCGTCGGGACCCGGCACCACCAGGTCGGCGGCGGCAGCCACCTGCGGTGACTCGGCACTGGCGCTGGCCACGGCGCAGCCGGGGACGCCGCCGGCCCGCAGCGAGCGTACCGCCGCGAAGGCGGGCAGGTCCCCGAGGTCGTCGCCGCAGAAAAGGACCGAACGGGCGGCTCGCTCGCCGGCCAGGCCGGTCAGCGCGGTGCCCTTGTCCCTGCCCGGCGGGCGCAGCTCGATGACGAAGCGGCCAGGTTCGGCGGCCAGGCCCAGGCCGGCGGCGAGCTCGCCGAGCGGCTCACGCAGCAGGCCCAGCGCCGCTTCCGGGTCGGCGGTGCCGCGGGTGTGCACCGCCACCGCATGCGCCTTGTCCTCGACCCAGGTGCCATCAGGGGCGCCGGCCTCGCGGAGCACGCCGGGCAGCGCGCCGCGGGCAGCCGCCACGGCCGGCGGGGTCTCGGCCGCGGTCAGCTCGCCGTCCTGCCACCGCTGCCAGCCGTAGTGGCCGATCACGATGAGGCCGGGGATGGCCCCGAACCCGCCCAGGGCCACCGCGTCCGCTGCGGGCCGGCCGGTGATGACCGCGAGCGTGCCCACGGTTCTCGCCAGGGCGGTCAGGACGGGCACCGCGTCAGGGTGGGCGCGCGCGTCGTGCGGGCGGGCCACGATCGGCGCGAGCGTGCCGTCGAAGTCCGCGGCGACCAGCGCATGCCGCGGGTCGGCGAGCAGCGCGTCGAGGCCGGCCCTGCCCTCGGGGGTGGGGCCCTCGGGGGTGGGGCCCTCGGGGGTGGCGCCCTCCGCGGCGGCCTGGCCGGGCCGCGTCATCCGGGCCGTCCTCCCCGCGGCCGCGGCGAGCGCATCCGCTGCCGCCGGGCTCGCTGCGCCCGCAGCCGCTTGACTAGCACCGGGTCGAACGCCAGCGCCTCGGGCCGGTCGATCAGCTCGTTCAGCAGCTGGTAGTACCGGGTGGCGGGCATGTCGAGCACCTCGGCGATGGCCTGCTCCTTCACTCCCGGCGACCGCCAGCCGCGCCGCTCGAACGCGAGGATCCGCATGTCACGTTCCGACAGTTTTGACACGTCCGACATACGACCTCCTTCGCGCGCCGGCGCCAGGTTCATCCCCGACGGTACCCGAGCGGCGGGGTGCACCTCGGCGGCCTGTACCTCCAAGCACAGGCGACGTACGCTCACGGGTCGTGACGCATTTTCGCTACCTCAGCTTCCTCACCGACTACGGGCTCGAGGACGGGTTCGTGGCCGCCTGCCACGGGGTCAGCGCCCGGATCGCGCCGCACGCGACGATCATCGACGTGACCCACCTGGTCCCGCCGGGCGACGTCAGGCGCGGCGCGGCGGTGCTCGCGCAGACCGTGCCCTACCTGCCCCCGGCGGTGCACGTGGCGGTGGTCGACCCCGGCGTCGGCACGGCCAGGCGCGGGGTCGCGGTGGCGGCCGGGGACTCGGTGTTCATCGGGCCGGACAACGGCCTGCTGTCCTGGGCGGTGACCTCGGCGGGGGGCGCGGCGCGCGCGTTCAGCCTGACCAACCGGGACCTGTGGCTCAGCCAGGTGACACCCACCTTCCACGGCCGGGACATCTTCATGCCGGTGGCCGCGCACCTGGCGACGGACGCGGGCCTGGCCGCGGCCGGGGCGGAGATCGACGTGGCCGACCTGGTGACGCTGCCCGCCCCGGAACGGCTGGTGCGCGACTTCACCGCGGCGGGAGAAGTGCTCACCGTCGACCGGTTCGGCAACGTCCAGCTCACCATCACCGGGGCGGACGCCGCGGAAATCGGCGTGTTGCCGGGCGGGACCGTGCTCGTGCAGTTCGGCCACCGTCAGCTGGCCCTGCCCTACCGGGATACGTTCGGCGCGGTCGCCACCGGCGAGCTGGTCGCCTATGCGGACAGCGCGGGCCTGGTCTCCGTCGCGGTCAACGGCGGGAACGCCGCGCAGCGGCTCGGCCTGCCGCCCGGCGCGCGGATATCGATTGCGGCAATACCCCAAACTATTCATCGGTGACGCATTCCACGCGCGGCGACCGCGTGGCACGATAACGTCAGGCCGGGTCGGGACATCGCTGCCGCAGGCCAGCTCGGCCAGCCTCGGAGGGGACATCTGACCAAAGTGTCACACCGATCGCCGCGCCGCACCCTGGTCCCGGTTGCCTCAGGACTAGCTGCGGTTATTGCTGTCTCCTGGCCCCTCGGGATCGTCGGGCCCGCCGCTGCGCGTGCCGCCGCGGTCTACACCGCCCCGGGCAACACCGTCCAGGGCCAGGAATGGTGGCTGGGCGGCCTGCACGTGACGCAGACCTGGCCGACCACGGAGGGTGCCGGGATCACCGTGGCGGTGCTCGGCACCGGCGTCGACGCCCGGCATTCCGACCTGGCCGGGTCGGTCACGACGGGACCCGACTTCACCGGTCCGGGGCGGACGGCGAGCGGCCCGTTCTGGGGCATCGACGGGACCGAGGTCGCGGGCGTCATCGCCGGGCACGGGCACGGCACCGGCCGCGAGGAGGGCATCCTCGGCATCGCGCCCGCGGCGAAGATCCTCTCCATCCGGGTCAGCCTGGAATTCAACGACCCGCTGAACTCCGAGCAGGCCATCGCCCGGCGGCTGCCCGCGGCCATCGCCAGCGGCATCACCTACGCGGTCGACCACAGGGCCCGGATCATCGACCTGCCGCTGGACCCGGGGACGGCGGGCCTGACCGGGCAGGGCAACCCGGCCGCGGCCGGCGGCAGCCCGGCCGAGCGGGCGGCGGTGGCGTACGCGCTGAAAAAGAACGTGGTGCTGGTGGCCCCCGCGGGCGACGACGGCGAGGGCCCCGGCCTGGTGGACTACCCGGCCGCGTACCCCGGCGTCATCGCGGTGGGCGCGGTCGCCCGCGATGGGCAGGTCGCCCCGTTCAGCAGCAGGCGCTCGTACGTGTCGCTGGCCGCGCCGGGTGCCGGCCTGATGGCCGCGATCCCGCCCGACGGCTACGCGCGGATCAGCTCCACCAGCACGTCGGGCGGCATCGTGGCCGGCCTGGCCGCCCTCATCCTGTCCCGGTTCCCGCACCTCACCGTGGCCCAGGTGAGCCAGGCGCTGACCGGGAGCGCGACTGCCGGCCGGACGGGCACGCCGGGCACCGGGCACGGCATCGTCGACGCCGCCCGCGCGGTCGGCCTGGCGGCCAGCATCACCCTCGCCAGCCAGCCCAGAAAGCCCGCCGCCTCGGCCCAGCCCAGCCCGCCTGGGCGGCCCTCGACCACGGCGGCGCACCGGGCGAGCGCCAGCGCCCTGGCCGGCTCGCTGGTGCGCGATGTCGTGGCCGGCCTGGCCGGGCTGATCGTGCTGGTGGTGGTGCTGCTCCTGGTCGTGCGCTCCCGGCGGGAGTCGGCCCGGGCAGCCGCGGCGGAATCCGGGTCCGCCCGGGCCAGGACCCGCGGCCAGCACGAGCAGCGCAGGCCAGAGCCGGGGTCGGTGCCGGCCGCCGGGCTCAGCCGGTCTCCGCTGGCCCCGCCCGGGGCGTACCTGGCCCCGTCCGGATCCCAGCTGGCCCCGCCCGGGCCGGCCAGCACGGGCGGCTGGACCGCCGCCGGGGGCTGGCACGGGGGCAGCCTGGGCGAGATGCCGCAATCCTCGACCGGGCCGCTGCGGCCGGTGATGACCCCGGCGCCGAAGCCGGCCAAAGCCGTCGCGCCCTCCTCGGGGCCGCCCTGGGCGCCTGCGCCGGAGCCCGAGCCCGCGATCGGGCCGCTGCCGACGGTGGCGAACAGCGCGCTCCCGCCGGACCCAGGCCCCGGCATCAGGGTGCCCGGGGACATGGCGGCGCTTCCCGCGGTGTCAACCGACTCCATGCTGCCCGCGCCGTTCGACATCAGCACGTCGTCAGACCCGGACTTCCCGCCGCGCCCCGTGGTCAGTGATGACCCCGGCCCGGCGGCCGTCCCGGGCTTGCCCGGCCGCCTGGACGGGCCGGCCCGCGGGAGCCTCGGCTTCGCCGCCGCCCCGGTCCCGGTCGACTACGCGCCGCCCCAGGCCCCCGACTTCACCGTGCCGTCACGCGCCGCCGGCCTGGTCCTCAGCGCTGGCACCAGCGCGGCTGGTGCGGCCGGTCCGGCTGCTCCAGCCGAACCGGCAGGCCCGGGCCCCGGGGCCGCGGACCCCAGCTACATCTGGGACCTGGCCGCCACCGACGTGTTCCCGGCCGCCGCGGATCCCGGGCCGCCGACGGAGGCGCCGGGCGCCGTCCCGGCGGACGACGACCCCGGCGCCAGCGCCGGCTGAGGTGACGGCCGGCTAGGCGGCCACCCCGGCGGCCTGCGGCGCCTGCGCGGGCTCGAGCGCGAGCGCGAGGACATCGCGGACGTCGCCGAGCGTGTGCACGTCCAGCTTCTCGAGCACCTCGGCCGGGACGTCGTCCAGGTCCGGCTCGTTCCGCTGCGGGATCAGCACCGTGGTGATCCCGGCCCGGTGCGCGGCGAGCAGCTTCTGCTTCACGCCGCCGATGGGCAGCACCCGCCCGGTGAGCGAGACCTCGCCGGTCATCGCCACGTCGGAGCGCACCGGGCGCCCGGACAGCAGCGACGCCAGCGCCGTGGTCATCGTGACGCCCGCGCTCGGCCCGTCCTTGGGCACCGCGCCGGCCGGCACGTGCACGTGCACGCTGCGATCCTTGAGCTCGCTGACCGGAAGGTCGAGCTCGGCACCGTGCGAGCGCAGGTAGGACAGCGCGATCCGGGCCGACTCCTTCATCACGTCACCGAGCTGCCCGGTCAGCGTGACCCCGGTCTCACCGGTTTCCCTGTCGGCCAGGGACGCCTCGATGAACAGGACGTCCCCGCCCGCGCCGGTCACCGCGAGCCCGGTCGCCACGCCGGGCACCGCGGTCCGGCGGTCTGGCGCGGCCAGGCTGGTCTCCGGCGTGAACCGGGGACGGCCCAGGTAATCCCGCAGCTCGCCTTCGCCGACGGTGGCCGGCAGGGCCGTCTCGCCGAGGGCGACACGCGCCGCCACCTTGCGCAGGATGCGCGCGATGGAGCGCTCGAGCGACCGGACCCCGGCCTCATGGGTGTACTCCGCCGCCAGCTGCCGCAGCGCGTCCTCGCCCACCGACACCTCGTCCGCGTTCAAGCCCGCCTTGGACAGTTGCCTGGGCAGCAGGTGATCCCGGGCGATAAGGACCTTCTCGTCCTCGGTGTACCCGTCGAGCTGGACCAGCTCCATCCGGTCGAGCAGCGGTCCGGGGATGGCGTCGAGCACATTGGCCGTGGCCAGGAAGACCACGTCGGACAGGTCGAGCTCGACCTCGAGGTAATGGTCGCGGAACGTGTGGTTCTGCGCCGGGTCGAGCACCTCGAGCAGTGCCGAGGCGGGGTCGCCGCGGTAGTCCGAGCCGATCTTGTCCACCTCGTCGAGGAGCACGACCGGGTTCATCGAGCCAGCCTCGCGGATGGCCCGGACGATCCGGCCGGGGAGCGCCCCGACGTAGGTCCGCCGGTGCCCGCGGATCTCCGCCTCGTCCCGGACGCCGCCCAGGGCGACCCGGACGAACTTGCGGTCCATGGCCCGCGCGACCGATTCACCGAGCGACGTCTTGCCGACGCCGGGCGGGCCGACCAGGGCGAGCACGGCGCCGGAACGCCGGCCGCCGATGATCCCCAGGCCTCGGTCGGCGCGGCGTTTGCGCACCGCCAGGTACTCGATGATGCGCTCCTTGACATCATCCAGCCCGGTGTGGTCCTCGTCGAGGATCCGCCGCGCGTCGGCGATGTCGTAGGCGTCCTCGGTCCGCTCGCTCCAGGGGATGTCGAGGACGGTGTCCAGCCAGGTGCGGATCCAGCCGGTCTCGGGTGACGCGTCGGGGGTGCGCTCGAGCTTGTCGACTTCCTTCAGCGCGGCCTCGCGGACCGCCTCAGGCAGGTCCGCGGCTTCCACCCGGGCCCGGTAGTCGTCCTCCTCGGTAGCCGCGTCGCCGTTCAGGTCGGCGAGTTCCTTGCGGACGGCGGCGAGCTGCTGGCGGAGCAGGAATTCCTTCTGCTGCTTCTCCATGCCCTCGGAAACGTCCTTGCGGATGGACTCGGCCACCTCGAGCTCAGCGAGGTGCTCCTTGGTCCAGCCGATGATGAGCTCGAGACGCTGGACTAGATCCGCTGTCTCCAGCACCTGCAGCTTCTGTGCGGTGGTCAGGTAGCTGGCGTAACCGACCCGGTCCGCGATCGCCGAGGCGTCGTCGAGCTGCTGGATCGCGTCGATGACCTGCCACGCGCCGCGCTGCTGCAGGATCCCGGTGACCAGGGACTTGTACTGCTGGGCCAGTTCGTCGGCCCGCGTCCCGCGGCCGGTCTCCTCGACCACGGTGCCCTCCACCCACAGGGCCGCGCCGGGCCCCGTGGTCCCCGAGCCGATCCTGACCCGGACCGTGCCGCGCACCACCGCGCCGGGCTTGCCGTCGGGCAGCCGCCCGACCTGCTCCACCACGGCGAGCGTGCCGACCCCGGCCAGCCCACTGTCGGGCAGCCGCGGCACGAGCAGCACCCGCGCCTTAACTTCAGAACGCATGCCGGGAACCTGCCTGGACGGCATCCGGGCCGCGTCGATGGCGGCGCCAACTTCCGGCTGCGACGTCTCCAGCGGCACCACCATCCCTGGCAGCACAACCTCGTCGTCGAGCGGCAGCACCGGCAGCGTGAGCGTTTCACTCATGTGATGACCTCCGTATAACTTGAGTCATATCCACTCAAGAAAGAAGAGCCCCGGTAAATTTCCGGCTGGCGTTCGCCTGAAGCGATCACCGCGCGGCGCCTCCCGGAACCGGATCGCCCCGCCCGCCCGGAATGCCGGATACCTGCCCGCAGACCGCCGATATGTTTACGATTTCGGGTGCTATAACCCCCGAAATCGTAAACATATACGAACGACGGTCCCTCGGGGTGCAGCCGCAGGAGCACAGGGCTGCGACAGGGGAGGAATCGCCGCTACGAACGACGGTCCCTCGGGGCGCAGCCGCAGGAGCACGGGCGCCCGCGACAGGGGAGGAATCGCCGCAAACCGGGCGATCGTCGGCGTTGCCTGCTCCCGTAGGCGCGACACGCAAACTCGACCGTCGGGTATATCGCGCCGCCCTCCTGACCGGGACGGCTCACGTCTCGGCGATCAGGATGTGCAGGTTGCGCGGGCCGTGCACGCCCTCGACCCGGATGAGCTCGATGTCGCTGGTGGCCGAGGGGCCGGAGATGAGGGTGTGCGGGCGGGCCGGGTCGAGCCGGGCGAACGCGTCGGGGAGGTCGGCCGCGACCTGGGCGGACTGGACGACGACCAGGTGGAAATCCGGCACCAGGGTGAGTGCGCGGCGGCCCTGGCCGGGGCCGTGGTCCAGGATGATCGTGCCGGTCTCGGCGATGGCGACCGCGCAGCCGGTGACGACGCCGCTCATCCGGTCGAGTTCGGCCGCGGGAAGCGGGGGCTCGTCCCGGGCCAGCGTGATCTCGGCGGGCACCTCGGCCAGCCACCCGCCGGGGAGCTCGTCTGGTACCACGAACGGGCCGGGGGCAGCGGCGGCCCGGGCGGCCAGCGCGCGGGAGACGGCGGCAGCGAGCCCGGATTCCGGGACGCGCTCGACGACGGCGCGGTAGTCGGCGGCGCGTTCGGCGAACAGGCCGCCGATGTCGTACGTCGCGGCGTCGTGGTGCGCGCGCAGGTACTCGCGGGGCAAGGCAGCATACGCCGCGTCGGCGTCGCGGTCCGTGCGCGCTCCGGCCGCCGGGGCACCGTCGCGGCCGGCGGCCTGGTTGGCGGCGCGGATCCGGGCCAGGATCTGGTCCCGGGACGCGCTCATCGCCGTGCTCCCCGGGTCCGGGCCCACCAGGCACGGAACGATTCCGGCGGCGGGGCGGGGGCGTCGCGGGTTTCGGTCCAGCCGCTTAGCGGCGGCGGCAGCCGCCTGATCCGGCCGGACCTGGCCACCAGCCTGCCGCCCAGGGAGCCGGCCCGCTGCGCCGCGGCCAGCAGCCGGGGCGAGCGAAGCACCCGTCCGGAGAGCGTGAACACGGCCCGTTCGGGATTAAAGTTCTTGGCTCTTTTTGAGTCGACGACCTTGGCGCGCAGGTGCACCAGCGCCTCGGGGATATTGATCGCGACCGGGCACACCTCGTAGCAGGCACCGCACAGGGTCGAGGCGTAGGGCAGCGACGCGTCGGCCGGCGAGGTGACGCCGCGCAGCAGGGGTGAGATGATCGCACCGATCGGGCCCGGGTAGGGGGAGCCGTAGGCGTGGCCGCCGGTCCGCTCGTAGACCGGGCACACGTTCAGGCAGGCCGAGCACCTGATGCAGCGCAGCGCCTGGCGGCCGGTCTGGTCGGCCAGCGCCGAGGTGCGGCCGTTGTCCAGCAGCACCAGGTGGAAGTTCTCCGGGCCGTCCCCCGGCGTGATCCCGGTCCAGGTCGAGGTGTAGGGGTTCATCCGCTCGGCGGTGGAGGACCGCGGCAGCAGCGCCAGGAACACCTCCAGGTCCCGCCAGGAGGGCAGGAGCTTCTCGATCCCCACCACGGAGATCAGCGTGCGCGGCAGCGTCAGGCACATCCGGCCGTTGCCCTCGGACTCCACTACCACCAGCGACCCGGTCTCGGCGATCGCGAAGTTCGCGCCCGACACGCCGACCTGCGCGGACAGGAAGGCCTGGCGCAGGTGCGCCCGCGCGGCGGCGGCCAGGGCCCGCGGGTCGTCGGTCAGGCCGGCCGGCGCGCCCGGCATCTGGGTGCGGAAGATCTCCCTGATCTCGGCCCGGTTCCGGTGGATGGCCGGCACCAGGATGTGACTGGGCCGGTCGTGGCCCAGCTGGACGATGAGCTCGGCCAGGTCGGTCTCGAGCGCGCTGATGCCGTCGGCGGCCAGCGCCTCGTTCAGCCCGGTCTCCTGGGTGGCCATCGACTTCACCTTGACCACGCCATCGGCGCCGGCCGCCCGGACCAGGCCCGCCACGATCGCGTTGGCCTCGTCCGCGCCGGCCGCCCAGTGCACGCGGCCGCCCGCCCGGGTGACGTTGGCCTCCAGCCGGAGCAGGTAGGTGTCCAGGTGGGCCAGCGTGTGGTCCTTGATCTCCTTGGCCGCCTGGCGCAGTTCCTGCCAGTCGGAAAGCTCCGCGACCGCGCCGGCCCGCTTGGCGCGGATCGTGTGCGTGGCATGCGCCAGGTTCGCCCGCAGCTGGGAATCGGCCACCGCGGACCGGGCGGCGGCCGGGAACGACGGCATGCCGATATACGTCGGCATTTTCCCGCCCGCGGTCACCAGGTCTCCTCGGTGCGGGCCAGGATCTCCGCCAGGTGCATGACCGCCACTCCGGACCGCTGCCGCGTCAGCGCGCCGCCGATGTGCATCAGGCACGAGTTGTCCGCCGCGCACAGCACCTCGGCCCCGCTCTGGCGGACCGCCGCCACCTTGTCCGCGCAGATCGCCGCCGACACGTCCGGGTTCTTCACCGCGAACGTACCGCCGAACCCGCAGCACTCCTCGGCGTCCGGCAGGTCGGCCAGGTGCAGGCCGCGCACCGCGCGCAGCAGCCGCAGCGGGGCATCCCCTACCTTGAGCATCCGCAGCGAGTGACAGCTCGGGTGGTAGGTCACCCGGTGCGGGAAGTACGCGCCCACATCGGTCACCCCCAGCACGTCGGCCAGGAACACGGAAAGCTCATAGGTCCGGGGCGCTATCTCGGCCGTCGCCCGGGCCAGGCCCGGATCCCGCGCCTCGGCGGCCAGCGCCGGGTAGTACTCCCGGACCATCGAGGCGCACGAGGCCGACGGGGTCACCACCGCCTCGAAGCCGCCGAAGGCAGCGGCGAACCCGCGCGCCATCGGCACCGCCTCCCGCCGGTAACCGGTGTTGAAATGCATCTGGCCGCAGCAGGCCTGGGCCACGGGGAAATCCACCTGATGGCCCAGCCGCTCCAGCACCGTGACTACGGCCTTGCCGGTATCCGGGAACAACGTGTCGGTCAGGCACGTGACGAACAAGCCGATTCGCATCAAGCCGCCTCCGCCCGCCACGCTACAAGACACGCCCCGGGCCAGGACACGGCCCCCGGATACATCCGACGTTTCCGGTCTCAGGTCACGTCCGCGAGCAACGCCGAACCGTCCCTGGCCCGGACCGCCTGGCAGCGGCCGATGACCGCGAGCGCCGCCACGTACCCGGTGCCCGCGTCCAGGTCGAGCAGGGACACCTCCCGCGGGGACCGCGGATAGGGCCAGGACACCAGCCGGGGCACGCCCGCGTCCGCGGCCACGACCACGTCGCTGAAGGCGGCGCGCAGGCCGTCGCCTGTGGCCTTGGTCACGGCTTCCTTCCTGGTCCACGCGACCAGGAAGGCGCGGGCCCGGCCGGCCGGCGGGACCGCGGCCAGCGTCGCCTGCTCGGCCGCCGACAGCACGAGGCGGGCGAGCGCCTCCGGATCGCCGTCACCGCCCAGCGGGCGCGAACGCCCGTCGAGCTGCTCGACGTCCACGCCGACGGGCGCCCCCGCCACGGCCACCGCGACCAGGTCGCCCGAGTGCGCGACCGAATGCTCGGCGCCGCCGCCCTCGAGGACCGGCTTGCCGTGCGGCTCGCCGCACTGGCCGCAGGTCCGGTCGAAGCGCACGTCGGCCGGCCGCTGGCCGGTGTACCGCGCGAGCACCGCCTTGGCCAGCGCGCAGCCGGCCAGGAACCGCTCGCGGTCCTTCTGGCGCCGGTACGCTGCCCAGCGCCGCCGCTCGGTCTCGTCGAGGAGCCCGGCGAGCCGGTCCGCGGCGTCCTGCCTGCGGGCCCACCAGACGTCAGCGGTTCCTGCCCGCAGACCCCCCGGTGGTTCCTGGCCCGCCCGTTCAGCCACCCAGCCAGCCTAGCGGCTTCCCGGCCGGCGATCTTCGGCGCCAGATGCGAGGCACCCGCCCCATACGCACGGCTGGCCCCGCGCGTATAGCCTTGGCGTGGCTTGACGTTCAACCGGATGCAGCTCACTCACCAGGAACGATCCTAATGATCATGATGAGACCCAGCGCAGCGCGCCCGCTCGCCGGCCTGGCCGTGCTCGCGATCGTGGCATGTAGCGGCACGACCATCACGCGCGCCGCTACCGATCCCTCCAGCAGCGCACCCTCGCCCGTCAGCGTACCCGCGCCTGCGAACGTCGGCCCCTGGCCCGTGACCAGGCTGCATTACACGCCCAACAACAACTTCGGCCGGGCCGGCGAGTATCTGCCCGGGCGTGACGGCTTCAATCTTGTCGATATCGATATCACCGCCAAGAGCCAGCTCGACAGCCTGCCGTCCGGCCTGCGCGGGCTCGTGTACATCGGGAAGTGCAACGGCGCCACGGCCAGTTTCCGGTCGGCCGTCGACGCTTTCGCGGGCGACCGCAAGCTGTTCGGCTTCTACGTCATGGATGAGCCCCTGCCCTGGAAGTGCCCGCCCGCGCACCTGCTCGCCGAGAACAAGTGGATTCACGCGCACGTCCCGGGCGCCCGGACGTTCGCCATCCTGGAGAACCTCGGCCCGCAGATCGCGCCGACCTACGCCGGCCAGTACACGCCGCGGAATTCCGGGCTGGACCTGGTCGGCATCGACCCGTACCCGGTGCGATCCGGAGTCAGCTCCCCCGACTTCGGAGAGATCAGCCGGTATGTGGGGGCGGTCGAGGCGCATGGCTGGCGGCCGGCCTCGATCGTGCCCGTGTACCAGACGTTCGGCGGCGGCGGCTACTCCAACTGGGTGCTGCCGTCCGCGGCCCAGGAGCGCCGGATGCTCGCCGCGTGGGCCGCGGTCATCCCGGCCCCGGCGTTCGACTACGCGTACAGCTGGGGCCCGCAGCGGGGAGACCGGGCGCTGAGCCAGTCGCGGGCCTTGCGGGCCGTGTTCGCGGCCAAGAACGCCAAGGCGCCGTCGGCGTGACCATGCCGACGGCGAAGACCGCGCCGGGCCGGCCCCGCATCAGTCATTCGTCCGTTGACATCCTACCCCGCCTGAAGGCGGGGGATTTCATCTCACGCTGGAAGGAGCGTGAGTTGAGGTTCGCGGTTCCGCCGCCCCAGCAACCCGGGGCGTCCCCGCGAGTGAAGAGGGATGGGGAGGTGGGTGTGGTGCCCCTCCCCTTGCCCCTGCGCTGCCGTCCCCGCTGCTCGGGCGGCAGCGACATGTCCGCCACGCGCTTCTTGGCGTTCCCGCGCCCGCGCGCCATCCCCTTCTTCATCCGCCGCCGCCCGGCGGGTAGCACTCGTCGAGCTGGTCCATCAGGCCCCCGAGCCCGTACGACCCGATCGTCGTCTCGTCAGGGCGGCCGGGGATCTTGCCGAGGGGGACGATCGCCCGCCACCTGTCGTTCAGCCCCACGGGCGGGAGGATCGCCACCTCGGGATGCGCCCGCTCGAACAGGATCTTCCGGGCCACCCCGCCGGGCTGCCCGCCGACGACGGTGAGGTGCCGGCGGTCGCTCACGGGTGGCTCCTGGTCCGGGCGCGGCGGCGCGCTTCTGTGCCCGCGCCGCCGCGCCCGCCATGCTCCAGCGGGACGCCGTACACCGGAAACCGCATTCCGATAGGGGACATACTGCTGCGTCCCGCCGTCGCACGCCTGCTCACCGCGCCGCCTGGCCGGTGATGACTCCGGTGATCCTGCGGGCCCGGCCCCGGTCGACCGCGAACAGCACCGCGCGCAGCACGGGGCCGTAATCCCGGTGGAACTGGCCGCCGAGCGCGGCGACGAGCTGCCCGGCCGTGCCCGCCGGGTTCTGCTCGCGCCAGGCCGCCACGGCGGCGCGAGCCCGGTCCAGGTCCTCAGGCTTGTCCTCGCGGAACCTCACGGCGTGCCCTCCCGCGCCCAGTCCGCGCGGATCGCCCGGTTCAGTTCATCCGGGGTGCTCCCGGTAAGAACGTCCTGATCCCCGGCACCCTCCCGCCACGCCTGCCACTGCCCGCCGGCGACATAGATCTCGTAGGCAGCACCCCACGCGAGCGCCAGCGCGTCCAGCGCCCGGTCCTCGCAGGCATCGGACACGCCGCGCTGCTGGCCTCCGCCGTTCACGGCAGGTCCCCGGGGCACCGGCATCGCCGCGCAGTCAGCCAGGATCCGCAGGCGGAGCCCTTCGGGGAGGGGATCAGCGATCCTGCCGCCCCGGCCGGTCCTGCGCGTCACGGTGAACGCGCCGCCGGTGACAGCGATGTCGTATGCCGTGCCCCAGTGGAACTTGAGCTCGTCCAGTTCGTCGGCATCGTTTCCGAGCCGTCCTGACGCTGCCCGTCCCATGGCGAGCCCTCCCTTACGTGTGCCAGTCGCGGGATACCTGGTAGCTAGACCCGCTCGGCGAGGTCGGGTGTAGGACCAGTACCGCCAGTGAAGCCGTGAGCGCCCCGCTGACGCTAGGATGTTGCAGAATGTTGCAGATGATCAGCGACCGCCTCGCTGATCAATTCGCGGGCCTCGGACCCATAGACAGCCGACTGGCGGAGCTGATCGAACACCGTGGCGTACAGGGCGATCTCGTCCGGGCGGGTGATCTCCAGTCTCGCCGAGACCGTCTCGACGGTGACCCGCGCGTCGTCCCAGATCCAGAAGGGCACCTGCGCGACGGTGTACCGCTCCGCCATCGCCGGGATGATTCCGACGCTCACGGTCGGCAGCCGCATCACCTCCAGCAGATGCTCCAGTTGCGCCGCCATCACCTGGGGCGTGCCGAGACGGGTCCGGAGCGTCTGTTCGGCCAGGACGGCGATGAACCGGCGGCGACTGCTGCGCAGCACCTTCTGCCGCGCGAGCCTGGCCGCCGTGGCGGCTTCGGCGTCATCGGGCAGGCCGAGGAACCGCACCCAGTAGTTCATGATCTCCATCGAGTACTCGGCGGTGTGGAACAGGCCCGGCAGGGCGGTGTGCTCATAGATCCGGAACAGCCGTGTCCGCTCATACAGCGGTGCGGAGGACTCCTGGAGGTGACGCATCCCGGCCCGGGTCTGGCGGCGCCACTCCCGGTACATCGATTCGACCGTGCGGGCCATCGCGATCAGCTCGGGCACCTGGTCGCTGGCGCCGCACGCCGCGCACCACGCGCGGATCTCCGCGTCCGTGACGCTCTGCCGGCCGTTCTCGACCCGGCTGACCTTCGTGTAATGCAGCCCGGTCAGCTGCGCGAGCGCCCGCCCCGTGAGACTCGCTTCGTTGCGCAGCTCACGCAGGCGGACGCCGAACGCCTCTTTCGCTTGCTGGACGTCTTCGCCGGGCACAGCGCCGTTGTATCAGCTCATGTCGGGCGTGTACTCGTGGTGCGGGATGGAGAGAGCCCATGCCGCCTCGAACGATGCCCGGCAGCGAGCGATGAGGTCGGGGTCGGTCTTGACGGGCCGGTCGACGACCAGGCCGTTTCCGGCGAACACCAGGAACACCAGCAGCCCGTCGTCGAACAGCCAGAAATCGTTGCCGGGAAACATCAGCTCCGACACCCGGGCGCGGGGCACCCACCGGATGTCCTCCCCAGCGTCGACCAGCGGCGCGGTGAGGCTGTGCGCCCAGCGCTGGTAGTCGCTGAGGGGTTCGGACACGACCCTTGCCCGCCGGAACGTCTTCCCGGCCGTGGTGGCATCGCCGACGAGCGTGCACCACGGCTGGAGCCAGCCGAGGTCATCAGGTTCTCCCGCAGCCCACTTCGCCAGGTGCGGGATCTCGGCCTCTGTGCCGTAGGAATCCCGCATCTCCAGGTGGAGGGCTTCACGTTTGACCTGCGGGAAGAGGGCGGCGAACTCCTCATACTGCAGCCCCACTAACCCTCCAGGAAGAAGGGAACGAGCCGGTCGGGGATCTCCACGACCGTTTCGCCCGCAGGGATGTTCATCTCGGCGAGCGCGCCGGAGTCGGTGACGACCCAGCCCTGCACGAGCCAGCTGTCCCGGTCGGTCTTGTAGAGGGTCGGTGACTGGTCCGGCACGCTCTCGGGATCCTTGGCGACGAACCTGATGCGCATGATCTCCTCCTCACGATGTTGCGGAGTGGTGCACTCCATGGGAGCATCCGCCGTCGTGGAGGAGTCGTCAAGACCCAGCGGATCACCCCGGTGGATCGAAGCGGCATCGGTCTACACTCATCAGTACGTGCACCAGGCCTCCCGCCGTCAGCTTCCGCTCGGGGGAGCTCCGGTCTTTCCTGGGTCCTCTCCGGTAGAGGTCGCCGTCGGCCACGAGCCGGGCCCGTGCGGGCGGGAAGCCGCTGCCCGTTCGGCTGAAATGGGGGTAAGCGCGGCGGGCAGCCCGGCATCCGAGCTCAGCCACCGCCGAGCTTGGCAAGCTCTCGGTTGACCTCGGCCAGGCTGAATGGCTCGGGTTCCTGCGGGTTCTCCTCGGACGGGTACTCGATAGGCGAGTCGCGGCCGAACGCGACGCAGACCGGGTAGACCTGCTCCGAGTCGAGCTTGATCGCCTTCTGCCGGGTGATCTCGTGTATCCAGCTGGTGCCGAAATCGGCATCGCTGCACCAGGCCGCCCCTCATAACGCCCGCGGGGCCAGCCGCGCCGCGATGCCGTCGAGCACGCAGTCCAGCCCGAACTGGAAGCGCTCGTCCCGGGTGGCCGGGTCGTCCGGGTCGACGCCGGACTCCATCAGCCGCACGATCCGCGGGTAGCGCCCGGAGGCCTCGAACCACGCGCGGTAGCGCTCGTGCTGAGCCTGGATCTCCTCCTCGGTCAGCCCCGCCATGGCCTGCTCCTGGTCCCGCTGGACGCGCATCTCCTGCGCCTCGCGCATGACCGCGCCCATCACGTAGGTCGCAACCGTGCCGAAGATGTCCATGGTGAGCCGGGCGTCGGCCAGCCCGTCGAGCAGGCGGAGCAGGCGCTCCAGGTTCCGCGCGTCGTTCGGCCCGGACGGGGGCCTGCTGCCGATGAACTCCATCGCCCACCGGTGCCGGCTCATCGCCGCCCTGGTGCGGTGGGCCAAGACGCCGAGGTCGGCCCGCCAGTCACCGGACGACTCGGGCACCTCGATCTCCGCCTCGATGGACTCCAGCATCAGGTCGAGCAGTTCTTCCTTGGACCCGACGTACCAGTACAGGGACATCGCGCCCGCGCTGAGCTCCCGCGCGATGCGCCGCATGCTGATCGCGTCCGGGCCTTCGGCGTCCGCCACCGCGATCGCGGTCTTGACGATCTCGGCTCGCGACAGCCCGCGGTCGCGGCGGGGCGGCGATGTCTTGCGCTCCCGGTGCCGCTGAACGTGCTCGGCTATCCGCTGCTCCCGTGCTTCCTCGCGGGACGCCCGGCCGGGATGCGGGGACGAGCGCGGGTGCCGGTAGAACGGCCACGGCTCAATTTCCTGTTCGCTCGCCTCCGGGTCGCTTTTAAGGCGCCGCCTTCCCTCGTCGCTCGTTCCTCGCTCCTCAGTCCAGGCGGCGCCGCGCCCCTTTGGCTCGCTCACCTGCCTGTTCCTTCCACCGCCCCAGCATGCCTGAAAGCCGGCGACGCCGGCTACGACCAGGCCCACCAGAAGCAAAGAAAGTTTGCCTGCTCGTACATCGTACTGCTATGGTACATCGTACTAGGACGTACGGTGTACGAGTAATGGGGAGTGATGATGAGCGAGGTTCCCGCCATCGAGGCGGAGGGACTGGTGAAGAACTTCGGGAAGACCAGGGCGCTGGCCGGGCTCGACCTGACCGTGCCGGCCGGCTCGGTCTACGGGCTGCTCGGGCCCAACGGCGCGGGCAAGACCACCGCCGTCCGCGTGTTCGCTACGCTCCTGCGCCCGGACGGGGGCCGGGCGCAGGTCCTGGGCCACGACGTGGTGACCGCGGCGGCGCAGGTGCGGCGGCGGATCGGCCTGACCGGGCAGTACGCGGCCCTGGACGAGTACCTCACCGGCCGCGCCAACCTGGTCATGATCGGCCAGCTCAGCCGGCTCACCGCGAACGCGGCCCGGCGCCGCGCCGATGAGATGCTCGAGCGGTTCGGCCTGACCGGGGCGGCCAGCCGCGCGGTCAAGACGTACTCGGGCGGCATGCGGCGGCGGCTGGACCTGGCCGCCAGCCTGATCGGCTACCCCTCGGTGCTGTTCCTGGACGAGCCGACCACCGGCCTGGACCCGAACGCCCGCGCCATGACCTGGGAGATCATCCGGGAACTGGCCTACTCGGGGACGACGCTGCTGCTCACCACGCAGTACCTGGAGGAGGCGGATCAGCTGGCCCGCCGGGTGGCGGTGATCGACGGCGGCACGGTCATCGCCGAGGGCCCGCCCGACCGGCTCAAGTCCTCCGTGGGCGGCGAGCGCCTCGAGGTCGCGCTGGCCGCGGGCGCGGACATGGCCACGGCGATCGCCGCGGTCATGCCGTTCGCGGCCGGCGGCATCCAGCCGGACGGGGACGGGCGGCGGCTGTCGGTGCCGGTCGCGGCGGCCGACGGCCTGACCACGCGGGTGGTGCGCGCACTCGACCAGGCCGGGATCGGCGTCAACGACGTGACGATCCAGCGCGCGTCCCTCGACGACGTGTTCCTCTCGCTCACCGGCCACGTCAGCGCGGAAGCCGGCGCCGAAACCCCGGCAGAAACGGGAGCCGAACTCGAGGGGAGCCTGACGTGAGCGCCATCACCGCCGAACTCGTCCCGGACCGGGACGTGACCTACGGGCGCAGCCCGGCGTGGCACTTCGCCACCGACGTGTGGGTACTGACCCGGCGCAGCATCGCCCGGATCAGGCGCGAGCCGGAGACGCTCGCCGACGTCACCTTCATGCCGGTCATCTTCATCCTCATGTTCGCCTACGTGTTCGGCGGCGCGATCGCGCTGCCGGGCCGCGGGAACTATCACGAGTACCTGATCGGCGGCATGCTCGGGATGGGCCTGGCGCAGACCGCGCCCGGTGTCGCCGTCGCGCTCGTCACCGACATGTCCACCGGGCTCATCGACAGGTTCAGGTCGCTGCCGATGTCGCGCTGGGCGGTGCTGACCGCGCGCTCGATCGCCGAGCTGCTCACCCAGATCATCAGCGCGGTCGTGGTGGTCGGCGTTGGGCCTGGCCATCGGCTGGCGGGTGCACACCGGCGCCGCCGATGTGGCCGAGGCGTTCGCGCTCTCGCTGCTTTTCGGCTACGCCTTCACCTGGGCCGGGGTCTGCCTGGGCATGGCGCTGCGCAGCCCGGAAGCGGCGCAGCAGAGCGGTTTCATCATCTTCCTGCCGCTGACGTTCGTCTCCAGCGCGTTCGTCCCGACCCAGGGCATGCCGGGCTGGCTGCAGCCCGTCGCCGAGTGGAACCCGATGTCCGCGCTGGCCGCCGCGTCCCGCCACCTGTTCGGCAATCCGAACCCGGCTGCCGCGGTGCACGCCTGGCCGATGCAGCACCCCGAGCTCGCCGTGGTCTGCTGGGCGGTGGCCATGCTGGCGGTGTTCGCGCCGCTAGCGGTCCACCTGTACCGGCGCAAGGCGCCCGGCTGAGCGGCGCGGCGCGCCCGGCTGAGCGGCGCGGCGCGCCCGGCCGGCTTCCCGGGCCGCCCTGGACCGGCGACGGCACCATGGGTTATACATCGGACCTATGACAGAATCATCACCTGAGTTCGCCGGGCTGACGGCCCTGGTCACCGGGGCCGCCTCCGGGATCGGCCTGGCCACGGCGCGACTGCTGGCCGCCCGCGGCGCGCGCGTGGCCGTGCTTGACCGCGACGAAGGGGTCAGGGAAAGCGCCGGCCTTTACCCCGTCGTGGCCGACGTGACCGACGACGCCGCGGTCCGCGCCGCCGTAGCCGAGGCGGGCCGCCAGTTCGGCGGCCGGCTCGACATCCTGGTGAACAACGCCGGAATCGGCGCGGCCGGGACGGTCGAGGACAACGACGACGCCGAATGGCACCGGGTGCTCGACGTGAACGTGCTCGGCATCGTGCGCACCACGCGGGCGGCCCTGCCGCTGCTCCGCCAGGCGGCACGGGACCGCGGCCAGGCCGCGATCGTCAACACGTGCTCGATCGCGGCTACCGCGGGCCTGCCGCAGCGGGCGGTGTACTGCGCGAGCAAGGGCGCCGTCTACTCGCTCACCCTGGCCATGGCGGCCGACCACGTGACCGAGGGCATCAGGGTGAACTGCGTGAACCCGGGCACGGCCGACACCCCGTGGGTGGGCAGGCTGCTGGCGGCCGCGCCCGACCCGGCCGCCGAACGCGCCGCGCTCAACGCGCGCCAGCCGATGGGCCGGCTGGTCAGCGCGGACGAGGTCGCCGCGGCCATCGCCTACCTGGCCAGCCCGCTGGCCGGGGCCACCACCGGCACGGCGCTGGCCGTGGACGGCGGCATGCAGGGACTGCGCACGCGGCCGAGACCGGCCTAGACACGACACCGAACTACCCATAGATCGGATGACATCGACGTATCTGTTTGATATCAGCCGAGAACTGCCGGGTTTCACCCCATTGACATCGCGTATACATCCGATCTATTTTCCTGGCACACGGCACTCCGGGTACCCCTCCCGCGGCCCGCACCGACGCGCGCCGCGGACCCGGAGAGCGCCACCGGGAGGTTCCCATGAGATTCCGCAGACGCCCGGGCGTGGCCCCCATGGGTCCCTCCCGCGCCACCACCATCGCCCTGGCCACGGTCGCCGCGGCCGCGCTGATCGCCGCCTGCAGCTCGGGCAGCTCCAGCGGCCAGAACTCCGGCACGACGTCCGCCAGCCCGGCCGGCGCCGCCGGGGAAACCACCATCGGCGTGGACCTCACCTACAACAGCACGGCCTTCTGGGCCGCCTACATCAACTACGAGACCCAGTACGCGCAGCAGCTGCACGTCAAGCTGCTCGGCCCGCTGCTCGCCGCGGCCAACGCGAGCCTGCAGAACACCCAGATCGAGAACCTGGTCAACGAGGGCGCGAAGGCCATCATCGTGAACCCGGAGACCGCGACCAGCCTGGGCCCGGCGATCGCCTACGCGGCCGCGCACCACGTGCAGCTGATATCGGTCGACACCATCGTCGGCGTCGGCAAGGTGTACATGGTGGTCCGCGCGTCCAACACGATCTACGGCCTGGACGCCTGCGCCCTCATCAGCGCCAAGGTCAAAGCCGGCTACGTGCTCGACCTGGAAGGCGACCTGACCTCGTCCAACGGCGCCGACCGGACCAACGCCTTCAACCAGTGCATGGCGAAGAACGCCCCGGGCGTGCACATCCTCAAGGACCCGACGGTGTGGACCGAAGCCACCGCGGTCACCGACGCGCAGAACGCGGTGAACGCCTACGGCAGCCAGCTCAAGGCGATCTACTCGCAGTGGTCGAGCCCGGACACCGGCATCATCCCGCTGCTCAAGTCCAAGCACCTGACCGGGAAGGTGATGGTGGTCAGCGACGACGGGGTGCCGTTCGAGATGTGCGACGTCGGCAACGGCACGATCGACGCCTCCCAGTCCCAGCCCGCCAACCTGTACGCGTACTGGGCGCTGAAGTACGCGCTCGACGCGGCTCACGGCGTCAGGCACAGCGCGGGCCAGCCCGGCGGCGGCGCTCCCGCCCTGCAGATGGTCAGCTATGCCGGGGACGCGAATCTCGGTGACCCGATCGTGGCCCCGTTCGTGACCAAGAGCGCGCAGACACTGACCGTCGACCCGGTATTCGACCTGCCCGGCACGGTGACCACCACCCCGGTCGGCAACGCCCAGCTCTGGGGCAACGTCTACGGCCAGGCGCACGGCGGCGTCTGCAGCTCGTCGGCCGCCTGACCAGATGAGCGAGCCGGCCATCCCCGCCGCGCCTGCGGCAGGCGCGGCGGGGATCCACAAGCGGTTCGGCTCCACGCACGCGCTGCGCGGCGTGGAGCTCAGCCTGCACCCCGGCCGTTGCCTCGGCCTGGTCGGCCGCAACGGGGCCGGCAAGTCCACGCTGGTGTCCATCCTGAGCGGCATCATCGCGCCGGACGCGGGCGAGGTGAGCTTCGACGGCCGGCCCGCGCCCTCGCTCGGCGACGTCGCCGCCTGGCGCACCCGCATCGCGACGGTATTCCAGCATTCGATGGTGGTGCCCGGCCTCACCGTGGCCGAGAACGTCTTCCTCGGCCGCCAGCCCTGCCGCGGTCCAGGCCTCGTCGACTGGCGCCGGATGCGCGAGCAGGCCGGGAAGGTCATGGCCGACTGGGGCTTCGACGTGGCCGCCGACACCCCGTGCGGCAGCCTGACCGTCGAGCAGCGGCAGGTGGTCGAGATCACCCGGGCGCTGGCCGCGGGCACCCGGTGCCTGCTGCTCGACAAGCCCACCGCGGCCCTCGAGCGCGGCGCCGTGCTGCGCCTTTTCGACCGCGTCCGCCAGCTGCGCCAGGCCGGCGTCGCGATCATGTACATCTCCCACCACCTGGAGGAGGTCTTCGAGATCTGCACCGATGTCGCGGTGCTGCGGGACGGCGCGCTGGTGCTGGCCGCCCCGATGGCCGAGGTGGGCAAAGAGGACCTGGTCACCGCCATGGTGGGGGACCAGAGAAAAAATCATGATCCCGAACGGGCCGGGCCGGCTCCCCCGGCGCCCGCTGCTGCCCCGCCGGGATCCCGCGTCCGGGCCCGCTCCCCCGACCTGGCCGTCAGCTCGGTCGCGGTGGCGTCGGCGGGCACGTTCCTGTCCGGCGTCTCGCTGACCGTGCGCGGCGGCGAGCGGGTCGGCCTCACCGGCCTGCGCGGCTCGGGGGCCACCACGCTGGCCCGGATCGTGGCCGGGGCGGTCGCGCCGGACGCAGGCGAGGTACGCCTCGGGGATCGTCTGCTCCGGCCCGGCGACCGGGCCGGAGCGCTGCGGGCGGGCATCGGCTACATCCCCGAAGACCGGCAGGCCGAGGGATTCGTGCCGCTGCTCGGCGCGGCGGAGAACATCGCGATGACGATCACGGACCGGATCTCGCGGGCCGGCGTCATCAGCCCGAAGCGCCGCGAGGAACGCGCCGCGCCGCTGGCCCGGCGGCTCTCGCTGGTGACGGCGGGACTCGGCCAGCCGGTCCGCGAACTGTCCGGCGGCAACCAGCAGAAGGTGACGGTGGCCCGGGCGCTGGCCAGCGATCCGGCCCTGATCGTGGCCATCACCCCGACCCGCGGCGTGGACGTGGCGTCCAAGGAACTGCTGCTCGCCGAGCTCGACCGGATCACCCGGCAGACCGGCGCGAGCCTGCTGCTGGCCAGCGACGAACTGGACGACCTGATCATCTGCGACCGCGTGCTGGTGCTCGTGCGCGGCGAGATATTCACCGACTTCACCGAGCCGCCCTTCGACCGCGAAGCCCTGATCGCGGCCACCGAAGGCCTGGGAGCAACATGAGCGAGCTGAAAGGGCGCGGCGCCCCCGCCAGCGAGCCAAAGGGGCGCGGCGCCCCCGCCAGCGAGCCAAAGGGGCGCAGCGGACCCGCCAGCGAGCCAAAGGGGCGCAGCGGACCCGCCAGCGAGCCAAAGGGGCGCGCCGCTGCCTGGACTGAGGAGCGAGGAACGAGCGACGAGGGAAGGCAGCGGCTTAAGAGCGCCCCGGAGGCGAGCTGGCACAAAAAGGGGAGCGCTGCGGCGATTTCCTGGCTGCGCGAGGCTGCCCTGCTGCCCGTACTTGCCGTGCTCGTCGTCGTCGGCGCGGTCCTGAACAGCCATTTCCTGACCGTCTCGAACATCACCGGGATCGGCCAGCAGGCCTCCGCGCTCGGCGTGGTGGTCGTGGGCGAGTCGCTGATCCTGCTTATCGGCGGCATGGACCTGTCCCTGGAGTCCACTTACGGGCTGGCGCCGATGCTGGCCGCGTGGCTGATCGTACCGGTCGCCTCGTTCGGCAACGGGCTGCTGCTCAACCCCTACCTCGGCCTCCTCATCCTGCTGGCGGTCGGCGGGGCGGTCGGGTTCGTCAACGGGCTGCTGATCGTGAAGGGGCGGCTGAACGGCTTCATCGTCACGCTGGGCATGACGATCCTGCTCGCCGGCTTGCAGAAAGGCATCGTGAAGGGCCAGTCCCCGTTCGGCCTGCCCGGCCCGTTCAGCTACCTCGGCTCGGCGAACTTCGGGGCCATCCCGGTCTCGCTTATCGTGGCGGCGCTGATCTTCGTGGCCGCCGGGCTGTTCCTGCGTTATCACCGTCTCGGCCGGGCCGTCTACGCCATCGGCGGCAACCGGGCGGCGGCGCGGGCCGCCGGGATCAAGGTAGACCGGGTCCGGATCGGCGTCTACGTGGCCGGCAGCGTGCTGGCGGCGGTCGGCGGCCTCATGGAGGCGGGCCGGGTGTCGTCGGTGGCGAGCACCCAGGGCTACGGCGAGGGCATCATCTTCGCGGTGTTCGCCGCCGCGGTCATCGGCGGCGTCTCGCTTCAGGGCGGCCGGGGCAACATGGTCGGCGCGGCGTCCGGCGTGGTGCTGCTGGGGGTGGTGCAGAACATCCTGGACCTGGAGAACGCGCCGAACTACTGGATCGACGCGATCGACGGCGGCGTCATCTTGGTGGCGCTGATCCTGGCCCGCGTCATCGGCGGCGAGGCGAGCGCCGAATGATGAGAGCACGTACCGTCCCGGGCGGCCGCCGATGACGAAGATCACCGGGTTCGACACTGTCGACGTGCGGTTCCCCACCTCCCGGACGCTGGCCGGGTCCGACGCGATGAACCCGGCGCCCGACTACTCGGCCGCCTACGTGGTCATCAGGACGGACGCACCGGATCTCGCGCTGTCCGGGCACGGGTTCGCGTTCACCATCGGCCGCGGCAACGACGTCCAGCTCGCGGCGATCCGCCTGCTCGAGCCGTTCCTGGCCGGCCAGGACCTGGACGAGGTCCTGGCCGACCTCGGCGGCCTCGGGCGGCGGCTGGTCAGCGACAGCCCGCTGCACTGGCTCGGGCCGTCCTGCGGCGTCGTGCACATGGCCACAGGCGCGGTTCTCAACGCATGCTGGGACCTGGCCGCCCGCCGCGCCGGCCAGCCGCTGTGGCGGCTGCTCGCCGGGATGAGCCCGGCGGAGCTCACCGCCCTGGTCGACTTCCGCTACCTGTCCGACGCGCTCACCCCGGACGAGGCGCTGGCCCTGCTCGAGCGGGGTGCGCCGGGCCGGGCCGGCCGGATCGCCGCGCTCAGCCGGGACGGCTACCCCGCCTACTCGACCGGGCCCGGCTGGCTCGGCTACTCCGACGAGCGGCTGGCCGCGCTGTGCGCGGAGGCCGTCGCCGATGGCTTCAGCCAGGTGAAGATCAAGGTCGGCGCGGCGCTGGCGGACGACAAGCGCCGGTGCGCGATCGCCCGCCAGGCGGTGGGCGACGACATCGGCATCGCCATCGACGCGAACCAGGTCTGGGACGTGCCGACCGCGATCGCCTGGATCACCGAACTCGCGCCGTTCCGGCCCGCCTGGGTGGAGGAGCCGACGGCACCGGAGGACATCCTCGGCACGGCCGCGATCCGCCGGGGCGTGCGGCCGGTCCCGGTGGCCACCGGGGAGCACGTCGCCAACCCGGTCATGTTCAAGCAGCTGCTGCAGGCCGGCGCCATCGACATCATGCAGATCGACGCCTGCCGCGTGGCCGGGGTGAACGAGAACATCGCCAACCTGCTGCTGGCCGCCAAGTTCGGCGTGCCCGTCTGCCCGCACGCCGGCGGCGTCGGCCTCTGCGAGATCGTCCAGCACCTGTCGATGTTCGACTACGTGGCGCTGTCCGGCACCACCCAGGGGCGCCAGCTCGAGTGGATCGACCACCTGCACGAGCACTTCGCCGCGCCCGCCGTGGTCGCGGGCGGCCGCTACCGCGCGCCGCAGGCGCCGGGGGCGTCCACCGAGATCCTGCCGCAGTCACTGGCCGAGTACGCCTACCCGTCGGGCCCCGCGTGGCGCGGCGGCGGGATGCCGTGACCGCGGACCGGGCCCCATCCGGCGGCCGGGCCCGGCCGGCCGGCCTCCCGCCCGGCCCCCAGCTTCCTCCCGGGCCCCTGGTCTTCGGCGGCGCGCCCATCGGCGGTCTCTACGCGCCGGTCAGCGACGAGACGGCCGCCGGGACGCTGGCCGCGGCCTGGGCCGCGGGCATCCGGGCCTACGACACCGCGCCACACTACGGGTCCGGGCTCTCCGAGCGGCGGATCGGCCAGTTCCTGGCCGGCCGGCCGCGGGGCGAGTTCACCGTGTCCACCAAGGTCGGCCGGCGGCTGGTGCCCGGCGGCGGCGACACCGAAGGGGCCGAGGGGTTCTACGGCGCGCCGCCGCTGGCCCGGGTCCGCGACTACAGCCGGGACGGGGTGCGGCGCAGCCTGGAGGAGAGCCTGGGGCGGCTCGGGCTGGACCGGGTGGACATCGCGCTCATCCACGACCCGGACGACTTCATGACCCAGGCGGCCGATGAGGCGTACCCGGCGCTGGCCGAACTCCGCGCCCAGGGCGCGGTCCGGGCCATCGGCGCCGGGATGAACTCGGCGCCCGCGCTGACCTGGCTCGTGGAGCGCTGCGACGTCGACTGCGTGCTGATGGCCGGCCGGTACACGCTGCTCGACGACGCCGCCGCCGCCGGCGCCTTGTTCCCGCTGTGCCTGCGGCGCGGCGTGACGGTCCTGGCGGGCGGCGTGTTCAACAGCGGCATCCTGGCCGGTCCGGGCGACGGCGCGACCTACGACTACGCCTCGGCGCCGCCCGCCACGCTGGCCCGCGCCCGGCGGATGCGCGACGCCTGCGCCCGGCACGGCGTCCCGCTGGCCGCCGCGGCGCTGCAGTTCACCCTGCGCCATCCCGCCGTGACCGCCGCGGTTGTCGGCGCCCGGACGCCGGAGGAAGTAACAAGCGACGTGTCCTACCTCTCCGCTCACATACCCGACGCCCTGTGGGCCGAACTGGAGGCACTTTAAACGTCGCGCGTGCGCTCGATGAGGATGGCGGCGGTGTAGCCATCGGTGATGGGCTTGCGGACTTCGAGGCGGAGCCAGGCCACGGGGAAGTCGGCGAGCAGGCGTTCGGCCACGCGCTCGGCGGCGGTCTCGATCAGGCGGAACTTGCCGTCGCGCACGACCGCCGCGATCGTGGCCGCCACCGCGGAGTAGTCGAGGGCGTCCGCGAGGTCGTCGGTCGCGGCGGCCCGGCGCACGTCGGCGGCCATATCCACGCGGAAGAGCAGGGTCTGCTCGATCTCGCGTTCCCAGGCATGCACGCCGATGACCGCGGCGACGCTGAGGTCCCTGACGGATACGTAGTCGGTCACGGGACCGAGGCCAGCCACTGCTCGACGCCGGCGATGTGCACGGTCGCCCAGGACCTGGCCACCTCGGGCTCGTGCGCGGCGAGGGCGTCCAGGATGGCCCGGTGCTCGGCCAGCGTCCGCGCCCGCGCGCCGGTCTGGGTGAGGCCGCGCCAGACCCGGGCCCGGGTGGTCGGCCCGGACATCGACTCGAGCAGCGAGGAGAGCACCGAGTTCCCTGAGCAGGCCACGATCCGACGGTGGAACTCCAGGTCGTTGGCCACCAGGTCCTCGGCCGCCGGGTCCGGGCCGATGCTGTCGAGCAGGGCGCGCAGGCCGTCGCTTTCCTCGGCGGTGATCCGCTCCGCCGCCATCGCGGTGGCGGCGGGCTCCAGGATGCGCCGGACCCGGAGGAACTCGAGCAGCGTGTCGTCGCGGTGGAAGTCGACGATGAAGCTCAGCGCCTCGAGCAGCAGCCGCGGCTCCAGGCTGGTCACGTACGTTCCGTCGCCGCGCCGCACGTCCAGGATGTTGACCAGGGACAGCGCGCGCACCGCCTCGCGCAGCGAACTGCGCGAGAGCCCGAGGTCGGCGGCCAGGTCCGCCTCGCGCGGCAGCCGGTCGCCCGCGCGCAGCGCGCCGGACGTGATCATGGCCTTGATCTTCTCGATGGCCTCGTCCGTTACCGCCAAGCCACCCCTCCGCCCCCCGTTCCCGCCCGGATAGATCCGATGTTTGCCCCGAGTATGACATACCGCCGATCTGGGCCGATTGACGGCGGCGGCTGGTACCAATGAGGTTATGGCCGAGGACGAGGCGGGCCCGCCGGAAGAGATGGCCCTGCGGGACGAGGCGGAGAAGTGCCTGCGGGCGCTGGCGGGCGATCATGCGCGGCTGCGTGAGGATCAGTGGACCGCCATCCGCGCCCTGGTCGCGGACCAGCGCCGGGCGCTGGTGGTGCAGCGGACCGGATGGGGCAAGTCCGCGGTCTACTTCATCGCCACCGCGCTGCTGCGCGCCCGCGGCGCCGGGGCGACCGTGATCGTGTCCCCGCTGCTCGCGCTCATGCGCAACCAGGTCGAGGCGGCGATGCGGGCCGGCATCCACGCCCGCACCATCAACTCGGCCAACACCGCGGAATGGGAAGCCACCTACGCCGAGGTCGCCGCGGGCCGGGCGGACGTGCTGCTGGTCAGCCCGGAGCGGCTGAACAACCCGTCGTTCCGCGATCAGGTGCTGCCCGAGCTCAGCCGGTCGGCCGGGCTGGTGGTGATCGACGAGGCGCACTGCATCTCCGACTGGGGGCACGACTTCCGGCCCGACTACCGCCGCCTGC
>WNGL01002159.1_pt1 | contig 29846 bp, 35 predicted proteins | sample 5400591 | NCBI WGS metagenome assembly WNGL01 (sample SAMN13153377, study PRJNA577476) | soil metagenome | isolation source: 80 cm soil or saprolite under Garry oak tree replicate 1 | place: USA:California | collected 2016-06-15 | reverse complement strand
GAAACGCACCGACCCTGAGATGCGAAAGGACGGAATGCTTCCGCTTGCGGCCATCTTGTAAATATGCTGTGGAGTCACACCGAACAGCTTTGCAACCTCAACTACCTTGAGAGCCCCAGTTCTGCTTTTCAATGTCTCGACGAGTCTCATCGCAACACCCCGTTTCTGGCTAACGAAGGGATAGGAACTCCTATCACCTCAAAGACTCGCCCAGGCTTTTCGCAGTGTCTAATACTTCTCTGGCTCAGGGTGATAGCTCAGAACTATATTCGGCATTGTGTTTGGGCTCCTCCGAATTCCGAAGACCGGCCTCCGTTAGCACACGTCCCCGCCAGGGGACAAACTTTCCTGTCATGGCCGTTGCCATCCACTCCGGCCTCAAGAAACTAGAGGTTCCTTAGCCCTTTCGGTGAATCGCATTCCGGTTTGGTTCCTGTGTCTGTCTGAAGGAACCAACCTTCATACACCGAAAGGACAAAGAAAATGAATTCAGAAAGCATCAAGAAAGTCACAAATCAAGCCATCGAGCAACTCGTGGAGGCGCTAAACGCTGGACACAGCGAAGCACTCACGCGGTATCTGGCGGCAATGGCGAAGTTCAGAGCGTACTCGTTTTTGAACGTTCTTCTTATTCTCAAACAGTGTCCGAATGCTGGCCGCGTTGCTGGCTACCGGACCTGGCAGTCGTTCGGACGCCAAGTGAGACAGGGCGAGAAGGGCATCATGATTCTCGCGCCGATCTTTCGCAAGCGGACCGAAACTGCCGACGAATCAAACACCACGGACGAAGCTCGTAAAGTTGCGGGCTTTCGCGCGGTATACGTGTGGGACGAACAGCAGACGACTGGAAAGGAGCTACCTCAAATCGGGAGCGTGACCGGCGATCCGACCTTTTACCTTGCGCGGCTCGAAGAATTCGTTCGAGCGAGTGGCATCCGTCTCGTCTATTCCGCCGACATCGCCCCGGCGAGAGGAATGGCCGAGAAAGGGAAAATCACGCTGTTACCTGACCAAACTCCGGCGGAAACCTTCGCTACGTTGGTTCATGAACTGGCGCATTCGGACATGCACTTCGGAGAGCGCCGGGCCGATACCAATAAGCGCGTCCGCGAGACGGAAGCGGAATCCGTGGCTTACGTTGTTTGCTCGGCCATCGGGCTTGAAACGGGCACGGCCGCGCAGGATTACCTCGGCCTGTACGGAGGAGACTCGAAGCTGCTGGTAGAGAGTCTTGAGTACGTGCAAGCGACCGCTTCGCGCATTCTTGATGCGATTGAAGAAAGACCACAACAGCAAGCTGCGTAGTTCCAATTTTGCGAGGGCCTCGGCTTCACCGCCGAAGCCCTTTTTTTTGCCCCGCAAAGGAACGGAAGCCGAAATAAACCCTTATAGATGTTGGCTATGGCGCGCAGACAACAAGGTATTGGACGAATGGATTGGGCGCAAATAGGCTCCGCCGCATATTCGGCGCGACCTTCGGTCGCGCCATTTGGAGTGACCCAGAAGAGGCGGGAGGGCCCCATGAAGATGCTCGGAGCAACGTGCTGGCAATCTCTCAAACCGTTCGTTTGGAAGATCACAATCGGTGTTAGTGCCGTCCTCGCTCTGGCCGGCAACGCCTTCGCTCAGGCAGGCGGAGCCTCGCCGTGGGAGAACGCGGTAAATGTCTTGCAGACGGCATTCACCGGTCCCATCGCAAAGGGGCTTGCTCTGGTCGCCATCGTTGTTGGCGGGCTGACATTTGCCTTCGGTGAGGGAGGGGGAAAGAGAACGTTTGCCGGAATCGTGTTCGGCCTTGGCATGGCCGTTCTCGCTGTCAACTTCCTGACATGGCTGTTCGGCGTTTAAGCCGTCCCAGGGCAAAGAAGATGCAAGCCAACCCCGTGTTCCGGTCGCTCAATCGCCCGCTCACCATTCTGGGAGCGGAGCGAAAACTGTTCTTCTTCGCGCTGGTAATGGGCGCATGCGTATTCAATCTGTTGAACAGTTTGGCCGGGGCCGCAGGGATATTTTTTGCACTTTATTTGTTCGCGCGGTGGGCGACGCGGACCGACCCGCAGATTCTGCGGTTTCTGCTGAACTCCACGAAGATTCGCACACAGTACGACCCGATGAAGTTCGACCCTGTTCAGGTGCGGAGGCTGGACCGTGTTTAAGCTGGCGCAGATCACGAAGGATTATCACGAGGCCGCCGCGCTGTGCACGCAAGTGAATCTCTTCGGCTTTGTGGACGATGAAATCTTCCTCACCAAGAGCGGCGATCTCGGGGTCGTTTTGAGCATCGAGGGCGTCGATTACGAATGCCTCGACGCAAATACGATTGAAAATCTCACACGCCGGGTTACAGCTATGTTTCGGATCTTCGATGAAAAATGCCGGGTGTATCAGTACCTGTTCAAGCGGAACCGGGAGAACATCCCCTTTCGGACCTATCAGAACGCAATCGTCAATGCAGCGATTCAGAACCGCATCGCCTACCTCAACACAAAAGCGGAATCCCTGTATTCCTTCCGGATTTATTACGTCGTTCTCTACGAAGCCTTCCGGTACAACGCTTCAATCCTCGACAGCCTCGCCAAGTTGGCTTCGCGCCCCGGCGAAACTGTCCACGAGCTTCGAGCTCTTTTTTCGAATCGCAAGCAAGTTGTCCTGATCGATGGCGCACTCGATGGGGCGTTGGTTGCGTTGCGTGCGAAGGCACGAAGTTTTCTCTCGCAGCTCGGGGATTTTGTCAGCGCCCGGATTCTCGAAAAGCATGAGGCGTTTTGCGTTTTGAAGAGGATTCTGAATTTCTCGCCACTAAAGATCGAGAACGCGCGTCTCAAGCACGACACGTTTCTCGACTACTATCTCTGCGAATCCCACGTCGAGTGCCACCGGGGATTCCTCCGCGTGGACGATTATTACGTGAAAGTACTGACGCTCAAAGACCCGTCCGCGCAGAGCTTTCCCCTGATTTTCAAGCAGCTGCTCGAAGTCGAAGCCAATTATTTCATTTGCAGTGAGTGGCAAAAACAGGACCAGGCCAAGAGCCGGAGCTTCATCCATTCCCGCCGGCGGCACTTTCACAACACAAAGCGGTCGCTGGCAAGCTACGTCACCACTTCAGATCAGCCGCAGCGCGGTGACGACGTGCTTGTGGACGAGTCGAAGGAAGCCCAGATTCGGGATTTGGGTGAAGCGCTCAAGGAAATCGAGATTAAGGGCAACTACTTCGGAGCTTACTCCCTAACCATCGTGGTCTACGACGAAGAGCTCTCCAAGGTCGAATCGGCCTGCTCTGACTTTTACAAAGCGTTCAATGTCCACGACGCCCAACTCTACGAAGAGAAATACAACCTCTTTAACGCCTATCTCGCTACCGTGCCCGGCAATCATGCCTTCAATCTGCGGTCCATGCTCATCCTCAACACGAATTACGCCGATTACTCCCTGCTCTTTACGCTGCATTCCGGGCACAAGGTCAACGGCCATCTGAACCAGGAATACCTCGCAGTGCTCGAAACGAACCACCGCACGCCGTACTACCTCAATCTACACTGCAAAGATACCGCCCACACCGTAATCCTCGGGCGGACAGGGGCTGGGAAAAGTTTCCTTCTGAATTTCCTCATTACCAATCTGCAGAAATACGATCCCTATACATTCATCTTCGATCTGGGCGGGAGCTTTGAAAGCCTCACGCGATTGTTTGAAGGCAGCTACGTCAAAGTCGGCCCACACAGCAGCGCGTTCAAGATCAATCCCTTTTGCCTCCCGAAAACGAAGCCCAATCTCGACTTTCTCGCTCTATTCGTGAAGGTTCTTGCCGACAACCATAGCGGCGAAAAGCTTTCGCTCGAAGAAGAGCAGGAAATCTACCAGCAGATTGAAAATCTTTACAGCATTGACCCGGAGCTGCGCACTCTGGGAGTGCTGGCCAACACGCTCCCGCGCAGGTTGTCAGTGAAACTCCAAAAGTGGACGGCAGGCGGGCAGTTTGGGTTTCTCTTCGACAACACAGAAGACACGGTGAGTTTCTCGCGCTTCCAGTGCTTCGACTTTCAGGGAATGGAACAGTACCCGCAGATTCTGGAGCCTTTGCTCTTTTACATCCTCCACCGGGCCAACCACGCGATCACCAATCGCGAAATTACTCACATCTTCAAAGCATTTTTTATCGATGAGGCCTGGACGTTTTTCCGCAATCCCCGCATCAAGAGCTACATCGTAGAAGCCCTCAAGACCTGGCGAAAGCAGAACGCCGCGATGATCCTCTCCACGCAGTCGCTTGACGAGCTGCGAAAATCCGACATTTTGGATGTCATCATCGAAACGTGCGCAACGAAGATTTTCCTCGCCAATCCCGACATGGATCGCGAGCTGTACCAAAACCAGTTTCACCTGAACGACGCGGAAATTGATCTCATTTCCACGCTGATCCCGAAACGGCAGTTTCTTATCAAGAACCATGAGATCGCCAAGGTTGCGAATCTGGAAGTAGACGCCAAAAGCTATTGGCTGTACACGAACGATCCCTTCGACAACCGGAAGCGCGTGGAAGCCTTCGAAAAGTACGGCTTTGAAAAGGGCCTTGAGGTCCTGGCAGGAGCGAGGCCATGAGAGACAGGCTCAGCGTTTTCGACCTGTGCCTGCCAGGTATCGTCGCCGGAATGATCTTGGCAGGTGTAGTACTGGGGGTAGGGGATGCTATGTTTCCCGACGCCTTCCAGAAGATGTTCCCCCGGGAAACATTTCTGCTCCTGGCGGTCGCGATTGTCGCGGCCAGCGTCATTGGTTTTGTCAATCTCCTCCTTCCGTCCCGCGAGGAAGAGAAATCCCCGAAAGACATCTCGTCGAAGTTTCGAGCAGGAGGCCCCGATGTTGATTAGAATTCCCCGCTTCGCGTTTCCGTGCGTTTTGCTAGCCGCTTTTGCCGGGCTGTTCGCCCGGCCTCCCGCGGTCCATGCGGATTCCGGCGCGCGGACCGTCAAGTATGCCGAAGCAGACATTATTCCCATTCACGCGAAGATTCGGTTTTCGACGCTGATCGTGTTGCCGGTGAATGAGGAAATCTTAGACGCCACGACGGGCGACAAAGAGTTTTGGATCATTAATGGCGCACACAACCTCTGCTATCTCCATCCCGCGCAGCAAGGGATTCGCAGCAACCTGAATCTCATCACCTCGACCGGGCACGTGTATTCCTTCCTCCTGACGGAGATCAGCAACCAGCCGAATGCTGAGCCGGACTTGAAGATTTTTGTCGAGCGCAAAGAGGAATCAACGATCAACGGAGCCTCGGGAGTGCCGCCGCTTGCCCGAGCTTCCGAGGTGCAGGCTTACAAGGCCGCTGTGGACGCGGCTCGCGCGGATGCGGCGCAGGCAGTCCATGCTGCCGAGGAGCGAGCCCAAAAGGATATCAGCGAGTATCGCGAGCAATACGCGGGAAAGCTCGAATTCGACTACAGCTATAACGCCAAGGGCGCCCGAGCGCCTTTTTCTGTCGCTGCGATCTACCACGACGACAAATTCACCTACATCAAGTGCAGCGCCCAGGAGAAACCAACGATTTACGAGGTGAAAGACGGCAAACCGAATCTCATCAACTTCGAGCTGGCCAACGGCGTGTACGTCATTCCAAAGATTGTGGACCGGGGTTACTTGGCGCTGGGAAAGAAAAAACTGAGTTTTGAGCGGCACGGAGGGTAGCGGCGATACGCGATGCGGGAGAGTCCCATGCCCGACAAGAACGAACATAATGCTCAGGCTGAAACCAATGCGCAATTGCGCGGCACGGTCGAAAATAAAGCGCCGAGGCGTGGCGGTCGTCATGGTCCTCATCATGTGGCTTACCGGAGGAACAAAGCGTGCGAGATCGACGGCTTCTCTGCCACCAGCGACGCGGGTGCAGCCTCCGAACCCGGCGACGGTCGAGGATTTCAAGCAAACGATCCAGCAACAACAAGCGGCGACACGACAGCCCATTTCGCCATCGAATCTCGAACGGCTGAAAGCCTTGGGGTTGGCTGGCGACGTACCTCCAGGCGGCGCAGTCGTGCCGCCAGCCGACGGAAGCATTCCGCAACCAGGAGGCGTTGTCGGTGGCGCGGCGGGCCAGCAGCCGCCACCTCCTGACCCCGTAAAAGAAGACCGGAAGAAGCGACAGTATCTGTCGCTGTTCGCCCCCAACGTTGCCTTTACCTACCGCAAAGGCCAGGAGGCCGAGCAACTCGCCGGCGCAGGGCCTAAGAGCAGCAATCCTCCCAGTCTGGACGATTCGGCGCAGCAGCGTCCGAGCAATTGGGATGCGCAGCTTCGCGAAGCGGAGGCGCAACTTGCGGCACTCGGCCAAACGGGGCAGCGCGATACAGCGCCACCAACGTCCGTCTCCGTACAACAGAAACAGTCCACTGCCGAGTCAGAGCGGTCAAGCCCGGACGTATCCCGTCCCGGTACCTTCAACTCGTTCGCCGGAAAGCGATACGTGGCATTCGAGGGCACGGTCCTTGAAACGCTTTTGATCAACCGCCTCAACGGCACCTTTTCGGGCCCGGTCAACTGCTTGGTGACAACAGATCTCTATTCCCACGACCGCCAGCACATTCTGATCCCCGCCGGGACCAAAGTGCTTGGAGAAGCCAAAAAGGTCGAGGCATTCGGCCAGCAACGGCTGGCCGTTTTCTTTCATCGGCTCATCATGCCAGACGGCTACTCGGTGAGCTTGGACCAATTCAAAGGACTCAATCAGATCGGCGAAACCGCTCTCCGCGACAAGGTGAACAACCATTATCTGCAAATCTTCGGAACGTCGTTGGCTGTGGGCATTCTAGGCGGTGTCGCCGAAGCCGGAACCGGCAACGTGCTCAGTAATTCGCCTTTGGACCGGGTCCGCGAAGGGTTTGGCGCGAGCATCGCGAATTCATCGATGAATATCCTCGACCGTTTCCTGAACATCCTGCCCACCGTGACGATCCGCGAGGGCAATCGCGTGAAGGTTTATCTCTCGGGAGATTTATTGTTGCCGGATTACGCGCAGCACACCATGCAACCTGATTTGTGATTGGAGGGAAACGAATGAGAGGTCTCAAGTACGTAGCAGTCGCAATCCTTGCGTTAGCCGTGGCCGGATGCGGCAAGAAAGAAGAAGAAAGCGAAGTTGTTCCTCCTGGATTCTGCAAGACCGAAGCCGAATGCCAGCCGATGGCCGATCGCGAAAACGCACGCCAGGAGGAACTTAGGCAAAAGCGGATCACTCAAGGCGTGCATGAGCAATATTTGCCATGCGGCACGTATAAGCCGACGAAGGCCCCGAACGGCTACTGGAACGTGACACGGGGCGCGGCGGGATGCCCTTCCACGGCGAGCCAGCAAGACCCACACCCCGATCTTGGCAAGGCCAAGAAATCAGCACACTAGGAAGGAGAACCGAATGAAATACATCGCAAAAAGGAGCGCCGTTATCGCTGTCCTGATAGCGGTGCTTTTTCTCCCCGCCGTGTCGCAAGCGCAGTTCGGATTCGGCGGGATTGTGTACGACCCAACTAACTACGCCAATGCAGTCCTGCGTTACAACCAACTTGTCCAGCAACTTGTTCAACTCAGGCAAACCTACCAGCAGGTCCTAAACCAGTACAACCTGGCGCTTCAAATGTCCCGGAATCTGCAGAACATGCCGGCGCGTTATCGCGCCACGTTTTCCCAATGGCGCACCTTCACAGCAAACGACCTCTACGGAAACACGCGCGGCTGGGTTGGCGCGGCAAACGGCGCGGGAGCCCAGACGGTGAGTCCCGCGTATCAGCAAGCTACGATTCCTCTTCTGACTTACAGTCAGGCGGACCTCAACGCGATCAATCCCGCAGACGCACGAAACCTCAAATCGGTTTACGCTTCACTTCAACTCGCGGACGGAGCGAACGTTTCCGCATTAGCCACGGTTGGCAATGTCCGCGCCAATGCGCAAACCGTGCAGCAACAAATAGCGAACCTCGAACAGGACTCGCTTTCCAGCGATGCGGGCCTGAATACCGAAGTCGGTGTCCTGAACAAGATCAACGCGAGCAATGTGCTGACGTTGCGTACGCTTCAAGACGCCAACAACCTAAGAGTCGCGGCCTTGGAACAGCAAGTTCTCCAGACTAAGCAGCAGCGAGACATTGACACGGCGAACCTCAACTTCGCTATCCAGATGCGGCAGCAAGTGACACAGAACCTTGCCCCATTCAATGGCAATCTCACGCGATCACTCACCAGCCACCGCTTGCCGTAGACCGAGCAAAAGGACCGGAATCAGGAGCAAAGGATAAACCCATGAACTTTTTCGACGAAGTCCTCCAAGCGGTTGACACGCTTGTGCAGCAAAACCTTGGGATCTTCGATGGCATGGGGCAAAACCTGTTCCGGGCCTTCGCCACCATTCTCGTCGTTTGGTACGGCATCAAGGCGGGTCTTGCCGCCGGCGAGGGACGCGGCGGCTTTCATTTCGCCAACTTTGTAACGCTGATTCTCATGATCAGCTTTGGATTCGCGATGGTGAACTACTATGACGCGCCCATCCCTGGATTTGGGCGCGACTTTCATCATCTCATCACCGATGAAGCGGCCAGCCTCTCGAATCAGATCGGCCAAGCTAACGCGCAGCGAATTGCAGACGACACGCAGTATGTGCTGAGCAATCTCGAAGCGCCGGGAATTACACAACCAATCGCCACCTTCCTGTATTCCTTGTTGTGGCTTGGGGCGGTTGTCACCGAGGCTTTGGCGCTCATCATTGTGGCCTTCGGCGTTGTGGCCACGGCGCTTTGCATCCTCTTGGGACCCGTATTTATTCCATTCTTTATCGTTCCCCAACTCGACTGGCTGTTCTGGGGTTGGCTGAAGGCTTTCATTCAGTATTCCTTCTATCAGGTGGTCGCCGCAGGGGTGCTCTACATCGTCAGCCAGTTCACCTTCGGCATTATCCACGCACAGATTACCGGACTCATTTCGCCCACGGACCTGATTCGCATATCGCCGGTGTTGGTGGTCACGTACCTCGCGGCGATCTACGCCATTATCAAAGTTCCGATGCTCACGAGCCACATCTTCAGCGGCACATCAGGAGGCTCGGCGGGAAACCTCTTTGACACGGTTTCGCGAGCCCTAGGAGCCGCGGTATGAGAGACCCCACATTCAACGAAGCGAAGCAGCTTTACCTCGAACAATATGCCTCTGCCATCGTTACGGGCGGCTATCTGAAGATTGCGGTTGCCGTGCTGTCCCTCGTGGTTCTGGGGCTTGTTCTTGTGAATGTGAAGATCGTGCGGACGCTCGAAAGTTTCAAGCCGATGGTGATCCGGATTGACGAAATCGGCCGGGCCCAGGCCGTCGCGTACGAAAATCTCGTCTACAAGCCGGAATACAAAGAGACGAAATACTTCCTGACGCGCTTCTGCCAGCTCTATTACCGGCGCAATCACTCTACCATCAATGAAGACTTCACGCAGGCTTTGTACTTTCTCGACGGAAAGCTTGCAGGGGACACCATTCAGGAGTTCAAACAGAAAAATATCATCAAGAGTTTTCTTGCTGACAGCCTCGCGCCAGAGAGAGACGTGGACGTACAACAGGTGGTGATCGAATCGATGGAAAAAGCTCCGTACAAGGGCACTGTGGACTTTTTCGAGATCGAATACTCGCCCTCGGACCATTCGGTTGCGAAGCGCACGCTCTTCACGGCGAGCTTTCTCTTCACCTTCCGGGACCACGTTCCAAACGCCGAGATTCTGACGAATCCGCTGGGGCTGACGATCACCTACTTCCGGGAAGACGAGGCATTCAAGTGACAACACGAATTCACCCCCAAACCGAAGAGGTCGCGGGGAGTCGCCTGGCAACATCGGCCCAACCTCCGCGCGCCACGTCCCCCTTTTCCCCAATAGCTTCCTCCCAACGTGCGCCACAGCCCATCCGCTCGCTCGTGCTTCTCGACAACCCAGACGCGCTTCTGGAGGGCCTCCGTTGCTCAACGGCTTCCTGCCCGCTCCCAACACTAGCTCACTCTGAGGAAAAAACTTCTCGAGATTCCCGCACGCATCAGGGGGACTTAAAATGATCCGCAACTCTCTATTCGTCTCTGCGACCGCACTCATTCTGGTGCTGTTTGGACTCATGAGCCGGCTCGACTTCCTGGCCGCATCGAAGAAGGCGCTTTTCCTCCACTGTGGCGGGAGCATCGCGTTGTTCGTAGGCATTTTAGGTGTGAATCTCTTTGCAGCCACGCTGGCCATCAACCGCAAAATCCTGCTGAAAGACACCGGCAGAAAGCTGTCTCACTTCGACAATCAATTGCAGGCAGGAGGCCCCGAAGGCCTTCCGCCGTTTCTGGCGGAAAGGCGATAGCGATGCCTCGCTGGGACATTTCGGACCCTGACCGCGTGCACACCTCTGACGTACGCGTTCCCCCTGAAGAGCCACGGACGAGCTCAAACAGTCGGAGCCCATCGGTTGGCCGGGCGGGAAGTGGCAGCGACTGTTCCGTGAAAAAAATGGAATGGCCAGAGCGATCCATTGGGGCCAGGGCGCAGGGACCAAGCGAGCGTCGGAGGAAGCATGAAGATCAGGGGCACTCATATTCGCTTCGTGACTCGGAAATGCGAGCGATGACCGACATTGGCCGATTCCGGACAGTAGACGTTAAAGACCTTGCTCGGTTCGCTTACCAGGGTGATGAAGCCCGTATGAAGTACGACCTCGAAAACCTTCGCACGCAGGGATTGGTCGAGGAAAAGACGTTTTTCCGGGCCCACAAACCGGCGCGCAAAATGGTGACGTTGACAGAACGCGGCCACCGGATCACCAGGAAAATGAGTGGCCTTCCGGAGGGACAAAGGATTTATCACGGCATCGTCAAACCAAGGGAGCTCGACCACGACGCCGACCTCTATAAGGTCTACCAAAAGGCTGTCAAGGAGATTCAAGAGAAGGGCGGCAAACCGTTGCGGGTGAGACTCGATTTCGAAATAAAGGAATCGATCAACCGCGAAAAGGAAGCGGCAGGACATCTCCCCGAAGAGATGCGGAGGAGATGGCTGCGGGCAGTAGCAGAGGAGCACGGATTGACAATCGATGGCACGACCATCCACCTTCCCGACATTCAGGTCGAGTACGAAACGCCGGAGGGCAGGATCGAGAGAGAGAACTTGGAACTTCTCTCCCGGAACTACCGGGAAGAAGGGATTCGCGGCAAGGCCGCGGCGGGTTTCAAGATCTACGCCAGGACCCAAGACACGAACCGCATTCGTCGCGCCCTCAGGGACACCGGTCTCGTTCGCGAGGTTCTTTCGGTATGAGCATCACCGGATTCCAGCTCGAAGGGCTTCATCTTCTCGGCTATACGAAGCGCGAAAGCGAGTTCCTTTTCTTGGTCGCTACGCACTCCGGGTACTTCACAAACCGCCAATTCAAATCCTTTGCCCAAACGGAATCGGGGTCCGTATCCCATGCCTTCATTCGCAAGGTTCTGGAACGAAAACACGCTACGTATCACGCCTATCGCTCCGGCGGGCGGGTGTACCACCTGTTCGCCCGGAAGGTCTACCAGGCGATCGAGCGCGAGAATCTCCGAACTCGCAAGAAGCACGAACTGGAGTACGTCAAGACGCGCTTAGTAGCGTTGGATTTTGTGCTCGCACATCTGCAGCACAGATATCTCGAAACCGAGGCAGAGAAAGTTAACTTCTTTGAGAAGGAATATAAAGCGGGCCGGGAGACGCTTCCGGTCAAGCTGTATCGCGCGCGAAAGTCTGCCCAAGTTACGCCGCGTTACTTCGTGGACCGGTTTCCCATATTCCTAAATCCGGGCGCTGCTCCGCCTGCGCTTACCTTCACTTATGTGGATTCAGGAGCGGTGACCCTCGACGGTTTTGGCACGCACTTGCGAGCCTATCTCGGATTGTTCCAGGTAGTTCGACGGTTCGAGTTTCTTTATATCGCTCCGTCGCCTCGGTTATTCCAGGCGGCAGAATCCGAGTTCCATCATTTGTTGTGCGGTCAGCGCGAACCATCGAAATGCGTGAGTCTTTTGGAATACTTCCGTGTGCGGAAGGCGTGGGATGCAAAGGAGCGGGTGTCGAGCGCGGACGTTGTTTCGCTGAAGGAAGCCCAGGGGCGATATGCGGGGAGAAGCTTCGAGGAGCTCTACGAACCCTGGCGCAAAGGCACCGTCAGTGACAGCGATGTGATGCGGGTTGTGGAGCAGCCTTTCGAAGCCACGAGGGGCGTTTTCCGGACATTTTTGTGTGGGTCTTCGCTGAGAATATTCAGCGATCCACTGGGAATTACTGCGGAAAGCTCACCGGAAGCAGAGTTTAACGATTCCTTGCCCCAGGTTTCCGGCAGTAGGTCCGTTCAGGTGTCCGGGTCATGATGGGCGAAGTGGTGTACTTACACACGATTGCGGAGAGAAGCAGGAGCGATCCGGACGGCAGAAAGGGATGTCTTCTGCAACACCGGAACGTGTCAGGAGAATTTTTGTCCTGGATTTGCGGCCGGTTTTCCAGTGGTTGCGGTCGGAGGGTGCAAGAAAAGAATGAAGATAACCGGCGACGGAGCGTAGGAATGGACGGAGGAGAAAACCGTTTTTTGGGCGGTAGCGACCCCACTTTGAGCGGCTTTTCAGCCGCCCAACGCCTTCGGCGCCGGGGGTCGCTACCGCCCAAGTTGTCCAACAAATTCCCTCGCTCCGTCGCCGGCAGAGTTGCAGGCAGAGAGCCCAACGATTTTGAATCACCAACAGCAGAGGAGATGAAGAGATGGCCCTGATCCCGAAGGTAGAACCCAAGCAGGAAAAGAAGGTAGTCTCGGCCCGCCTCGACGAGGAAGCGCACACAATGCTCCAGCGTTATGCCGCCTTCCTGGGTGGTGCGACGCACGAGTACATCATTGGCGAGTCACTGAAACGCCTTTTCCGTCGAGACAAAGAGTTCAACCAGTGGCTCGAAAAGAATCATGCAGGTGCGACTGTACCGTCCGACACACCTCAACCCGCAAGCCCAACTCCCAAGAACATAACAAGGACAGCGCCAACGGCAGCATGATTCAACGTGTCCTCAACTCGAAAAACTTCCTCGCGATGCTGTTAGCACTCGTGACGGGGACAGCGCTGTACTTCAAGATGCCTTGGCCGATGACTGTTTCACCCGTCCCTCAGACCTGGAACGAATATTTCCTCCGCTTGATCGCGGTACGAGACCCTTGGACGTATGCCGGGCTGAAGGCTTCCTACAATGTGATGCTGTTCACTACACCCTACATCGGCTATTCCTTCCTGCTGTCGGCACTGTACATCTTTACGTTGCGCCCGAGGCGATCTGCAAAGCCGCAGCCTCTGCCACCTTATCCGCTTCTGGAGTCTCGGAATCAGCTCAGCGTCGTCATTGGCGAGATTCACCATCCGCGGCTTCCAATCCCCGCAGAGAATCCCAGTTGGCTCATCATTCCGGAGCGTGGGCTGTTTACAGGCACGATCATGATTGGTGCCACCGGTAGTGGAAAGACGGCTGGCGGCATGTATCCGTTCACCGACCAATTGTTGGGATATCGGGCAGCATATGCCAATGCAAAAGCGAGCGCCCTGGTGCTTGAAGTTAAGGGCGACTTTTGCGGCAAGGTTAAAGAGATCCTGCTGAAGAGAGGCCGCGCCGACGACTACATCGAAATCGGCATGGATTCCGAGTGGGCTTACAACCCTCTGTACAACGATCTCGAAGGCTACGCACTGGCCTACGGAATTGCATCCTTATTAAACAATTTGTTTGGCAAGGGCAAAGAACCCTTCTGGCAGCAGGCGTACACGAACCTCGTCAAGTTCATCATCATCCTGCATCAGGTTGGTTTTGGTTACGTCACCCTCTTCGATGTCTATGAGTCGGCCATTTCGGCACAAGTGCTTGAAAGAAAGATGCGGCAGGCCGAGGAAAACATCGTGGGGAGATCCTTTCTCACCGTCTCCCGTGAATCCTTCCAGTCTTACGCCCGAGAACTTGCTGAGGCTGGCTTCGAGGCAAATGAGAGTGGACAGCAATACCGAGTGCTGGATTCGCCCCCACCAAGAGATGTTTTGCAGAAACTTGGAATTGAGCCGGCCCTCCAGCATGAAAGCGGTCCGAATGGCGTTGACCAGGATAGAAAGGAGCAACTGGAAGCGGTCAAGCGCTGGTACAACGACGACTGGAAAAACCTCGATAAGAAGTTGCAAAGCTCTGTTGTTGAAGGCATCTCGGTTTTTCTCTCGCTCTTTGACGACAATCCTCGCGTCAAACGTATGTTCTGTCCGCCTCTCGAACTGTATCGACAACCCGAACCGCAGGCATCTGGACGAAAGCCCCTCCCTCAAATCGCGACCTTATTAGAGCAAGGCAAGGTCGTTGCCCTGAATTTTCCCGCCAGCATGAACCCAGGGTTAGCGCGGGCCATCGGGGTGATGCTCAAGATGGATTTTCAACGGGCCGTCTTGAATCGAATCCCACATATTGCGAAGAATCCCAGCAAAGAGTGGCGTCCCATTGCGTTTATCTGCGATGAATACCAAGAGCTTGCCACCGTCGGAGTGAACGAGCCTAGTGGCGATGAAAAATTCTTCTCGCTCTCCCGCCAAGCAAAGTGTGTCCCGCTCGTAGCGACGCAGAGCATCAGCTCTTTGCAATCCACCCTACCAGGGGAAACCTGGCGGACTTTGCTGCAAACCTTCCGCACGAAAATCTTCTTGTCGTTGTCAGACGACTTCTCCGCCAAGATTGCGAGTGAACTCTGCGGGCAGGAGGAAAAGTGGCGCGTCAACTACAACATCTCCGAAAGTGGCCACGATTCCAGGGTGAGCTATCTGACTGGCAAGCCTCTGGCTGACAAAGCCCACATCAGCACTTCCAAGACCTACAGCCAGCAGCGGGATTACAGATTCGATATGAAGACGTTCACGGAATTGAAGAACGCACAGTCGATCGCCCTGGTTTACGACGGGCTCAACCCGCTTCCGCCGATGTTTTGCTATCTCAAGCCCTACCTCAACGATGTAAACAAGTCCTACTTTCGCCAGCTTGCGGACGGACAACTCTGATGAATGGATTCGAGCTGATTCTCCCGTTCCTTCGTCCGATCCAGCATCTCATCCTTGACCCTGATATTAGCGAAATCATGGTGAATGGCCCGGACCGGATCTTCATTGAAAAAGCCGGGTACCTTCAAGCAGTTCCCGGCGTGAAACTCACACCCGAATCTCTCATGGTTGCAGTCAAAAACATTGCCAGACGATTGGGTGACGACATTTCCGAAGCCAAGCCCATCCTCGACTCTCGCCTTCCTGATGGAAGCCGTGTTGCCGCCGTGATTCCACCTTGCAGTATCCACGGTGTCGCTCTCACGATTCGAAAGTTCAACTCCCATAGATTCAAGATGAAAGACCTCATTCAAGTGGGAACGCTGACAGCCGAACTGGCCGCACAGTTGGAGGACTACGTCACCCAGCGCAAGAACATTCTCATCTGCGGGGGAACGTCGAGTGGCAAAACGACGCTCGCCAACATATTGACGGAGTTCATTCCCAACACCGAGCGCATTGTCTTGATAGAGGACACCGCAGAGATACAAATTCAGAAAGAAAACGTCGTTCGATTCGAGGCCCGCCGCGAGCAAAACGGTCTGCCCGCAGTGACCATCCGCGATCTTCTGAAAACAACTCTGCGCCACCGGCCTGACCGGATCATTCTGGGGGAGATTCGCGGCGGCGAGGCTTTCGATCTGCTTCAGCTTCTAAATACAGGTCACAGTGGCACTGTTTCGACTGTGCACGCGAACTCTGCAGCTCAAGGAATTTCACGATTTACTTCCTGCGTGTTGCAGAGTGGAGTTGAGATGCCGTACGGCGCCATCAAAATGAATATCGCAGATTCGCTCAACATCGTCGTCCAGATCGAGCGCCGACCTGGTAGTCGCTATGTTTCTGAAGTGCTGGAGATTCGAAGATACGATCAGGAAGCAGACCACTACGATCTTCGGTCCATATACGCTCGGCGCTAGAAGGCATTCACATGCTGGTCATCAATTTCCAGAACGGATGATTTACGCCGAGCTTCGCTGTTCCCCGGTCTCGATCGTTTTGCCCAGTTTCTGAAGCTCGACCTGGAGATTAAGGTCAAGGGCGATTCAGAGCGGACTAAACTTTGCAAAGTGTTCTCTGCAAAGAGGTTATGACTATAGGTTTGGGCTTGACAATTATGTCAGAAATAGATAGTATTCTTCTGACAGAAAGGAACTGACATGACAACTGTGGAAACCATCCGCAACCACATCAGAGAGATAGGGGTTGGAGAACCTTTCACTTCGACTCAATTTACCGCTTTCGGTACTCGTGCCTCCGTCGATCAAGCTCTCTCGCGCCTTGTCAAACAGGGAGAGATCGCCCGCGTCACCAGAGGTGTGTTTGTCCGCCCCAAGAGGAGTCGTTATGTTGGCCAAGTCATGCCCCAGCCGTCGAAAGTTGCTCAGGCAATTGCCCACGCTCACGGGGAAACGCTCCAAGTACACGGAGCGGAAGCAGCCCGCCTCCTGGGCTTGACCACCCAAATGCCACTACAGTCTGTGTTCTACACAAGTGGCCCAAACAGAGAGCTGAAACTTGGCAAACTACAGCTCATTCTCAAACACGTCGCACCACGGAAGCTTGCCTTGTCCGGGCGACCCTCTGGCCTCGCTCTATCAGCACTTTGGTATCTAGGCAAAGAGCAAGTTAGTCCACGTACTATCAAAACCATCCGAGAAAAGCTAACTCCCGAAGCTTTTGAAGAGTTAAGGGGAGAGACACGATCAATGCCGGCTTGGATGGCCGACACACTACATCAATACCAGAAAGAGGCCACTGGTGCCTGAGGCCTTCTTACAGCTATCACCCGAGGAACAGGCTGACATACTGCAAACCTGTGCGGGGAAATTCGGACGACGCGCGGAGTACCTAGAGAAGGATATTTGGATCTGCTGGGTGCTCCAAGGCCTTTTCGGCATGCCTGGTCGCCTTCCAATGGCATTTAAGGGAGGTACTTCTCTCTCGAAGGTCTACGGCGCCATTCGACGTTTTTCCGAAGATATCGACGTTACCATCGAATACAAATCTCTAGACCAGAGCATCGACCCTTTTGACCCGAAGGTCTCCAGGACAGCACGCGAGAAATACACTCAACTCCTTCGAGACAAACTTGCAGATCACACGAGCAATGTGATTCGACCTCATTTTGAAAATCTTCTCACTCAACTCGGGGAAAAACCTACCGCTCCTCTTAAAATCTCCGAAGACGGAGAAAAGCTGCTCATCCCATATCCATCGCGGTTCGGAAAAGACGAAAGCGTTCTTCTCGAGTTTGGAGGACGCAATGTGATTACGCCCAATGAAGATCATCCACTTCGACCCTACATTGCCACCGAAGTCCGAGACCTGCGGTTTCCCGAAGCAAAAGTGCGGGTGCTCTCTCCCTCAAGAACCTTCTGGGAGAAGGCCACCTTGATTCACGTCGCGTGCAACCGTTCCGACCCAAAACTCGATGCTGATCGCCAATCACGTCATTGGCATGACGTTGCCGTCCTCGCCGACCACAAGATCGGAAAAACCTCAATAGCCGATCGCCAACTTCTCGAAGATGTCGTCAAGCACAAAAACATCTTTTTTCGCGCATCCTATACAAATTACGAAGCCTGCTTATCCGGGAGCTTTCGCTTGATCCCAGGAAAGGCACTGCTTGAAGCCCTCCGAGTCGACTATGAAAAGATGATTGCTGATGGCATGTTCGAGGGTGACCCACCCAGCTTCGACTCGATAATCGCCCGCCTTGAGAAACTCGAAAAACAAATCAACGCACGTTGAGCCTAAGTCTCTCTAGCTTCTGCGGGCTGCCGCACACTCGATGGCTCGGATGATTTCTTCTGAAACCCACTCGGCGACCGGTGCCCCAAGTCCGCGAAGCGCGTCCGGAGTCCGCCCGTAAGTTCCGCGTATGCGCACCCCACACAGTCCTTTTCGTAGTTCGAGCGCTGTCGCAAGCTCCCAATCCACCCAATCTCGCCACGCAGTACCGTTCCCAATCAAGCAGACAACGACAGAGCAACGGTTAATCATGTCCTTTATAACTCGCTTCACATAAGACCGACTCTCGCTATCTATCCTCTCCTTTAGGCTTCCGTCGTAGAAATCAATATCAACATTCGGGTTATGGGCCATCAATCGAAACCCAGCGACCTGCCCTCGATCTTCCTTGTGAAAACTGATAAACATCCTTCTGGTCCGCCCATGAGTGCTTAGTCGCCCCCGGTAGGCGTCAAGAAACTGACTTAGGGACTTGAATCCTCGCTCAGCAAGTAGATTTCCGAGCCGCATATCGCCCCGCGCTCGAAGATCGATCCCGTACATTTTCTCAATGCTTGAAACCAGGGTGTCGTCTCTTTTCTGTCGAAACACAGATTCTCTCCAGCGCGACAGTCGAATTATTTTCCACGGAGCTTCGCCGCTCCTCTAACCCAATTTCCGGAATTCACGTATCCGTTGTCACGAGTAAGTTAGTGGAGTTCTCCCGAACGCTCCTTAGTACGCCTTGAGCAAAGCATCAGACCTCTTTCCAGCCTCCTCAATTGCCTTCCTAAACTTGTCGAGGTCTTTATCCCAATCGTAAGCCGGAAATTCGATACCTGCCGGTACTGCCGGCTTGGGGCCGCGAAAGAACGCGCTATTACTGTCTTGATCTTTCAGATGATGAATATAGATGCCAAGCAGGCCACTCTTTCGAGCAATCGACTCTGCAATTTCATACTTGACCCAGGGTCTGGATGCGGTTTCGGTCCCTATCAAGACGACCGTCACCGATGTATTGTTGAGGTTCTTCAAAATCATTCGCTTGATTCCCTCACTGCCCTTTTTCTTGGCTTCTTCGTATTCCGAATGATCGAAGAATCCTGCTACGTCCGCACCGGCTACAACATTGCAGTTTCGGACCTGATTGGCGCGCCAGATATCGTGGTCGTAGTGAAAACTGAAAAACACTCTTCTTGCCATATTCTCTCCTTGAAGTCTAGAAACCCGAATTTTTGCGATCCGATACCTAACTGTGAGCAACGCATCTGTCCTCAATACAAGGAGGGTCGCGGGAACCCCCAAGCAGACAATTGCCCCGCCAATTCAGACTGTCATGACCCTGTCGTCCGCACCCTCTTGCCGACCGTCCATTTCATCCCCTGTTGAAAATCCAACTAACGCGTACAATGCAGGGTATGTGCTACCTCAATGCGAACCCCCTTCTAGAAATATCCGTCCCAGGTAGGCAAAAATTGCCGTGGTCCGAGTCAGAAATGAGAACAAAAAGACAGCCCCACTGTGGCAATTTTTCGGCTCGGACGACGAATAAGTGAGCGATGTCGGCAGACGATCGATTTCGAGATGTCGACTGGGAAGAGATTCTGTACAAGCTGACTGTTCGGGCGCGGCATTTGTTCGCTACTGCCCAGACGAAGGGGTACGGAAATGCCCTTGCGCGCGCGTGCTGCGACCCCGACGATCTTGCACGCTCGGTTGTTTTGGACGCTCTGCAATACGAGAAGGTAAAATACAAACCCGGGAAGGGCGCCAGTCTAAGTACCTTTCTTTGTAGGGTGTTAGAGGATGATTTCAAGGACCTGCTGCGCAAAGGGAAGCGCCTGAACCGACGGCTTAGCACGCTCGACTCCGGATCCGATCGGGAACCAGAACTGCCCCCAGAACGAGGCGTCGTTTACGATCTTAGTGATGACAGTCGCGGAGCTAGAGCAATCGAGCTTCGAGCTGTCGCTCTGCATGTAGCTAATGGCGACAAAGAGCTCGAAGACTATGTGACAGCTGCGTTCGATTGCGGCGCCGTCACCAGAGCGGATCAGGCTGCCTGCCTCAAGGTCGAGCCTAGTGACATTACCAATCGGCGGAAAAAGTTCTTACGGTTGCTTACGCCCGACCCTACCAACCATCCAAAGAAGCTAGGGGGTGCAGAATGAATCGACATGAACGAGACAAAGACCTTAACGATTTGATTTCCGATTCCAGGATTTTGCTTGGAGATGTCGAAGAAATGGACAAGCACGAGTTACTGGCCGTGTTGGATGACTCAGACCCTCCCGCGGAGGCCGTACGGCACGCTATGTTTCTCAGAATAGAGACACTCGTGAGAGATTTCAGGCTGCGTGGCGAGTCCCCGCCGCAACGTTACATGGATGCGTTGAATCAACTGCGCCCCCCATCGCAAATATCACACAATCCAAGCGCGCTGGTTCAGCAGGCGAAGAAATGGGTAACCGAACTTCTTGGCCCTCCTCGAAGCCGCCTCGAAGCAAAGTTACAATTTTCCTTTCACCGCAAAGAAGATCTAACAGACAACGACAAACGGATTTTGAAAGAAGCTGAAGCTGAAGTGTTCCGGAGAATTAAACGCAAAAAATGAGCAACGTCGCTCGAACATTTGCAAACGAATTAGTGACCTCTCTCAAGCTCGACGCGCCTGTCGACTTAGTCGATGTCTGTCGAGTCTTAGGCTTGGAAATCCGCTATTGCGATGCATCAGGATTCGACGGTGCGCTGGTCTGTTCAAAAGAAAATCGTGTCGGAACGGTTCTCATTAAGAAATCAATTCGGGAACTTGGGCGTATGAAGTTTACGATTGCTCACGAGATCGCTCACTACGTTCTGCCTCATCATGGTGCAAGCGGCAGCGTCTGCCGTCCGAAGGATGTCGAGAACTGGGACAGAAGGTTACCGCAAGAGGAGCAAGAAGCAAATGTGTTCGCCGGTGAGCTCTTGATTCCGCAGAGCATGGTGGAAGCTCCTCTGCTCCGCGAAAAACCGACCTTCCACGCGATCCGCGGCCTAGCAGCGAGATTTGAGACTTCTCTCACCGCTGCCGCTTATCGCGCGATGCAATTGACCCCGTTCCGAGCGGCAATCGTGTGGAGTACGAATGGCATCCTTCGTTGGTTCAAGGCATCAGAAGAGTTCGAAGCCTTCGTGTCCGTTCGCGAGTCTGTCGCTGAGGGTACTTATGCCCACGACTGCTTCAAAGGGATCCCCGTTCCAGACGATTTGAAGAGCGTTAAGAGCGATTTGTGGCTCGCTGCCTCAAGAGGTGGTAATCCCGATTACATCTTGGAGCATTCCCTCTGGCTGTCGTCGTACAGCAGCGTACTGACTTTGTTATACATCGAACAGACTGCGCACTCTCTCGAGGATGACGAAGAAGGAAGGCTAGAGGAGCTTAGGCCAGAGAGTTTCACATTGCAGCGGCGCAAGTGGCCCCGTTGATGCGCAATCAGTGCCGGCTTTTTACATTTCCATTTGAACTCGAAGTGCTTAGTTATAGACTGCGTAACCTCGACGTTCCCCGTGATCCAAGGCCTTGATGCACCGACCATGCGAGGAAAACGAATGTCCAACGGAGAAGAACAAACACAACCTTTTGGAGTAGTTCAGTACAAATGGTGGTAATCCTTTATCAACGCGGTTGCCAGAAAATCGCCAAGAAAGTCGCAGCGGATCTGGTCAAAGCATTCAGCGATCATGTAAAAGTTGCGCTGATAGCTGCCAGCTCGTCTGCTTCTTGGCCGACAGACGTTTCATGGGACGATCTCTTGATAGTCATGTTTGACGGCAAGACGTTTCCTCACGCGGGCACACACTTCATTAGCAAATACATTGAGCAAAGGCCGCACGCCGCAATTCTTCTTCCGGTAGCCATTGACCCGACCTCCAAGAAACCGCCAGGACCAGCAGCCGCCATCAAGGCGCTTGAATATGACCGTGCTGCAAAAGGTCCGAGGGGCAGATTGGCGAACCGTGTCGGGGGGATGCTCGGACTCCGCGTGCAAGGCCGTGATACCAACATATTTGTTTCTTATCGAGCGACTGATGGGGCAGCTATAGCTAAGCAACTGCAAGCTCACTTGGTAAGCGTAGGCCACCGTGCATACCTTGATGAAGCAAAAGAATTCGATGGCGAGCCCAACATCCTTCCGGGCAGTCCGGTTCAAAAACAGATCGACGAGGCGCTAGAGAAAGCAAATTTAGTTCTGTTGATAGATACTCCCTCCGCGCCCGCCTCACTGTGGATCAAACATGAGGTAGATACGGCCGATGCTTTGCTGCTGCCGATTCTTCCTCTCTGCTTCCGGGATAAGGGCGATCGGAAAGTTGGACCTCGGTTTCCATCACTTGTCGCCTTGCAGCGCTGGGTCCCGTTTCAGAGACCAGATCCAGCTGCTGACCCGCCTCTCAGTATCAAGCAACTCGACAACATCGTGGGCGAGGCGGAGGCATACCTCTGTGAGATTTTCCGCCGAAAATGCAGAGTGCCGTTCATCGTGGAGAAGGAGTTCGTTTCCCACGGCTTTGCATGGAAGGTGCTTGATAAGCGATTACTGATGTTTGAGTCTTCGAAGAGCCTGACCTGGCGAGTGCGGACGAAGGTGCTCAGTCACTGTTCTGTGTTCGATCCGGTTTACAGTCCCGCACTGAAAAAGTTTGCGGAGTTCCTCAAAACAACCGCACGTTCTAACTATTCTCTCTTTATTTACGATGGTGGTCTATTGCCGGAACCGATACTCAAGGAAATAGCGGAGGGTCAATCTGAGCCGGTGATTATACTGCACCATCAGGAACTGGCGACTTTGATTGATTCAAATTTCACCACGGTGGCGGCGGCATGAGTTTGACAAAACTTGACGTTTCATTGGAAGAATATGAAATTGGCTTGTCCGGGGCGGTTCCCGACCGTAAAGACTGGTCCGAACCAGCAATGGATCGCGGAATTCTAGAGTTTGTTGCACTTTTCAGCGGCATCGTTTTCAAATATGGGGGCCGGATCGTTCATGGGTGCCATCCCACATTCACCCCCGTTATTCTTCGCCAGGCACGGCTGCAAGCCGGTAAGCGCCTTCGAAAGCCAGTGACGTTGATAATGTCTGACCTCTGGGCGCAGGACCTGCGCCCGGAAGATATTGAATCTATGACTGACATTGCCGAGTTTCTGGTCACCAAGAAGGTAGGAGATGGCGGGCCAGCGGATGCAAGTACACGAAACCGAAGCTTATCAGCAATGCGGCGCGTTCTGATTGACGCCCAAAACGTAATGGTCGCAGTTGGCGGAAAAATGCACAGCGCCGACCGAATTGTGCCGGGGGTGGCCGAAGAGATGACGTTGGCGGGGGAAAAGGGCATTCCGCGATTCTTGATTGGGGGATTGGGCGGATTTGCCCGCAAGCTTGCAAAGGAGCTGACGCCATCGGCCCTCAATAATTCGCTATCGCACAAGGTAAATGTGACTCTCTTCGGCAGTGACGATGTCTCTGCTTGTGTGAATGTTCTCTTCGAGCACTTGGCGCTTTCCAAGGCTCTTTCTGACTCAGCGCTTCAACCAATCAAATGGAATCCTGGAGTTCGCGTCATTCTTGACCACCGTGACGGGACAATCGACTCTGAGGCCACGCAATACATCCTCAGAGCCAATGCCGTTTGAAGTTGTAAGGTACGTGAATCATCGTAGGATCTATTATGGCTCGTAGAGTATTCTTTAGTTTCCATTACCAACGTGACCTTTGGCGCGTCAATGTTGTTCGCAATAGCGGCGCGATCGAGGGCGTTTCGGCTGCGGGATTCTACGATGCATACTTGTGGGAACAAGCAATCAAAAAGGGAGAAGACGCCGTCAAAAGCCTCATCGACAACGGCTTGAACGGCACGACTGTAACAGTTGTACTAATAGGGGCTGAAACCGCTAACCGCAACTATGTGTCATACGAGATCGAGAAAAGCATCGCCCGCAAGAACGGCATCCTGGGCATTTTGATCAACAATATCAAAGATAAGGATGGCCGTACTGATTCACTTGGATCGATTCCAGTGGCCCTGACCAAAGTCGGGGCTCCCGTGTATACGTGGGAATACGGGAAACTCGGTGGGTGGGTCGAAAAAGCGTTCAAAGACGCGAACCCTTAACACCTACCTGCTCGCGGTTTTGCTCTCACCTCCAACACCTGCATTGAAGCTGCTCGTCCATCCGATCGTGAATGGCCTATCCACCTGCAATTGTGACTTCCCGCTTACATCGATCGATCGTGCGCCAGACAGTTGCGTACATCCGCGGCGAGACTGGAAGCGTCGGTGCGGTCGGGCCGATGCTATTGCGGATAATCGAGCCAAATTACGATATCCATGAGCTGAAGTTTTCGTATCCGCTGTCTGCCACCCAGTCGTAAGCTGCATACCAATAGGTTAGGCGGAGGTGCATTCCTCTGTTCGGATGAGCCTGTTGTGAAGGGGCATACGGGTCGAGGTCAGTGTAGTAATACCATCCGTCGTTTTTCCATTCTGTTGGCTTGATGAGCGTACCATCTTGACTGATTTCGAAGGCGAGGTTCTCGAAAGGATTTGGACCAAGCGGCTTTGTCTTTTCGTCCTTCCCTTTGATGCTGTTGATGTGAATCCCGAGCACGTGATTGCCTCGCTTAATGCTTTGAAAGATTTCATACCGAACCCATCTTCGCGCCCAAGTATCAGAACCGATCAGGACCACAGTAGCTGTGGTGTTTTCCAATTCCGCGTTAATTAGCCGCTTTAGCGCTAGTGGACTCGTATTTTTTGCCTCTTCCCAGACCGAATGATCATAGTAGCCGGCGGATTCGACGCCTTCCGTGAAGTTGTGCTTGCGCACCACGTTTGCGCGGAAGTCTTTTACGTCTTGGTAATGAAATGCAAAGTAAACGCGTTTCGCCATGCCGTCTACGCTTCCAATGCGCTCGCGTACTTGCTCTTGTACACGTCTCGGTAATCGGCATCCTGACAGATGCAAATTCCGCGCGGGTCCTTTGCCGCGGGCTGCGTCAAGTCGGACCCCAACGTACGCATGACGTTAATCCGGGTTACCTGAGTTCCAAGTCCGTTCAGCCCCAGTGCTTGCCGCACAGCCGCTGCGGCCAGCAGCAACCCACTTAGCGCGGATTGATGTGCCAAGGGAACATGCACTTCCTGCCTGGGGGTACCAAGTTCGCCCAGAGGAATCACCGCGCCCCCGCAAAACCCCTCCGTATACAGGTGCCGGACGCCGCGACCTTCGAAGGGCAGCAAGCGCTCAATTGGTATGTTGTGTGCGGCAGAAATTACATCCAGCAGTTCTCTTGGAACGCCCTGACCGTTGTGCAGCAGCGTGCGAATCTGCATCAGCTGATTAGGGACCCCTAGGGCCGATGCAATGATGGCGTCCTCGTTTTCCACACCGTGATCAGGAAGATACAAACAGGTAACACAGGCCCCGTTAAGGAAATCGTGACTTGAAACGCCCAGATCGCCGGGCTGCGTCCAGGCGTTTGCAATCCACTGCGGCAAAGACGCCTGCGCCGCGCGACGATCGCGAGAACTGTCCAACGCGAGCATCATTCTCGCCCACAAGTAGCCTTCAGAAACTACAAAGTCCTCGAACTTGAGAGCATGGGCCTTTGCGCGAACTTTTCCATTGAAGTAGCGCGCCACAACATCGACTTTGTTCCTGCCCTCGTCATCGCGCTCTGCGAGAACATATCGCTGTAAATTACCAAGATCGATGACCTCATGATCGACAATACGCAGGACGCCTTCCATGGGTAATCGTGAGAACGCCCAAGCAGCCGCGTTGCCGATTGCGCCCGCCCCCACTAACACGATCTCGTCAAGCGTAACTGGGAGTGGAGTGTCCCCCGTTCGCGATAACTCCGATTCAAGTACAGAGAAAGTTAAATCCTTGTCGAGAAGGGGATTCTCCTGCAGAAAAACCCACCGGAACACATTTGCCGCGGCGAGGCATGCGGCTGCGCCGGCACCAAACGGGTTGTCGGAGCTGCCCACAGCCCGTGGTCCCGCAGTTGCGACGAGCGCGTTCCAGTCGTTCGAGCCAACAAAAATCCGTGGCCAGTCCCCGGCAGAAGGCAATGCAGTCCCAACCGCAACCTCCACGGTCGGATCGGAAGAAAACTCCATAGAGGGATTGATTCGGCGGGCCAGGTTGAGCACCTCCTCGACGGCGGTCCGCCCTCCGATTTCGCTGCGAATCGCAAGCCTCGGATAGAGGCGCGCGAGCAACCGGACGAGCAAATCAATCAGGGTCCGACCCTCGCTGGATTGCGCCGCATCGGTTCCGATGCAGAGGCCTACGCTCACGTTGTCGAGAGCCTCGCGGATGCGCTGCTCATCAAACCCGGCCAAGACTTGTGCAGCGGCCAGGGCGTTTCGACCGTAATAGTCAGCAAGCGCCATCGTTTAGTCCTCGAACTGAATGAGTCGCTGGACTTCATCTTGCGCGAGCTCGTCCCAACCGGAAATGCCAAGACGGTACGACGCGACACCCTTTCCACGTAGACCGGAGCGCCCGAAGTCTGGAACAACCAGGGAAAGGCCGCCCCGCACGGTGACAATCGGATAAGTGTCGTCGGTCTCCGAGTGGTAGGCCTCGGTCGGGTGCGAATGAACCTGCGCGGCAAGCTGCTCATGATGCTCGAAGAGCCAAACGTTAAGACGGTGCAGCTCATCTCCTTCCACGCGCACACAGAGCCCGTCGGAAAATCGGTATCCGATTTGTCTTGGTACGTGTCCAGTTCGGACATAAAAGCTGTCATGATCCCGTACCCCGCTCCAAAGGACGAAGCACTCCGAGCGGGAGCGTCCCGCGGCACGCAGCTGATCGTCGGTGTCTCGGATGACCGCAGCAGGCACTACGAACTTGGTGATGGTCTCGAGAGTGGTCATTGTGGCGCTGGACCATAGTTGAAGCGAACCTGCGGCACAAGCTGGACTCCAAATCCGGCAATGGGCTCCACTCCATATCGGCTGATTACATCTAAAAGTCGCACCAGGCGCCCAGCTCCGTTCTGGCGATGAAGCTCCCAAAGGTCACCGTTGTGGGCTGGATGCTCATGGTACTCACGAACGCCAGCGAGACAGAGGAACGGCACTTCCTCCGGCCCGTAAGCCTGCATGTATGGCTGCACGCTTTGGACCATCATTTTCTGTTCTGCCGGCATCCCCGGAATCGCGACCTCCTGGGCAGGTAGAGCTCGGTTCAGCGGATTCGGGAGGTCCTTGAACATGTACGGCTCGCCAGTGAACGGGTTGACGATCTTCACAGACGGTGGTGCGGCATCGTAGTTGGTGTAGTCGAAAGCGACGCCCATTACCACTGGGGCTGGGTTGAGCTTCGCTGACGCAAGCGCAACGAGCACTCTGGGGAACTCCGCCTCGACAAGGAGCCAGCCACGGCTCCGATATTGCTCGCCGAGGGAGCGATACTCCGCTATTTCGCGCTCAAACTTCAGCCGCGAGACTCTCGGATCCGTATACTGGACGGGCACAGCCCTAGCCTCCAACACCGGCCTTGAGATTCAAGAAGAGCTTCGTGCCATCAGGGAAGTGGAACTCACCGATCTTGCGTGCCAGGTCCAGAACGTTTCCGGCGCCATCGCGCATCTCCCAATTCTGTAGGGGCTGACCGGAGTTGCCGGATTTGTTTAGGGCCTGCTGTGCAGCGGTATGCAGCGGTTCTTGAGCATGCGCTTCGATAGAAATTGGCTGACCGTTTACCACGATGATTAAATCGATATCGCCGTCTTTTTCTTTGGCCATGAACTCTTCTCCCTTCGTCATCCCTAGTTCCCACGGTGTACAATGGGAGTCTAGCAAGGACGTAGGCAGCCTGCAAGTGCTATCTTGAGAGGGCGGAGAAACCGCGTGGACGCGATACGCTTTGATGTGAAATTTTGGCCGGCAGGCACTGGATCTGCCGTGTGGGACAACCCTCATGCGGAGCAACTGGTCCAGCGCTTTATGCCGCCAGATCGCAAGCATGGACCGATGATTGGAATCCTGCATCTGGGCGCTTTGCGGCCCACCCCCAACGTACTCCGGGATGTCGTCGTTGCGATTGGTGAAGATAACCGTGCGGGACGTTACGGAAATTTTACCTTTGTCGTAAGCAGCGAAGATGGCCCCACGCGAAGTGTAGTTAGCGACATCGCCGCTGCCCAGGACCTCGCGATTTTTATCAGTTCGTCCCCTACCCACCTCGAACAGGCGGAGGCGGCTGGTGCTCTTACGACCAACGACCGAGAGACCCTAAGTTTCGTTCTCAGTGGTGGGGGAACCGTAACCGCAACTGAACTCGCCGGACAACTTGGGATTGAGCAGACCACGGCCGGCAACCGTCTCATCGCGCTTCATAGGAAAGGTTACCTCCAGCGGATAGAGCGACCACATCCCTCTGGCGACCAATTCGTCGACCCGCGATCCGTGCGCTTTGATCTGCCGCAGTAGTTGAGCGAGCTTGACCCGGCTGGAGTTCAAATGGCCAGAGCGGCCAGTTCGCTAGAGTTGACACGGGACATCACGTCCTTGTTCCGAACCGCCTTCAAGTAAACCATTGTCGAAGCGAGATCCTTGTGACCCATCCAATTCTGGAGCGTCTTGATGTCGCAGACGTGATCCTGCAAGTTGCGCGTCGCAAACGTGTGCCGGAATTTGTGGAGGAAGAAATTTGAGCAGTAGGGTCCTTCTGAACATTTGTTGCCGTGCTTCGATACGCAGTGCCAGCAATTCAGTTTTGCGTGGAAGGCGATCCGTTTCAGTTTGAATTCGTGCCGCTTGTCTGGCCGGCCCGATTCGTTCGGAAAAACCAAGCCATCCGCGTTCGGCTTCTTTGACGACTTGTATTTTTTGAGCGCGGCAATCAGCGACTCGGGCACTGGCACTTCTCGCTCCTCTTTGTTCTTGGGCTTGAACCCGTAGAGAGGTTTTCTCGTTACGCGGACCACGTGAGTACGGAAGTCTATGTCCCGCCACGTCAGATGGCGCATCTCCTTGTCCCGAAGCCCTGTGAGGAGGTAGCAAAGATAGAGAACGCGCTCCTCTACATCGCACGCTTTGAGGAGTGCCTGAATTTCCTCTTCCTCGTAGATCGGGCGGATCGGTTCAACGTACTCCGGCCAGTCCCGGTTGCGGAGCAGCTTCGTTATGCCGTTCGCTTTTAGGAGCTGCGAAACAATCACTGCCCGGTTGTAAGCCGTGCGCGGGCCGCAATTGAATTCATACAGCTTGCGAATGAACGCCAGCACATCTTCGCGCTTCACATCCTGCACGTAGCGCTTCGCGCAATTGCCGGCAAACAGCTCCAAGCAATACTTGTAAGCCATGTAGGTCTTGGGCTCGCGCTGCGGCGGCTCTATATCCTTGAGGTAGGAGGCAACTGCCTCTGCCAGCGTGAGTGCTGTGCCGTCGCCGTTTCCCTGAACGGTTTCGATCCCGGCACGGTTGGCTTCGAGTTCGAGGGCTTTGCGACGGGCGCGGTCGACGACCTCGGGGCGATCTTTGATTTGCTCGCGCTTTCTTCCGTCCTGCCACCACTCGATGTAGTAGTATCCCTCGGGATGAAGCTCAACCTTACCACGCACGCGAACCTTATCGCGGAGTTTACCGTTAGGCTCCACGACGGCGGGGTAGAGGTTCCAGTTCCCGCGGACTTTGACCTTTTTGAGGATATTGACGCGAGTTTCAGCGCCGTAGCCGTTGCCGCGCTTGGACATGTCTGCAAGCCCCTCTTCCGGCGATAGCTGGCCGGAAATCAGTGCAAAGCAGACACCATGATAGACACCACGGGCTGTAAGCGCAAGAAAATAAAGAAAGTGGCGGAGAGGGTGGGATTCGAACCCACGGTACGGTTTCCCGTACGCTCGCTTTCGAGGCGAGTACTTTCAACCGCTCAGTCACCTCTCCGCGGTCGTCGCAGGCTTAATCGTAGCAGAGCGCTGCGTTTTTCGGCAAA
>WNGL01007119.1_pt1 | contig 29866 bp, 35 predicted proteins | sample 5400591 | NCBI WGS metagenome assembly WNGL01 (sample SAMN13153377, study PRJNA577476) | soil metagenome | isolation source: 80 cm soil or saprolite under Garry oak tree replicate 1 | place: USA:California | collected 2016-06-15 | reverse complement strand
GCGGGCGCAGTCGATTTTCTTCGGAAGCCGTTTCGAGGTGACGATTTGCTTCAATGCGTCCACAACGCATTGGTTCGATCCGCCGTGCAGCGGCGGCATAGCGCTGAGAAGAATGGGGCTCGGCGTCTTCTTGATTTGTTGACGCCGCGCGAGTTCGAAGTAATGCAGCTTGTCATTACGGGCATGTTGAACAAGCAGATTGCCGGAGAGATGGGTACGGCGGAGAAGACAGTGAAGGTCCACCGCGGTCGGGTGATGCAGAAGCTTGGTGTCACCTCGGTGGCCGGGTTGGTGCGATTGGTGCAAAGAGCCGGTATCAGGCAGACGCGGAAGCATAAGACCAAGGTCTAATAGACCAAGGTCCAATTGCCATCCGCTGAGCTGACACGCTAACTAGCAGCGTGCCACACATCTTCACTAGCTTCAGCGGAAGTTGCTTTGCAGCATTCCACTACTCGGCGCTAACGGTGCCCGGCATTTTGCTTCTCCTTGCCGGAGTCGCAGGGGCTGTGTTCCGCCGCGTTAAATTCAGCACGGCGGAACACGTGGCGCGATATGCGCCTTGTTCTGTTTTAGTGGTGCCGTCTCATCCAAAAATCAGCGTGATTCGTTCGCCGAAGCGAGTGGTGCGGCCGTTGGGAGCGATGAGGTCAAATAAGAACGGCACAATGCCAATTAGGAATCATGGGAGAGCTTTGAGGCAGCGTCTTATACCTCAAGCTCTAACCAATGCGGCAACGGCGGTTGTTGACTCCTTAAAGATCAACTCAATTTCGGAGAAGGCTCGCGGTGGCCGGCGCGTAGTGGTGAAGCGGCGCAACCTCTACAGCGAGCAATTGACTGACCTCGCCAATTTGTACTTTCGCATCTCGAGCATACCGATCCGTTTTCGAAGCAAAGTCGAAGACTGGAAGCGCTGGGAAGTGGGGTGTTTCCAAATGCTAAACGGCGATCGTTTTCGCGTTACCTCGGTAGCAAGAACGGTTTGTGCCGATAAGTTGCCTGGTGAAAGCCTCTGGGAACACATGAACCAAGGCACACTGACGCAGCAGATGCTGGAAGCGGCTGGCCGCGAGTTTCGCCGCGCTCATCAACTTTGGAGCGACGAATTTGGCGGTCCGTGGTCTCACGGCGACGCGACCATGACCAATGTCATTTACAACAAGAAAACTGGCCGGGCGCGGCTGATTGACTTTGAAATTATTCACGACCAATCGCTCCCGGCCGTGGCGCGGCATGCTGATGATCTCCTCGTATTCTTGCTCGATCTGGTTGGAATCATTTCCGGCCGACGATGGCTGCCTTTCGCCCTTTGCTTCCTGAATGCCTACGGAGATGCAGATGTGATTGCCGAATTGAAAACTCTCGCCGCTCCGGGCGGCCTCGCGTGGATTTGGTGGGGCGTTCGCACAAACTTCACCAAGCCCACAAGAGTAAGGCGACGGCTGACAAGGCTTCGGAATGCGATCACGCGCGGCTTACCCATTAACGGCAACGTCTCACACTCAGCACGCGTGCTGGATTATCCGGTCGGCGAAGCGATTTCGCCGCACCCGGCCCACAGACGCATCACAGCGAACAAGGCCCAGACCCTGTGTCTGGACCCATACGCACTCAACAATGCCTAATACAAGAGGGAGGACTCATCTATCAATGCATAAACGCACTCCTCATACTTTAAGGGGCCACTCGTCTGGACGAGGTGCCCATCTCCATTCACCCAAAAATAAGAGCCAAATAATAGCGAAGGAATTAAAACAGGGCCGGCCCGGAATTGGCCACACCGAAGTCATCGCTCTGGTTGATGACGACCCATCGGTGCGAAAATCCGTCAGTCGATTGCTCGAATCTGACGGATTCAGCGTGCGTGCCTTCAGCGAACCAGAAGCTTTTCTCAAGCACTTGGCGACAAACTCCGTCCCGCTCGCCGTTTTGGATATCTGGATGGAAAGCATGACTGGGATGGAACTGCTGGCGCATCTATGTGCGAGGTCGCCCCAGACTCGTGTGATTTTCATCACCGGCCATGAGGACTCCGCCGCTGAGGCTACCGTGATGCAGGCTGGCATCGCCGCTTTTTTTATCAAGCCTTTCGACGACGATCAGTTTTTGAGCGCGGTGCATCGTGCGCTCGGCCATTCCATTCGGGAGAAAAGAGGAGAACCATGAACGAATCCACCTCGGTAGCCGAGCTTCTGCGGTTGGTGCAGAGAGCGTGCCTCACGCTTCCGGCAAGGCTGAGACCAAGGTCCCATAGCGTCCGCCAGCCGTCGACCGTAGTTTCCCCCGCCGTGCCAAGCTCCAATGCCTCCGTTATTTGCTTGCTCGACGACGATCCCTCCGTCCTTAAGGGGTTGGGCCGGCTTTTCTCGTCAGTCGATCTGCACGCAGAAAAGTTTAGCGATCCCGAGGAGTTCTTGCTGTATGCGCGGACTCATCGCCCGGCGGTTGCCTTACTTGATGTTTTTATGCCGCTGATGAACGGCCTGAAGGTCCAATCCCAGCTTCGCAAGATTTCACCTTCAACACGCGTCATCATGTTTACCGGAAAGGTTACGTACAATGGACTGGTTCGTTCCGCAGCATTGAACGGAGGAGCGTCGGCCTTCTTTAGCAAACCTTTTGACGACGAAGAACTCCTGACCGCCGTGCGGCTGGCGCTCACTTCTGCCAAATGAAAATCTCGTTCCCAAGCAGTTTAGACGCATTACTAACCAAAAAACAAGGCGCGTCATACATCATCTCGTCCATCATTGTCGGCTTCTTAGCTGGCTTCGGCGGAAGTTACCTCCTGGCAAATAATTCCCGGTCATTGACGATCATAGTGCTCGGCCTTGCCGGCATTTTGCTTTGTCTTGGCGGCGCCGTGAGTGCTTTGGTTACCCGGAGTAACTTCGACGAAGCGCGCCGCGCACCCAGAAAGAAAAACGTGCCACAAATTACATCGGCGTGGGATTATCGGCCGAGACAAGCGATTCGACGATACGCGGCTACCGACATTGCAAGAGCGGAAACTTCCGATGCCCTGAGTCTAACTCCTTTCGCGATAAATAACGCCTGACGCAATAATTCGAAATGCTGAAGTCACGCATGCAATTCATCCCCCTGTCACAGGCGCACCCTCCGCAAATACGAAGGCGCGATTCCCTCCCCTTACGTGAGGCGATCCCGTTCTGGTTCGCCATGTTCTCCCCGTTACTAGGCGCAATAGTCGGATTTCTCGGAGCGTGGTTTTTCACCTGTCTGACGAGGTAGGGATATGCGCTGTCAAAATACGTTATCGAAAAGCAAGATGAACAGGGTAGTCGAAGCAGACTTTTTTCCTCTGGAATCCCACCTTGATTGTTCTTGCGCAAGTAACTCCTACCTGTGACAGACACGACCGACGCTCTAGATCGCATGTGGCGTCCAGCGGGCTGCCAGCGTAGCTCAGATTACCAGTGCTTGGATATGACGGCAGCTTATTTTTCCCCGCTTAATGGGGACCATTAGAAAGGAGCAAAAACATGCAAACGAAACTACCGATAAACGGGACAATTCAACATCCCGACTTGGCAGAGGCGTTGCGCGGAGAAAGCGGCACATTCTTTTGCCAGCAAGGTGGCCAAGGCTACATTGTAACGGCAGCGGAAGGCTTCTCCATTAAATCGTTGCGACCAGTTGGTCGCAAGATCGTGGAAGCCAATGTGCTCCTGCAGACTACTCCGGAACCCTGGGCGATCACTAAGATCTCCGAGGATGTACTGGAGTTCGGCGCGATGCCACAATCCTCTCGGCAACACCGAGCCGCCTAAAGGCTGAATGAGTGCCTCGCGTGTTTAGTACACGCGGGGTAACTTGTTTTAAGGCAGACAAACTACCAACTATCCTCGCAGCCCATCTCAACGCGGGGATTGACGGGTGGCGTTATAAAGAGTCAAGAACCCTCGCCCTATAATTCTGTACTATCTTCATTTGTCCCGCGGGCATCGGTTCATTGCTGCGGCGGTTCGACGTACGACTAAGGTCCTATAAGCAGGTCGCCCCACCGCCACCGCCGGAACTCTACGGACTCGGTTTTTATGGTGCGATCGACGCGGGAGCAAATGTCTATCAGGCCGCGGCGGAACCAGAACTTTTGAGGATGATTTCGGGTTCACTCTCGAAGTCGATCCTAAAAACGATGTCGGGTTCTTCGGCGGCATCAAACTCGGTTACGTTTTTGGCACAGGCGTATTTCGTCCGACCATTGAAGGGAACTTTTTTTATAACGGCTTCAGAGGTGGCGCTGATTTCACCTTGAGGGATCCCGAAGGTGTTGTGTTGAGGAGCAGTAGCGTGACTTCCTTCATTAACACTGGGGCGTTTATGGGGAACTTCATCGGGAGATTCGCTTTTGGAAGACTCCAGCCATATGTCGGCGGCGGCCTCGGCATTTACTATGCGGAATCCGCTGGTATCGACGTCACCACCCCGCACGGCACCTTTAGCACGAGCGGAGGTCGAAATCACTCGGATCTCGCGTGGCAGGTGATCGCAGGCACAGATTACTATTGGACTCCGAGGTTCAGCACCTTCATCGAATACCACTACCTCAATTATACCAGCACCCAAATCAATACGAATGAGAGTCGCGATCTGGGGCAGCACTTAGTCGGCGCGGGCCTACGCTTTCATTTCTTCTAACCGACAGCAATCTCCCTGCTAGGTTAGGTGAACCGGCTTGTCTTTCATTGGGAGGCCGGTTTTCTTGCGCCGCGAAAAGGTTTACAATCGTCTGTTTTCAGACACAACCACGATTATAGGACGAAAGTCCAATAGACATGCTGGCGGCGGCCTTGCATTCTCGGGCTTACAACCCAGACAAAATATGAAATCAATATCCAAATCCTTCCGTTATCTGATCGTTTCCGTGGTCCTCGGCAGACTAGCCGCCTGCACGTCCGTCACCGTCAAGACCGACTACGATCATTCCGCATCATTCGGTAAGTATCACACCTAAATGCTCGACACCGCCGCATCAGGGCTCGGCCCGACGAATAATGCAGTCTTGCAACAGGCGTTGCGTTCAAGTCTCGCCGCTCGCGGCCTCAAGGAGACGAGCGGCGCAAATGCCAGTCTCTACGTCGTTGCGGCTGTCATAACGCAACAGAAGCTCAACGTTCTGCCCGGTGGAGGTGTGGCAGTCACCCGCTTCGGAGCTTATCGCACGTGGGCGATGAATGCCGAGGTGCAACAATACACCGAGGGCACGCTGATAATCGACTTCGTAGACGCCAAGACGAAGAAGCTGGTTTTCCGCGGCCTAGCCCAGGCAGCCGTTGGCAGTCAGGCAGCAAACGCAAACGCCATCCAGGAAGGCGTCACCAAAATCGTCGCTCAATTTCCGGGGCCGGGCGCGAGCTAAGAAACTGTATCGCAAGCATCCAGACGAAGCGCGCAAAAGAAAGTCACAAAAAGGATTGTGCAATGGCTGGCGAGTTGCTATTTCTCGCGAGCACTAACAAAACCGCTGACGAAACCGTACCACTATGAACCAATCAACTTTAATGAATCGGATCGTTAATCGCTTCTTAATCGCAACCATCTTCTTTTCCGCACCAGTTCTTCTCGCCGGATCGGAGACGTACGGCACTTCGAAGGAGGTGCTGGCACCCCCGCCACCAACAATCACCGACAACCAGTGGCACTTCAATCTGGGCTCGCCGGGCTGGCTAGCTGGTCTTACGGGCACGGTCGGCTTGCAGGGAGTCAATGTAGATGTGGACGTCCCCTTCGATCGGATCATTCAGCATGTCGATTCCCTCATGTCTCTGAGCGCCGATGTGAGGAAAGGCCGCTTTGGCGTCTATGGCGACTTCCTCTATATGGACCTTTCGGCTCCTGCCTATCCAAAGCGCATTATCTCGAAGGTGGACATCGCCATGTCCCAGTACCTGGCTGACGGCGAAATCTACTACCGGGTTCTGGAAGGACCACGCGGTTGGATCGATCTGAGAGCTGGCGCTCGCTACACCAATGTTTATACCAACCTCGAGTTAACTGAGGGAACTCCCCGTCAGATCGCTGAGGCCGTGACCGATTTCGTCAATGCCCGTCCCGGAGACGTGAAGGGACTGCTCGACCGCCTTCTAAATGGGGCGCTCGACGGCCGCAATCCTCCGCTGCCGGTTCCACCTCTAGGCTTCGGTGAAAAAGCAAAGCTGGTCAAACTCATCCTGGCGGCCAAGCGAATCCCTGACCGGATGCAGCGCCGCCAAAAAATTGTCCAGATTCTGAATAGCGAACTTAATCAGACCTTCAGGCTGACCGAATATTGGTTTGATCCCTATATTGGAATTAGTGGGCAGTATGCTCTAACCAAAGCTTTTTATCTTACAGGCAAGGTGGACGTCGGCGGTTTTGGGGCTGGTTCGGACATCACAACGCAGGTCTCCGCCGGACTCGGCTGTCAAATCACGCGGAGCATCTATTCCGAACTCGGCTTCCGCTATCTCTATACTGATTATGAAGACGACAGCAACCGCTTCGTCTGGAAGACCTCGACCTACGGCCCACAGATCACGACCGGCATTATTTTTTAGAAGTTTGTCAGGTGAGGGTGCCGCCGGTGACGAAAATTCAGGCCTTGCCCGGTATCAGCACGCAATAATGCGATCGTGAATCGCGCGGGCCGGCTCCGACGAGGCGGCCCGCATGTTTTTTGTACGACCTAAGTCCAATTGTCGAACGGGAGGTCGGGTCTGAAAATCTCGTAAACGAATCATGCGTGCGTTGTCCGCCTCTCAGAATGCCGTGCCGTAAATACATTCAACAAGTTTTCGCGCTCATCGAGATCGTGATCGTTTTGGCGGTCATCGCCATCCTGGTCGCTAGCACGTTGCCAGGTTTTCTGCGTGCGCGTAAACGCTCGCAAGCTTTAAAGGTTCCCAGCGAGCCTCGCACGACTCATTCTGCTCTCGACCCGATCGCTATCACCAAGGTCATTGATGGGAGAGTTCGAATTTTGACTCGACCAGTTACCTAAGGAATTACTTCGACGAGGCATTCTTCGAAACCGGTGGGAATTTTATGCAGGTTCGTTGGACCAAGGTCCTATTTGCGGAAGTATCTGCATGAAAGTAGTCTGGGATATGAAAAAATTTCGGCTTATCAGGATGCCAAACGAGCGGCACAGCGGCCCCCGGAGCCACGGCTTCCGTTGCTGCGCCGGCTGGTCAAAATGCTGCTCAACTAATCATTCGGAGAGCCCCTAACCTGGGGACTGCCTTGTTTGTCGACATAAAGATAGATGGCGTGAGTGTAGGTAGCATTGGCGTGGGGGAAACCTACAAGGGTCCCTTATCGCCCGGGCAGCACGTTGTATCCGCTGTCGCGCGACCGAACCAGTTGTTTCTGTCGCCAACGAAAAAGACTTTAACTGTAGTACAAGGACAGACCTATACATTCACTGCGGCGTGGCAGGGCGGGACTGTCGTTTTGCTTTGATCCAGGCGTTCTTAAGCTGGAGCCGTCGACGCGAGGCTCATCGTTGTGACCTTTTAACGGTGTAACGCGTGTCGCTGTATCTGCTTAGCGCCAAAGACGCTGTCTCATGCGAGCCTGGGGCATCGCCCCAGGAGCTCAAATCGCCGTGTTCAACAAAGCGCTGAAAGCGCGCTTCAATCCGGCGGGAGGTTCTCAATCCCAAACATACCGCTCGTCGAAATCAACGCCGTGCTTGCGCAACAGTTCGCAATATTCCTCTTGAAACGTGCGAGTGCGATGGTGCTCTTCTTGCGCCTCAACGTATTGCAGCACCGCCTCGATCTGATTCGGGCTCACCGAAAACGCACCATACCCACGCTGCCAGAAAAAACCGCGAGAGCGGGCATCAAGTGTTTTGATCCACTTCGAGGATACCTTCTTTATCCGCTCGACGAGCTCAGCTTGGGAAACAGTTCGAGGGAGCGTGGTGACAATGTGAACGTGATCACCAACACCGCCAACGCGCACAACTTCAGCAGCGACGTCACGGCAAATTGTGGCCAGATAAGCGTGCATGCGCGGCCGCACGTGTGAATCGAGCCAGGGTTCGCGATTCTTCGTACTAAAGACGATGTGAAGGATGACTTTACTTAACGATTGAGGCATAGCGCCGATGATGTATCGAACTTGGCCGGAAGTGAATCGCGCTTTCAGCGCTGGCGCTTTTTGGGTACGAAGAATTCTGGGGCCCTGCCCCAGGCTGGCGGTGAATGCTGCGCCTTTGGCGCTAAGTCACGTTGTAACCCTGTCACGCGCGTCGTTCTAGCTATAAGCCTAAAGTCCTATAGGCAGATCACGGCAGAGCAGCGAAATTGCGCTTATGAAAACAAATAAGCTCATCCTGATTTGTGCTGCCCTTGCCGCGGGTAGCATGGCCAACCTATCCACGATCTATGCGCAATCTCCAGCCGAAACGACCGATAAAGATGCGCTGATAACCTGGACCGCCACCGGCAAACAGTCGGAAAAGAACGTCGATGTTCTCTTCGTGCAAAACGCGAAGGACGTAACGTTTAAGGAGGGAAAGCTCGTCCTGCAAGGAGTGAACCCTGTGACCGTATGTTTCACCGACCGTCCGGCGCGCATGGCCGGGCATATGCAGACCAGCAAGTTCGTTCCGCTGTGGAGTCAGGGAAAGGACAGCTTCCTGAAGGATAATCCTAATGCCACGCTCTCGGTCTTTGGTGGCGACAACGTATCGGACCTGGTAGTGGAACTTAGCAACCCGCAGCTCTCCGGCAATGATCTCACCTATGACGCGCGCATTCTCGAAGGCACTCCGCCGGCAAATGGAGGAGCTTGTGCATTGTTCATCGACGTCATCGGCATGCCCGCTACTCCCTTTTCGTACGCTGGCGCCGCGCGTCGAGCCTGGCGTCGCTAGTAGAAGGTGATATTGCCCCAAAGTCCTATAGCCATCTCACAGCAGGCACGACAAGATTGCGCTCAGATCAGTGTCAACAAACGAGATTAACACCAATCCATCACATGAAAAAACTTCGTTCCATTCACGCAGTGCTCCCGCTCGCTCTCGCGGGCATCATCACGAGCGGCAATTCACAGGTTAGCGCGGCCGATCCCGATCAGCAGCAGATCGCAGCCATCACCGACTCGGCAAAGGCGTTCGTCGAAGCTTTCCACAAGGGCGACGCCAAAGCGGTCGCAGCGTTTTGGACGCCGGACGGCGATTACGTGGACGAACACGGCCGTTTGGTCAAAGGCCGAAAAGCGATCGAGGATTCATTCGCGGAACTCTTCGCGGAAAACAAAGGCTTGAAGCTGCGGATCGATGTCGCCTCAGTGCGGTTTCCGGTGCCCGATCTGGCTATTGAGGATGGAACCTCGACGGTTTTCGCGCCGGATGGTAGCGCGCCGAGTCGCGCCCGCTACAGCAATGTGCTCATCAAAAAGGACGGTCAATGGCTTCTCTCCAGTGTGCGCGAGGCCGCCTACACGGATCCCAGTAATCATGAGTTCCTCCACGGGCTTGATTGGATGATTGGCGAGTGGATGGACGAAAGCGCCGAGCGACCCGTCGGTCACGTCTCCTTCGAATGGACGCCGGGGGAGAATTTCATCATGGCAACTCGCACGGCTGACTACAAGGACGCCTCGCTCGACAACGGGATGCAAATGATCGGCTGGGATCCGGTGTCCAAGCAGATTCGCTCGTGGAGCTTTGAGGCTGATGGCGGTTTTGGCGAGTCCATATGGACGAAGGACGGCGCGAAATGGATGGTCAAAACCAAAGCGACCGCAGCGGACGGAAGCGCGGTGACCGCGACGAACATTATTACCCCCGTTGATGCGAAGACGGTGACCTGGCAATCCAAAGAGCGAACTGCCGGCGGCAAGCCGGTCCCTGATACTAAGGAAATAAAAATGAAGCGTGTCGAGGAATGACTCTGTTGAACCTTAACTCACCTTTAATCGACCTAACGAACTAATACCTAGAAACTAACTCTTATGAACTCCAAAACACTCTTATTCACTCTCATTGCCGCCGCGGCGCTCACGGTGTTGCCACTGGAAGCATTGGCGTGGCGCGGCGGCGGGTTTCATTACGGCGGCGGCTTCCACGGCGGTGGTGGCGGGTTTCACTACGGCGGCACGAATCACGCCGGCGGTGGTGGCACCTATCACTACGGCGGCACGTATCACGCCGGCGGTGGAGGTTACCACTACGGCGGCTACAACGGCTATCACACCGGTGGCTACGGGGGCTACCATTATGGTGGCTGCTATGGCGGCGGATTCGCCGCGGGCGCTGTAACCGGCGCGGCTGCGGGAGCAGCCGCCACCAGTGCGGCCTATTACAATCCGTATGCCCCGGGCGTTTACTACCACCCGGTTTTGGCTGCTGCTGCGGGTTACTAAATCGAATTCGTTAAGCAAAGGCACACCTACGAAATCGTTCAAAAGCATCCTCATCGGAACTCTCCAGATTTGCACAGTTGTCGCTCTGGTCCTCGCGCGGAACGTGCCCGCCTATTTCGTTGCTAAGCCCAAAAAGCACGGCACGCTATTGCCCCAAAGTCCAATATCCGGCTCACGGGAAGAGCGGCAAAAATGTTGCGAGTTCATGTTCCAATCGACGTGAAACATCACCATCCATTCACAACCGCAATCATCAGCAAACAACCAGGAACCTTCACCATGAAAACTGCACAACAATGTCCCCTTGTCGCTGTGCTGGTCACGGCAATCCTTAGTCTCGTCTCGCCAATCGCGCTGGCAGCCCCAAACCCCGGGCGAGACGCCTACTACGGTGAAACACATGTTCACACCAGCTGGTCGCTGGATGCGTTTAGCATCGGGAACACGCTGACCGAGCCGGCTGATGCCTATAAGTATTTTAAGGGCGAGCCAATCAAGCATCCGCTCGGCTTTGACGTGAAAATCGATACCCCGCTCGACTTTGCGGGGGTGACCGATCACTCCGAATACGCTGGTGTCGTGCAGCTCGCAAACAAGCCGGGCTCGCCCGTTAGCAAAGTGCCCCAGGCGGAACCGCTGATTTTGAAAGCCAAAACGAAGGAAGAGATGACGAGAGTCGCTCTTTACGCCATCAACACTTTGGTTGCCGGACCGCCCGTCAAGACACTGATGTCGCCGGAGATCGCCGGAACCGTCTGGAAACGAAACGTCGAGATGGCGAATGAGGCGAACCAGCCGGGGAAATTCACGGCTTTCGCCTCCTATGAGTGGACGTCGATGCCTAACAACATGAATCTCCATCGTAACATCTTTTTCAAGGACAGCGCCAAGGTGCCGGCCATGCCGTTCAGCGCCTTGAACTCGGTCAACCCCGTCGATCTCTGGAAATGGATGGACGACCAACGCAGATCGGGCAACGAGTGCCTGGCCATTTCGCATAACTCGAACCTTTCGGACGGCCGGATGTACCCAACCGAAGTGGACAGTGAGGGCCGGCCGATCGATGCGGCCTATGCCGAATCGCGGGTTCGCAACGAGCGGCTGATCGAGATTAAGCAACTCAAGGGCACATCGGAGACCCATCCTACGCTCTCGCCTAACGATGAATTCGCTAGCTTCGAGATCATGTCGGTCCTGCTCGGTAACCCTCCGGGCCGTATCCCACACATCGTCGGTAGTTATGCGCGGCAGGCGCTCAAGGACGGTCTCGCTATGCAGGAGACCGAAGGCTTTAATCCATACAAGTTCGGTTTTGGGGCCGCCTCGGACTCTCACAACACGGCTGTTCCTTATCGTCAGGACAACTTCTTTGGCGGCCATTCTTTTACGGACGGCACGATCGAGGCACGCATGTCCGGCACGCTGGTCGGCGGGATGTTCGATGCGCGCACCGAGGGAACCGGCGGGCTGACCGGCGTCTGGGCTGAGGAAAACACTCACGCCTCGCTGTTCGAGGGGATGAAGCGCCGGGAGACCTTCGGAGTGAGCGGTCCACATATAAAAGTCCGCTTCTTTGGCGGATGGGATTACGCGCCGGATCTTCTAAACAGCAGCGATTGGGTAAAGACCGGTTACGCGAAGGGCGTGCCGATGGGCAGTGATTTGCCGCCGGCCGAGGGCAAAGCGCCCACCTTCATTGTTTGGGCGGTGAAAGATCCGACCTCCGGTAACCTAGATCGGATCCAGATCATTAAGGGCTGGAGCAAGAGCGGTCAAACCTTCGAAAAGGTCTTCGAGGTCGTATGGGCCGGTGATCGCAAGCCGGATAAGTCGACAGGCGTCGTCCCTCCACTCCAGAGCACGGTGGACATCGAAAACGCCACCTATAAGAACAGTGTCGGTTCGACCGAACTGAAGAAAGCTTGGACCGATCCGGAGTTCGATCCAAGTCTGCACGCCTTCTACTACGCGCGTGTGCTGGAGATTCCGACGCCGCGCTGGACAACCATCCAGGCTCATAAGCTGGGCATTGCGCCGCCTGATGTGGTCGCTCCGACCATCCAGGAGCGCGCCTGGAGTTCACCGATCTGGTATACGCCTAACGAGGAAGCGCGTAAGGCTGCGAAGACAGGGGTGACGGTCGCCGGTCTTAAGAAGCAGGGTGCTGTGCAACTTAATGACGCGCAGCTCAAGGGGCTGGTCGAACAAAAGTCCGTCTGGTTGCAGAACACGGTCACTGGCGACAAGTACATGATTGTCTATGGCGCCCTGGGCAAAGGGGCGCAAGCCAAGCCGCTTAATCCGAAGGAACCCGGTTACATCACGCAGCGGTTTCCGACCAATCAAGGACAGTTTCAGGTCCGATACATCGGAAAAAACGTATCGATGCAGAGTTTGACCGGAGACGCGGTCGAGGCGAGCTATCTCGGCGCATCCCGGACATACAATATCAACAACGGGAAGATCGTTACTGAACTGGTCGGGACGCCGATTGAGATCAGCGTCTACAAATTGGGTGACAAGTATCTCGCTGCTCGCGGCAACGAATTCGGATATGCTAACTACGAAATCATCCCTGCGGTGGAGGAGTTAAGCCCGCTGCGGTGAACCATCCCAAAGGTGCAATCCGCGATGGAACAATTGCGGATTGCCGCCATTCATTGTGAATTACATGAAACGTCTGTTGCGTGAGCCGCTATTGCACTTTCTCCTAATCGGGGCTGGGCTTTTCGCTCTCTTCCACTACATGCGGCCGCACCGCGATACGTCGCCAACCTCGAGACAAATTCAATTCTCACTCGACGAGCTTTCCCAACTCGCCTTGCTCTTCCAGTCGCAATGGCGGCGCGAACCGACGGTGGATGAACTCGATCATTTGGTTGAAAACAAGGTTCAGCAAGAGGTCCTTTATCGCGAAGCCCTAACGATGGGTCTCGATAAAGGCGACGAAATCGTCAAACGCCGGATGGCGCAGAAGATGCAATTCCTCGCCGAGGACGTAGCCGCCGTCCGTGAACCGACCACTGAACAACTGAAGAACTGGTTTACGAACAATAGCCAGAAGTTCGCGATCCCTGCGCGTTTTAGCTTCCGCCATCTCTACTTTTCGACGGATCGCCGCGGCGAACACGCGCGGGATGACGCGGCGAAAGCCTTGGCGCAACTCACCGGCCAGCCCGAAGATTCGAAACTCGCCGCTTCCTTGGCTGATCCGTTCATGTTTCAGGACTATTATCGCGACCGCGCGCAGGAGTACTTGGGCAAAGAATTTGGGCCGCGCTTTGCGGAGAGCGTGGAGAAGCTGACGCCAGGATCCTGGCAGGGACCGGTGGAGTCTGGCTATGGCTGGCACCTTGTCTTCGTCGACACGGTCATTCCCGCACGCACCCCGACGTTAGAAGAGGTCGAGTCCGATGTGAAGACAGCGTGGCTTAGCCAGCAAAAAGCGCAGGCGTGGGAGAAAGCTTACAAAGAGATACGCGCCAAATACATGGTGTTGCTGCCCGTAGTGCCGGAAAAGACACAACAAGAAGCAGAAGCTCGAGATAGGAAGTTCCAAACAAGCTCTAAATGACGAAAGGCATAAATCCGAAGCTGGAAATCCGACTTCCTACATTTGGGATTCGAGTTTGTCTCGTTTCCTTAGTGTTAAGTTTCGCTCCACTTGCCCAAGCGCATGACAGCCGGCCGGCCTATCTCGAGATTAAAGAAATCGCGCCGCAGCAATTCAGCGTTTTATGGCGCACGCCGGTCATGTCTGGGATGCACCTGCCCGTCATCTTGAAACTGCCCGACGAGATGCGGAATTTGAAAGAACCGGTTGTGCAGCAGCTGACTGACTCGTTAGTCGAACGCCGCTGGATTAGTGCGGAACCCGACGGACTTGGGGGCAAACGGATTGAGTTCCCCGGACTTCAACTGACGATCACCGACGTGCTGGTGCGCATCCAAACGCTCGACGGGAGCGAATCGACAACCCTGGTGCATCCCTCGCAAGCGTGGATGGAAGTAACGAGTTCACGAGGTTTGCTCACGGTCGCTGCTAGTTACACGCGGCTAGGGATCGAGCACATCGGGTTTGGCATTGATCATCTTCTCTTTGTTTTGGCACTGTTGATTATCACTAAGGGAACCATGCGCCTGCTCAAAACGGTGACGGCTTTCACCGTCGCGCACAGCATTACGCTTGCGCTTGCTACGCTCGGCTTCGTGCACGTTCCCTCCAAGCCGGTCGAAGCGACGATCGCGTTGTCCATCGTGTTTGTGGCTCTCGAGATTGTTCGCCAGCGCGAAGGATGGAATGGAATCACCTCGCGTGCGCCGTGGATCGTAGCCTTTACGTTTGGCTTGCTGCACGGTTTCGGGTTTGCCGGCGCGCTCAGTGAAGTGGGCTTGCCGCAGAATCACATCCCGGCTGCGTTGTTCTTCTTTAATGTCGGCGTCGAGATAGGACAGATTGCTTTCATCGCCGTCGTTCTAGCTGTGATAGCATTCGTTAGGCATTTCCCGCTGCGCATGCCGCGCTGGGCGGAACTGATTCCGCCTTATGCCATCGGCTCGATTGCGATGTTTTGGGTAATCCAGCGAGTCGCGGCCTTTTGAAGATGAAAAGCTTTCTCGCTCTCGCCGCCGTCGCCGAAGCGGCCACGGGGCGTGGCGTTGATTGTTGTTCCGTCGCTGGTCGGGCGGCTGTTGCTCGGCGCGGAACCTACTGGAGTTGCGATCCCGGTAGCTCGCGTGGGCGGCATCGCGCTGATCGCGTTAGGGGTTGCGTGTTGGCCGGGCCCACTGCTGGTCGCCATGTTGATCTACAGCGCGGCCGTCACGATATATCTCGCCTACGTCGGCTTCGCGGGCGGTTTGACCGGCATACTACTGTGGCCGGCGGCTGTGGCGCATGCGGCCCTGACGCTGATTCTCGCGCGGGCCTGGTTCAAGTCGCGAGAGGGAAGACCAAGGTGATACAGCCATCGTAGCTGTCATCTCGAGTGGGCATTGCCAATCTTAATGGCAATTGATTCCTTTCTCGTTGCAAGTAATCGCTAAGGAAATTCTCGATGGCACCTAGACCCTACTGCCGGGCCGGAGCGGATCAAGGAGGGAAGGTAGCGGTCAGGAAGGGAGACGCCACCTGAGATCTGTGAACCGGGCGTAGTCTCGGTCGAGGGTGATCCACTCACAGCCGGATTCGATCGCCAATGCGGCAAACCAAGCATCGGACGCAAGATTGCCACGCGCATCGGCTTCTTTGCAAAGGCGGGAGAAGATGGACCAATGCTGCTGTCCGGGTCCAATCAGGACACAATGAGGCTCATCCATCAACAATTCGCAAAAGCGGATTACTTCATCGAGCCCGCTCGGCTGGGAGAAAACCCTGGGATGAGTTGCGACACGGATGACTCCGCTCAGCACCTGGGGAGACATCCCGTAGCGCGAGTCCCCATTGACGACGTTTTCCAGCCATCTTCGGCAGAGCGCGTGATCACCGGTGTCGCGACGGAAAGCGTTTACGAGCACATTGACGTCGGGAAGGATCATGCAAAGTCCATTCGGTCCTCTAGGTCGGCGGACCGGTTGAGATCAACACCCGGCAATGTACCGCCCGAAGCCTTGGAAATCGGTAAGTGCACGCGTTTTCGTGTCGCCCGCTTGGGCTCAGCCAGCACGGCCTTCAGGCCCTCTTCAACGAGGGAAGTGAGGGTTCGCCCTTTTTCAGCCGCCCTTTTCTTGGCCCTGCGCAGGAGATCGCCGGAAAGTCGAATGGTAGTCCTCGTCATATGTCAAAGCATACAGCAGAGACATCAATATGTCAACGATGTCTCCAGGATGGACGGCGGTGTAGTCACGGCGCTGTGTCGCCGTGCTGCCTTGGAAACAACAACGCTAGAGCGCCTCGACACAGCGAGGCCACTACAACATCGCGTTTCGCACGCGACACGCGTGCCACCGCAGCTGTAGAGGCGGCCGTGCTTGCCCACCTCCGAGTGAAGAGGGAAGATCGCTTCGTGACTATCGGAACTTCGCATCGTGGTAAATTGTTGGTTGTGGTTCACACCGAGCGAGGCGAGAATATTCGCATCATCAGTGCGCGACCAGCGAGCAGGCGCGAACAAAAGAGTTATGAAGAAACGACGTCAGAAATACAATGAGATGCTGCCGGAATATGATTTTTCGCGCGGCGTCCGCGGGAAGTACATGCGGCGTTACGCGCAGGGGAGCAACGTTGTAGTATTAGATCCGGACGTAGCCAAAGCGTTTCCGAACCCGGAGGCCGTAAACAGTTCTTTGCGCAGCCTGGCTGAGATCATTCGCAGTCAGAAATCGGCCGCAGCGAAATAGACGCCTCCAGACAGCGCGTTTTTGAACCAGATGGCGTGAGCGCCACCTTGCCGGTGGAAGACGCAGCCGTGCTCCCGGAGATGCCGCTGCAAATCCGCCAGCCTCATGCGCCAGCGAATTCGATCGTCTCGCGCAAGGCCTGCGGCGAAAGCTCCTTCTCTGCCAGCTCGCGCTGGCATTCGAGAACTAGCTTCAAGGTATCGAGGAGGTTCGCTTGGCTTCTTCGACAGTTTTCCCTTGTGAAATCGTTCCCTCCAGCAGGCGGCAACTTTCTCGTTTAACGCACAAAACCAATTTATGAAACCAATCGGGATCACGCTGAGCACTCTCGCCGCGCTGACGCTGGGAGCGTCCGCATCCCAGCGGTAATTCGCTGGGTTTTGTCGGCGTGACGATGTAACGATTTAACGATTTAACGATTTAACTCATCTCTCCAGCTATTGGCCTAAAGTTCCCATAGACGCATTACCGCGCGGGAACGACAAATTTCAGTTCAATCTGACCAACGGCTGGACTCGGACGTGAGCTGACTCTATTGTTGGACAGGATCGTGAACCATGACCGACCGAGAAATCCTTGAGCAACTGAAGAAGCTGCCAACACCTGAGCGGCTGAAGATTGTCGAATCCACCGTGCATCAATTGCGCGAGGAGTTGGAGGGCGCGGTAGAACACGGCGCCGATCGGCTGGCGCAGGCCGCCCAGGCGCTTCTTGCCGATTACGCCTCCGACGCGGAACTGACCGCGTTCACGGGGCTGGATAGCGAGCCATTCCATGCTTAGAGGCGAGATCTGGTTGATCAACCTCGATCTCACCATTGGCGCTGAAATCCGCACTTCGTATCTCTTGAGCGCCAAAGGCGCCTTCTCATAGCAGCCTGGGGTATCACCCCAGGGGTGCGATCATATTTTCAACGAGCGCTGAAAGCGCGACTCAATGCGCGGTTCCGCCGTCAATCCCACACATAGCGCTCGTCGAACTCCATACCGTGTCTGCGCAGCAACTCTCGGTATTCCTCCTGAAAAGTGAGCGTGCGGTGATGCTCCTCTTGCGTTTCCACGTATTGCAACACCGCGTCGAGTTGGCTTGGACTCACCGAAAAGGCTCCATATCCGCGCTGCCAGAAAAAGCCACGATAGCGAACCTCAAGGGCCTTGATCCACTTGGAGGATGGCTTCTTTATCCCCTCGATCATCTGGGCTTGAGAAAGCGTTCGTGGCAGTGTTGTTAGGATGTGAACGTGATCGGCGACACCGCCTACGCGCAAGGCCTCGCCATCCAGATCGCGACAAATCGTTGCCAGATAAGCGTGCATGCGAGGTCGTATGGTCGAATCAAGCCACGGCTCGCGATTCTTCGTGCTAAAGATGACATGAATGATGACTCTACTGAGCGATTGCGGCATGGTGGTGATAATAGAGCCAACAGGCTCGGAAATGAATCGCGCTTTCAGCGCTGCGCTTTGGGACGTAACTATTTTCCTGGGGCGTTGCCCCAGGCTTCTGATGAGTGCCGCGCCGTTGGCGCTAACCGGGTACAACCGTCCGCCGCGGATGCCTTCCAAGTGCGCTCCGTGGCACAACAGCGTTTCGTCAAACGCCTCGGCACCGTCTCGGGTGATCAACTTCGGCAAATTACTGCGGCGTTGGCGACTGTCCTGAAAATCCATTACTGATTGCGATGAAGTGCGATCGTGTTTCAGACGTATCAGTGCATCCCAGCAAGGCCTCCCATCGCGAGTGCGACGTTGGTTGTGTGGAAACCACTGCTGCATTCCGGTGCTCATTGGTTGCTGCTTCGCTGCTCCGTCGCGGCGGTAATTGCCCCGCTGGCGTGTGCGCGGGGAACTTGGATTTATCCTGGAATCCGCTCGAGACTGCATAAGCGAGGGTTCGATCTTTCGGAAGTTCGCCGCGCCTCAACGATGTAACGTTGTAACGATTTAACCATTTAACGTTCTGCCGCGTCCCTCCAGCTATTGCCCTAAAGTCCTATATGCACGTCACCGGACGTAGGACAACATTGCGCCTACTCAGATGAGTTAGCTGAGCAACAACAAATCAAATTAACACCTATGAAATCAGCAAGACATATCTTCTTTGGCGGGATGCTCGCTGCCGCTGTCATGGCGGTTGCGCCTTCCGCAAGGGCACAAATTCAAACCACGGGCACGCCCGGCTCGCCCGGCGCGACTACAACCGTTAGCGGAAAACAACTCCCGCCGCCTGATCCGAAATTCGGCGGTGTCATCAAGGACGGCGCCCTCCAATCGAAAGCATGGTGGGCACCGCGCGTTGTTCCGCCGAAGCAGGCACCGAATATTCTGCTGATCATGACCGATGATTGCGGTTTCGGAGCGCCGAGCACGTTCGGTGGCGTCATCCCGACACCGGCTTTGGACCGCATCGGGAAGGCGGGGCTGCGCTACACGCAGTTCCATTCCACCGCACTGTGCTCGCCGACGCGTGCGGCGCTCATTACGGGGCGTAACCACCACTCGTCGGGCTTTGGCGTGGTCTCGGAACAGTCCACGGGCTTCCCGGGCTACAACAGCATCATCGCGAAAGACACGGCGACCATTGGTCGCATACTCAAGGACAACGGCTACGCGACGTCGTGGTTCGGCAAAGAACACAACACGCCGACCTTCCAGGCCAGCCAGGCCGGGCCGTTTGACCAGTGGCCCATCGGCATGGGCTTCGAGTATTTCTATGGATTCGTTGGTGGTGACACCAGTCAGTGGGAGCCTAACCTGTTCCGCAACACCACAGCGATCTATCCCTACGTTGGCCATCCGGGCTGGAACCTGATCACCGCCATGGCCGACGACGCCATCGAGTGGTTGAACGAAATTAACCAGATTGATCCGAGCAAGCCGTTCTTCTGCTATTACGTGCCCCCGGCGCCACCCACGCGCCGCATCATGCGACGCCGGAATGGATCAAAAAGATCAGCGATATGCACCTCTTCGACGAAGGTTGGAACAAACTGCGCGATACGATCTTCGCCAACCAGAAACGGCTCGGCGTGATTCCTCAGGACGCGAAGATGACCCCGTGGCCGAAGGACCTGTTGAAGGATTGGGACCAATGCACTCCGACGGAGAAGAAGTTGTTCATCCGGCAGGTGGACGTTTATGCGGCCTATCTCGCCTACACCGATTACGAAATCGGCCGCGTGATCCAAACCGTGGAGGACATGGGCAAGCTCGACAACACCCTCATCATCTACATCAGTGGCGACAACGGCTCGAGTGCCGAGGGTTCTTTGGTCGGCACGCCGAACGAGGTCGCGTCCATCCAAGGCGTCGTCCTTCCGCCCGAAGCGCAAATGAAATTCTACGATGTCTGGGGCTCGGACCGGACCTACAACCACATGGCTGTGCCTTGGACGTGGGCCTTCGACACGCCCTTCAGTTGGACCAAGCAAGTCGCCTCGCATTTCGGCGGTACCCGGCAAGGCATGTGCGTGTCCTGGCCGGGCCACATCAAGGACCTCGGCGGTATTCGCAACCAGTTTCATCACGTGATTGACGTCGTGCCGACCCTTCTCGAAGCAAGCGGCATTCCTGCGCCCGAGTATGTGGATGGGATCAAGCAGGCGCCGATCGAAGGCACGAGCTTCGCCTACACCTTTGACCAGAAGAACGCCAACAAACCCTCGGCGCACAAGACCCAGTACTTTGAGATGATGGGCGACCACGCCATTTATCACGAGGGCTGGATCGCCAGCACAAAAGTTATCCGCCCGCCTTGGGAGACGGTTGGGGCCGTTAACCCGGATCCGTTGAACAACGTGACTTGGGAACTTTACGACCTCACCAAAGACTGGACGCAGTTTGAAGACGTAGCGGCCAAGAATCCTGACAAGGTGAAGGAGATGAAAGGGTTGTTCCTTCAGGAAGCGAAGAAGTACCAAGTGCTGCCTCTGGACGCCTCTTGCGCGACGCGTGTCGTGGCGTCACGCCCGAACATTACCGCCGGCCGCAAGGAGTTCGTTTACACCCACCCAATGACCGGCCTTCCACAAGGCGACTCGCCACTGCTGCTGGATTGCTCCTACAATATCACCGCCGACATCGAAGTTCCGGAAGGCGGCGCAGAAGGAATGCTTCTCACCTCTGGTGGACGTTTTGGCGGCTACGGCTTCTACCTTCTCAAGGGAAAGCCGATGTTCCTCTGGAACCTGGTTGACTATAAACGCATTCGCTGGGAAGGCCCGGACGCGCTCGCGCCCGGTAAGCACACGCTGGAGTTCGACTTCAAGTATGAGGGTCTGGGCCTCGGCACGCTGGCCTTCAATCAGATGACCGGCATCGGGAAAGGCGGCACCGGCGTGCTCAAGGTGGACGGCAGGGAGGTCGCCACCCAGAAAATGGCGCACACGATCCCGCTCATCCTGCAATGGGACGAGACCTTCGACATCGGCTCGGATACCGGCACACCTGTGGACGATCAGGACTACCAGGTACCGTTCGCTTTCACCGGCAAGCTGAACAAGCTAACGGTGAAGCTTGAGCGGCCAGAGTTGTCGCCTGCCGACATCAAGAGGCTCGAAGAGATGGAGCGAGACAAGGCGATCAGCGATTGATCATCGGTTCAAGTTCTGAAACGCGCGAGCCGTGACTTCTTTCAACTAACAAACCACCGACGAAAACGCGACCTAGCCGAAGAAGATGATCGCAGCGGCACGCTGTGATGAACCACCTAACTACAGAAAACAAACTATGAAAACCTACCGTAACTTGAGCATACTTATCGCGCTTACCAGCGCACTCATTCTTTCCGGTTTGCCCATGGGCAGAGCCGAGGAAAAGAAGAAAACCGATGAAAACAAAGTCCAGTTGATGTTCGTGCAAACTGCCGACGACCTAAAGGCTGACGGCAAAACTTTGCGGCTTGTCAATGTCGGCGAGCAAACGCTGTATTTCTCGGATCGGCCGGTGCGGATCGCCGGACATCTCACGATGCCTGCCTATCTGGACGAATGGAAAGCCGGTGAAGGCCCGGACAATTTCGGCAGCGACCAATGCCACGCTTTCGGTGTATGAGTCGGGGCGCCACGAGAACACGCTTGCCGTGGTCAAGATCAGCCATCCGGTCATTGATGGGAAGGACCTGGTTTACCAATACAAGCTGATCGAGGGTACGATGCCCAAGGCTGGTGGGGCCACCGCCTTGTTCATTGATTGGATCGGTGTAGGCGGTGGTGTTGGTCCCGGCTTTCACGGCGTAGGAGCCGGTGCGCGCGGCATTGGCGTGCGGCGGTAGTAACCAAGGTAAAAGACGAGAATCTGAACAAAGGCGCTGTCTCATACGAGCCTGGGGCAGCGCCCCAGGAATCCGATTGTTCGGTTAACGCAAGCGCTGAAAGCGCGCCTCAATTAGCCGGATGGTTCTCAATCCCAAACATACCCGCCTGCAACGCTGTAGCAGTGCGGGCAGGCCGTTGGTCGAAATAACGCCAGGCCTAGCAATCCGGAAGTGAATCGCGCTTTCAGCGCTGGTGTTTTGATGAGGTGCCATGAATCCTGGGGCGCTGCCCCAGGCTGGCGACTGAATGCTGCGCCGTTGGCGCTCAACACATACGCAGCGCCGTGGCACCTCGGTTGCACATTTATGAGATGCGTGCGCGAACAAGATGAACCCAACCGATTCAACAGGAGTGAACAGGGTTCACGTGCCTCTGTTTCCTCAGCGACCTCCTGTTCAACCGTTAGGGACCGGTTACCACGCGGCAGTAGACTCCGTTTGCTCCATAGGCACCCTAAATTTGGATTGCTAGGCGGGGCGGAAACGCACGCGCCCGACCTCGACAATGGCCAACCGCCCGCTCATTCGGCCGAGCCAGTCTTCCCGCCGAGCGAACACCTTGCGTTGCCGATTCCGTTTGGCTCGCCATACCACAGGCGACCGAACGGCAGGGCATTGGGAGATTAGATCAAAGCGGCGTTTATCGCGGCGCGGTCGCATAGGACCAAAGTCCAATATACGGCCGTCGGGAGCGCTGTTAAAATCGTCAAAATGAAAGGCCGTTTATGAAATTCGTTAGCCTCGGAGCACCTCCTGCGTCCCACTTGAATCTTTCCCCGCCGCTGTGGAGACGGGATGTAATCTCTCAACGCCGTCCGTCCTTCTTCACTCTGGCAGCCATCATCGTAGCGCTGGGCTTCCTCTTCTGGCTGTGGTTCGGTGTCTCAACGTACCACGCACCGCGGGCAAGCTATCCGTACTACGACACGCAAAAGCCTGTGCCGCCGTGGAGCGAGCCCACGCCACTTGAAGGCAATCGCGACAGAGGAGGAGGGTACAGATGAACATTCCAGATCAGCCAATTGCCGTGTCTCCCCAAATCCGCGCGTACACCGAGCTTCGGCAACAGATTCACGGCGACCTTCGGATTCAACATCCCGAATGGGTGCAACCAAATGGCGAGTCCCCGATGTGTGATTTTTACGAGGTGCGCCTCATGGAACTGCTCGATCCTCTGACGCGAAGGGGATCCAACAAGTCTATCGCTGCTGTTCATCGCGCACTTGGACAGGAACTGGAAGGTAAAGACTTATGGAATATGTATTAAAGCTAGTTGAGCTATTCTTGTTGTGTTTTGGGATCACTTACTTAGGAGCCTGGTTTATCGTAGCTGCGCGAGGTAAATGACCAACGACACACCTACCTTAGTAGTTCAGGTAGTCCTTTTGGCTGCTATTATTCTCGCTCCCTGGCTTCGTAGGAGGAGTAAGAGTTAGGCCTGTCCCGCTCAAATTGCTTACGAGCGCGGCGGCTTCGCTCACCAGTCTTTGAAATCGCTTGTGTGCTCGTGCGTCTCAATCGCGTTGCCCGCTTCATCGTAAACGCGAATAACATCATCATGTGAGCGGCTGTAGAACTTCGCGTAGCCGCCCCCCCCTCTGGCACCTATCCAGGGCACGCGGAGGCCAGTCAGCCGCCATCGGGTTCATGAGAACTCGCCGCCTGAACGGTTTGGCCTCGACCTAGGCCATAAATCCGTGCACAATTTCGAATCCCCCACACAGGAAATGTCCGCTGAGGTCAAAAGAGAAATTGAGCTCGAGATCGCACACGTCTTGTTAATCGACGTCGTGGGTTATTCGAAATTGCTGGTCGACGAGGAGATCGAGTTTCTGCAGGAACTCAATCAAATCGTGCGCAGCAGCCAATCTTTTCGGGCAGCAGAAACAACGGGCAAACTCATCCGAATGCCAACGGGAGACGGGATGGCGCTCCTTTTTTTTCATAACCCAGAAGAGCCAGTGCGGTGTGCCGTTGAGATCAGCAAAGCCTTGCAAGATCATCCGCACATTCAGGTCCGGATGGGGATTCACAGCGGTCCGGTCAATCGAGTCAAGGACGTTAACGACAAGACGACATTGGCAGGCGCGGGAATCAATGTCGCCCAGCGAGTGCTCGATTGCGGCGATGCCGGACACATTCTTTTATCCGGCCATATAGCGGAAGATTTAGCTCAATATCGACACTGGCAGCCGCACTTGCACGATCTGGGGGAATGCGAAGTGAAGCACGGATTGCGCCTCCACCTGTTCAACCTCTACAAAGATGGTCTCGGCAATCCACAAGTCCCTGAGAAACTCAAGCGAAGGAGAAGATGGAAGCAACGAGCGGCTCCCGTCCGCCCGGTCACTCCGCCTCGGTGGCCAAAGTTCGGGCTTACAATTGCTTTGATCTTGTCAACAGGCGCGCTCGCTATCGTTTTCTTCATCTTTTTTCATCGAGCACCGCCGACGACCAGGGCGCCTGCTCCCGGGACAACAGCTGCTAACGCGCTGGCTGCTATTCCCGAAAAAAGCATCGCCGTGCTTCCTTTCGAGAATTTGAGCGACGAGAAGGAAAACGCTTACTTTGCCGACGGGGTCCAGGATGAGATTCTTACCCGCTTATCCAAGATCGCCGACCTGAAGGTCATCTCGCGTACATCCACGCAGCATTATAAGAGCGCACCTGAAAACCTGGCCGACATCGCCAAGCAACTTGGCGTCGCCCACATCCTGGAAGGAAGGGTGCAGAAGAGCGGCGACGTCGTGCGCGTCAACGTGCAACTGATCAAAGCAGCAAATGATTCCCATCTTTGGGCCAATACCTTCGATCGTAAACTGACCGACATCTTTTCCGTCGAGAGTGACATAGCCAAAACAATTGCCGACACGTTGCAAGCAAAGCTCACTGGCTCGGAGGAAAAACAGATGTCGAAAAAGCCAACGGAGAATCCGGAAGCCTATGAGCTCTATTTGAGAGGTCGCTTTTTTTGGAACAAACGCACCAGTGCAGATATGAAGACGGCGCTTGGTTACTTCGAGCAAGCAGCCAGTGTCGATCCGAACTATGCGGTTGCTTACGCCGGAATGGCCGACTGCTATCTGCTGCTACCGCTTTACGGCGGCGGCGTGCCTGCCGAGATGTATCCAAAAGCGATCGCGATGGCGCAAAAAGCGATTTCGCTCGATCCGACCCTGGGTGAACCGCACGCTTCACTCGGCCTCGTTCACTCTCTTTTCGATTTCGATTTTGCGGCCTCGGTGCGTGAGTTCGAGGAAGCCATTCGGCTGAACTCAAATTATGCGATCGCGCACCACTGGTTCGGCGATTCCACGCTTCCAGCTCTCGGACAATTCGATCGCGCCAATGCTGAAGCGAAACGCGCGCTTGAGCTTGACCCGCTCTCGCTCGTCATGATCACCGATGCCGGAGCCGTTTACTGGATCACTGGTCGTTATCAGGAAGCAGTCGCGCAATTCCGAAAGGCGCTCGAAATGGATCCTCGCAACTATACTGCGCACTGGCAGCTGGGCCAGGCGCTCGAGTGCATCGGTGATCTGCCAGGCGCCATCGCCGAATATGAAAAATCAACACAGCTCGATGATGATCCTTTACCACTCGGCCTGCTCGCGGCCGCAAAGGCGAAAGCACGCGACCGGCCGGCGGCTCTCGCCATTTTGAACCGGATCCAAGAAATCGCAAAAGAGCGTTATGTCCCCGACTATTCGTTTGCTCTGATTCATCTTGCGCTGGGGCAAAAAGACGAAGCGTTGCAGTGGCTTCAGTCGTCTTACGCCAAACAGCAGCCAGACCTGAATTGGATCCGCGTCGATCCGGATTTGCGCCCGCTGCATGGCGACCCGCGTTTCGAAGCGCTCGCCGAGAACATCGTGCCGGCGAGGGAATTCAACGCGTCAGCCACTTCGAAATGAAGACAGGCAACTTCTTCTCCGAGCTGAAACGGCGCAACGTTTACAAGGTCGCGATCGCCTACGGCGTCGTGGCCTAGCTGCTCATTCACGTGGCGACACTTCATGGCTCCTTGAACTGGCCCGCTTGTTCGTGCGTCTCGATCACGTTGCCCGCTTCATCGTAAATGCGAATTACGGCATCACGTGACCGACCGTAAAACTTGGCCTAGTCGATTGGACTGCTGGTTGCGTCGAGCTCGCCATACCACAGCCTGCCGAAGGGGAGCACATCCTCGACGGCGGGGAAGTGAAGTTGATTCTCGACCATTCAGCCGGTGTCGGCTCTTATCGGCGGTCAAACGTGCGGTAGAGCGTCATCGCGTCTGCGGCAGGACGTAAGACTAAGGTCCCATAGCCTCCCTGGCTGTTGTCATATAGTCTCTACGCCATTAAATAGATCTGAATCCGACATAGGACGCTTCTCCCGCGAGGTTCGTGTCGTCTTCAGGCCTGCAGTCACCAAGGTCAACCAGCGGGGAAAGGTAGAAAGTCTAAATATGCATCAGCCGCTTCAGCTCAAAACTAAAATTCCATCCGTCAAATTTGTCAGCAAAAAACTAAAACCGCTGTCAAAAACAGTAAGAAAAAATAAAATGAATAAAAAACTAATAGCGGGATTCATCTCGATATTTGTTATAACAATAGGTGCTTTCGGGGCCATAAACGTTTGGAAACAGACTCTAATAAAGAGTGTTTAAAAGAGTGTTTCTTGGCAACACAATCCGGCTACGACAACACGGCCAATGGCAGTGTTGGTCTTGACGACGGTTCAAGACGAACACGCTAGGTTGGTGGCGTGGGCAAATGGCGTGACCCAGTGTCTAGCCAAACCTATTCTGCCGCACAAATAGCGAAAGCGATGATCAATTGCAGGCCAAAGTGGGAGCTCGCGCAAGTAGCCTGATTAATTGTTGACCGATAAATCACTGCCATGGAATCCACAATCGTTCAAAGCGCAACACCGGCATACTCAAGCCGATCACAGTAGCGGCGCATCGCAAGGGCGCCCTTATCCCTGCTAAGGAGGCAGAATGAAATACAAAATCATAAGTTTCATAGTTGGCGTAAAAGAAGCGCGCCGGGTACTGTGTACCACCGTTTATGGTCGGCCCGCCAAAAGAGCCTATGATATGGGGAGAAAACTCTCCAATGGGTTTATGGGCTTATTATTGAAGTCGGGAATGGTGTAACTACTAAACGGAGAGAGCCGCGCGGACAGTAGCGATTTTGGAGACGCCTTACCACTCTTTGAAGTCGCCAGCGCGCTCGTGCGTTTCAATCACGTTGCCCGCTGCATCGAAAACTCTATGCCGGTCACCTCAATCATCCTTTGCGACTCCTAAACGCATAGGACCAAGGTCCAATATACGGGCTGTCGCGAGCGCTGTTAAAATCATCTTTGATCACGTGATCCGATGTCTCAAAAACACACTCATGCAAACAACCACCGCCCGACGCCAACCTACGGCGTCCGGCATCTGATCTTAATCTTGTCAGACAGCAACATGTAAACCTATGACTATCCACATCAAAAAGAATGGCCAGCAGCATCAGCTGCTCACTATCGACAAAGTTCACGTTAGGCCTAAAACACGCTCGACTAAGAATGAGGAATTACCACCGGGCCGCGGACCGGAAGATGTCTGGAATTCTGTTCTTCGCACTGCACTTGCGTTGCCCGGTGTTAAAGTTGATCGCAAGGCATTTCTTCGGCGGGCGCTATCGAAGCACGTTACCGAAAAAGTTTTGCAATCTGCCATTGACACTTCTCCTGCTAAGGCAGGCGTCAGCAAGAACACCATCCGGCATATCGCCACGGCAAGCATTAAATGGCATCGAGCAGGCGTCAGCGCTCTATCATTCGCATCCGGAATCCCGGGCGGTTGGTGGATTGCAGGCACAGTTCCAGCCGATTTGACCCAGTTTTTTTGGCATGTTCTGGTTATCCTCCAGAAGCTTGCATATCTCTACGGCTGGCCTGAGCTATTCAGCGAAGACAGCGAACTCGACGACGAGACTCTTTTGATCCTGACTGTTTTCATTGGAGTTATGCTTGGCGCTGAGTCAGCCGCGAAGATACTTGGCGACATAGCCGAGCGCGCTGCTGCTCAGGTTATCAAGCGCCTTCCTCGCGAAGCGCTCACCAAATGGGGACTCTACCGCCTCGCTCGCGAAGTAGCTAAGTGGATTGGAATCAAGCTCACCAAAGACTCTTTTGCCTGGTACCTTTCGAGGATAGTTCCCATCTTAGCCGGCATTATCTCCGGCACAGTTACTTGGATTTCGTTTTCCCTGATGACCAGCCGACTTGCAGCGCACCTTGAATCTCTCCCCCTAGCTGCCAGCGTGATCAAGCGACGGAGAAACGACCGGCCTTATGTGCGCCGCAATAAGAATGGCGACGTCAAGAAGAAAGTTAATGTTGGTCTCTTTTCAGCAGCGGAGCGCAGGCGGAAAGGGAAGACGAAGATCAAACCTGCCATGGTGATCGCGGAGATGTAACTTTCACGGGCCGTAGCAGTAGCTAGCCCGCTGCGTCGAAAACACGAATCACGGCGTCGGGTGAACGGCTGAAAAACTTGGCGTAGCCCGATTGCACTGCTGGTTGCGTCGAGCTCGCAATACGCTAAGCTCGCTCGCGAGCCGTGAAGTGAAACTTCGCGCCGCTTCATGAAGTATCCGAGAGGGAACCGATTGGAAAAGTGATGGAGAAGCGCTGTTTACTTGGCCTTTTTTCTTTCGCAATCTTCCTCGCATTTGATCCCGCCTTTGCCGCTCAAGTCGAAACGATCACTGAAAGCGGCAAGCCCCTCATTAGAAAATCATCCGGCGGTCGCCCCTTTACGGTGCATTCAACCGCACTCTCCGACAGGCAGCTATCGGCGACCTCTCGACTTGCGCGGCAGTATCCGTGGAAAACAAGTATCGTGACAACTGTATTTTGGATCGGCGAACAGCCGACTGGAAATAATCCGGTGCCTAATCGCACCAGCTCCTGGGATAAACAATGGCCAAGAAGCTACGGCGGTTTTGACGACCCAAATCCTGCTCACCGGAGCAATTACATTCCCGTCAAATTCAAACCACGGCAGAACCCATTTTACTGCGCCCTTCCCTACAACGATAAGGCACGCACTGGTCATCGGCCCGAAGCGCCGCGCGTTGTGCCGTGGTTCAAGGAGGCATACCAGGGCCCGGCCGTTTCCACCTGTAAAGATCGTTGGGTCGCGATCCGCAAAGGCAATCGAACGGTCTATGCCCAATGGGAAGACGCCGGACCTTTCCGGACCGATCACTGGCAATATGTGTTTGGCAACGAACGGCCAAAACCCAACCTCAATAAAGGCGCCGGACTCGATGTCTCGCCAGCCGTGCGCGACTATCTCGGATTGAACGAAACGGACGTGACCGACTGGAGATTTGTAAATTTTAGTGAAGTGCCGCGCGGGCCGTGGTCGACGTTGGGAGAAAACAACACCTTCGTCATCAACGGTCGCAAAAAAGGCGTGAAAGCTCGCTGAGGGAATCGCAGATCCAACGGCGACGTCTGTCCGATCTATCGTTTCTCCCGTCAGGCGCAGGATGTAGGGGTTGGCGTGCGGCGGTAGGAAGCAACAGTTCGCAGCGTTTGCGATCGGTGATCGCGACGTTGGCGTGCGGCGGTAGTAACCAAGGTAAAAGACGAGAATCTGAACAGGAGAGAACGGAGCTAACTGAGATCAAATTCTCGGTTTAGCGCCAAAGGCGCTGTCTCATACGAGCCTGGGGCAGCGCCCCAGGAATCCGATTGTTCGGTTAACGCAAGCGCTGAAAGCGCGCCTCAATTAGCCGGATGGTTCTCAATCCCAAACATACCCGCCTGCAACGCTGTAGCAGTGC